>Ga0302213_1001509_pt1 | contig 10914 bp, 9 predicted proteins | sample II_Fen_N1_2_FD_194583 | JGI IMG/M metagenome (GOLD analysis project Ga0302213, IMG submission 194583) | Peat permafrost microbial communities from Stordalen Mire near Abisko, Sweden - II_Fen_N1_1 | ecosystem: Environmental > Terrestrial > Soil > Wetlands > Permafrost | place: Sweden: Abisko... | reverse complement strand
CCAGTGGCTGTTGAGGAGAAAAAAGCATGACATTGACGCTGGGACATTTTCTTTCGCTGGGGGCCATGCTGTTTGCCATGTCCATCATCGGCATTTTTCTCAACCGCAAGAATCTGATCGTGCTGCTGATGGCCATCGAGCTGATGCTGCTGGCGGTCAACATGAACTTTGTGGCGTTCTCCTACTACCTCAATGACATGGCGGGTCAGGTTTTTGTGTTCTTCATCCTGACCGTCGCTGCGGCTGAATCCGCCATTGGACTGGCTATTTTGGTGCTGCTGTTCCGCAACAAGCGCAGCATTAACGTTGACGAACTCAACACGCTTCAGGGCTAATAACAAGATGAGCCAAACCCTTTTCGCATCGACGCTGCTGGCCGTTCCGCTGGCACCTCTGGCAGGCGCTTTAGCCGCCGGTATTCTGGGAACCTCCTTTGGAGGCAACCTGATAGGCCGCCGCCTGTCGCACTCGATCACTATTTTTGGTGTTTTTCTAGCCTTCGTTCTGTCGGCCATGACACTGAATGCCGTCATCGACGGTGCCCGTTTCAATGAAACGCTCTATACCTGGATGACGGTCGGCAGCCTGAAAATGGAAGTCGGCTTCTTGGTCGATGGCCTGACTGCCATGATGATGTGCGTGGTCACTTTTGTCTCGCTGATGGTGCATATCTACACCATCGGCTACATGGAAGAAGACGCGGGCTACAACCGTTTCTTTGCCTACATCTCGCTGTTCACCTTCTCCATGCTGATGCTGGTGATGAGCAACAACATGCTGCAGCTGTTCTTTGGCTGGGAAGCAGTGGGTCTGGTGTCTTACCTGCTGATCGGCTTCTGGTTCAACAAGCCAACAGCGATTTTTGCCAACATGAAGGCTTTCCTAGTGAACCGGGTCGGCGACTTCGGTTTCATTCTCGGCATTGGTTTGATCGCTGCTTACGCCGGTACGCTGAACTATGGTGAGGCATTTGCCAAGACGGACGAGCTGTCCAAGCTGATGTTCCCTGGTACCGAGTGGATGCTGGTGACGGTGATCTGTATCTGCCTGTTCATTGGCGCGATGGGCAAGTCGGCCCAGTTCCCGCTGCATGTCTGGCTGCCAGACTCGATGGAAGGCCCAACCCCCATTTCTGCGCTGATTCACGCGGCGACGATGGTGACGGCGGGTATTTTCATGGTGGCGCGCATGTCACCGCTGTTTGAATTGAGCGATACCGCGCTGAGTTTCATCATGGTGATCGGCTCCATCACGGCGCTGTTCATGGGTTTCCTCGGCATCATCCAGAACGACATCAAGCGGGTGATTGCTTATTCCACGCTGTCGCAGCTGGGTTACATGACGGTGGCACTGGGCGCTTCGGCTTACTCGGTGGCAGTGTTTCACCTGATGACGCATGCGTTCTTCAAGGCGCTGCTGTTCCTGGGTGCCGGTTCCGTCATCATGGGCATGCACCATAACCAAGACATCCGCTGGATGGGCGGCGTGCGCAAGTACATGAAAATCACCTGGCTGACTTTCCTGGTGGGCAATCTGGCGCTGATCGGTACGCCATTCCTGTCGGGTTTTTACTCCAAGGATAGCATTATCGAAGCGGTCGCTGAAAGCCACCTCTGGGGTAGCGGCTTCGCCCATTTTGCAGTGCTGGCGGGCGTTTTTGTCACGGCTTTCTACTCATTCCGCGTGTATTTCCTGGTCTTTCATGGCGAGGAGCGCTATGACCAGAATCCCCATGCCCATCACGATGCGCATGATGACCACGGCCACCACGCTGAGCATCATGACCCGCACGAGTCCCCTTGGGTGGTGACGCTGCCACTGGTGCTGCTGGCGATTCCTTCGGTGATTATTGGCTACCTAATGATTGAGCCGATGCTGTTTGGCGACTTCTTCAAGGATGCGATTTTCTTCAACCTTGAGCGCCATCCTGTCATGGAAGAACTGGCACATGCATTCCACGGCCCTGCGGCGATGGCCATGCACAGCGTGACAACCGCTCCCTTCTGGCTGGCGGCGTTGGGTGTTGCCCTGTCTTACTACATGTACATGGTCAATCCGGCCCTGCCTGCGGCCATCAAGCGTGCAGCAGGCCCGATCTACACGCTACTGGAAAACAAATACTACTTGGACTGGTTCAATGAAAACGTGCTGGCCCGTGGCGCACGCGGTCTGGGAACCGTTCTGTGGAAAGTGGGTGACCGGATACTGATTGACGGCCTGTTCGTGAACGGTTCCTGGAAACTGGTCGGCTGGATTTCTGGCATGGTAAGGCGCCTGCAGTCGGGCTATATCTACCACTATGCCTTCGGCATGATCATTGGTGTGTTTGTGTTGATGACGTATTTCGTCTGGCTCAATCGATAAAACAATCTAGAACAACAAGGAAGCTAAAAATGGGATTGTTGAGCCTAGCCATCTGGACACCGATTATTTTCGGTGTCGTTTTACTGGCCTTCGGTCGGGACGATCAGGCGCGCATGGTGCGCTGGATTGCGCTGATCGGTGCGCTTGTGAGTTTTCTGGTGACCCTACCTTTGTACGAAGGTTTCCAGCTCGGAACCTCGGCCATGCAGTTTGTCGAGAAGCAGGGCTGGATCCAGCGCTTCAATGTCAACTACCACTTGGGTGTGGACGGCATTTCGCTGTGGTTCGTGCTGCTGACTGCTTTCATCAACGTGATCGTCGTGATTGCTAGCTGGGAGTCGATTACCACCCGCGTCAATCAGTACATGGCGTCCTTTCTGATCCTGAGCGGCCTGATGATTGGCGTGTTTGCTGCGCTGGACGGCATGCTGTTCTACGTGTTCTTCGAGGCCACGCTGATTCCGATGTACCTCATCATCGGTATCTGGGGCGGACCAAACAAGATCTACGCGGCCTTCAAGTTCTTCCTGTACACGCTGCTCGGCTCGCTGCTGATGCTGGTCGCGCTGATTTTCCTGTACAACAAGTCGGGCGGCAGTTTTGACATCCTGGCCTGGCATCAGCTGCCTTTGACCGGTACGGCGCAGACGCTGCTGTTCTTCTCGTTCTTTGCCGCTTTTGCCGTCAAGGTGCCGATGTGGCCGGTGCATACCTGGCTGCCCGACGTTCACGTTGAAGCGCCCACTGGCGGCTCCGCTGTGCTGGCTGCCATCATGCTGAAACTGGGCGCTTACGGCTTCCTGCGTTTCTCGTTGCCGATTGCGCCCGATGCCTCCCACGACTGGGCATGGCTGATGGTGGCGCTGTCGTTGATCGCGGTGATTTACGTCGGTCTGGTGGCGATGGTGCAGCAGGACATGAAAAAGCTGGTCGCTTATTCGTCGGTGGCGCACATGGGTTTTGTGACGCTAGGTTTTTTCCTGTTCAACGACCTCGGCGTCGCTGGCGGCATTGTGCAGATGATTGCCCACGGTTTTGTGTCAGCGGCGATGTTCTTGAGCATCGGCGTGCTGTATGACCGGGTCCATTCCCGTGAAATCGCCAGCTATGGTGGCGTGGTCAACACCATGCCCAAGTTTGCCGCTTTTGCGTTGCTGTTCTCGATGGCCAATTGCGGCCTGCCAGCTACCGCCGGTTTTGTCGGCGAGTGGATGGTGATTCTGGGCGCGGTCAAAGCCAATTTCTGGATTGGCGGCGCAGCAGCCTCGGCGCTGATTTTTGGCGCGGCTTACACGCTGTGGATGTACAAGCGGGTTTATCTCGGTCCTGTCACCAATGACAAGGTCAAGGTATTGACCGACATCAACAGCCGCGAGTTCCTGATAATGGCCCTGCTGGCGGTTGCTGTGCTTTACATGGGTCTTTATCCGAAGCCATTCACCGATGTCATGAATGCGTCGGTGGCTGATCTGCTCAAGCATGTGGCGCTCTCGAAACTGAACTAAGCAAACTCAAAGAATTCAGATGATTGACAAACTCAGTTGGATCGCGGTTTATCCCGAACTCGTTCTTTTGATCATGGCCTGCGTGATTGCGCTGGTGGACTTGGGTGTTAAAACGCCTGGTCGCACGCTCACCTATCTGTTGTCCATGATGACCCTGGCCGTGGTGGCTGCGATGGAAGCGTCTTACGCTCTGGGTGGCCAGACCTTCTATGGCTTTGGCAACATGGTGGTGGTCGATCCTATGGGCAGTTGGCTCAAGTGTTTCTCCAGCATCACCTTGATGGTCACTGTGGTTTATGGCCGCCCTTATGCGGCGGGCCGGGACATGCTGCGCGGCGGCGAATTCTTCACGCTCAGCCTGTTTGCCTTGCTGGGCATGTTCGTGATGATTTCCGGCCACAACTTCTTGGTGCTCTACATGGGCCTGGAGTTGATGACGCTGTGCAGTTACGCCCTGGTCGCCTTGCGCCGTGACGACGCCAGAGCAACCGAAGCCGCGATGAAGTACTTCGTGCTCGGCGCGCTGGCTTCCGGTTTCCTTCTCTACGGCCTGTCCATGCTCTACGGCGCAACCGGCTCGCTCGACATCAATGAAGTCTTCAAGGCGATTGCCGACCGTCAGGTCAAGCACCAGGTTCTGGTGTTCGGTCTGGTGTTCATCGTCGCAGGTTTGGCCTTCAAGCTCGGCGCCGTGCCTTTTCACATGTGGCTGCCCGACGTTTACCACGGCGCGCCTACTGCTGTGACCTTGATTATTGGCGGTGCGCCGCAACTGGCCGCCTTTGCCATGTGCATCCGCCTGCTGGTGGAAGGCTTGCTGCCGCTGGCGCTCGACTGGCAGCAGATGTTGGTCTTGCTGGCGATTGGCTCGCTCTTGATTGGCAATCTGGCGGCCGTGGCGCAGACCAATCTGAAACGCATGCTGGCTTTTTCGACGATTTCGCAAATGGGTTTTCTGCTGCTCGGCCTGCTCGCTGGCGTGGTCAGCGGCAACCCGATCAACCCTCTCACCACTGAGTCGGCTTATGGCGCGGCCATGTTCTACGCGCTGACCTACGTGCTGACCACGCTGGGCGCTTTTGGCATCATCTTGCTGCTGGCCCGTGCCGGTCACGAGTCGGAAGAGATCGTTGATCTGGCCGGTCTGAACCAGCGCAGCCCGCTGTACGCCGGTGTCATGGCGATGGCGATGTTCTCGCTGGCAGGTCTGCCGCCTATGGTCGGTTTTTACGCCAAGCTCGGCGTGCTGCAGGCCTTGATTTCATCCGGTCAGACCAGCTACGTGATGCTGGCTGTTTTCGCCGTGATGATGTCGCTGATTGGTGCTTTCTACTACCTGCGTATCGTCAAGGTGATGTATTTTGATGCGCCGCTGAGCCACAATGCTCAGCCTGTTTCGGCTCCCGCTGATGCACGCATCGTGCTGGCGATCAATGGCGCCCTGATTCTGGCGTTGGGTATCTTCCCAAGCGGCTTGATGACGCTGTGCGCGCAGTCGATCAAGAGCATTGTCACCTCTCTGGGAAGCTAAGCCGCCTCATGAGTCAAACCGCATCAGTCTGGCTGGTTGTGTTGTTGGCCTTGCTGGTGGCGAATCTGCCCTTCATCAGCAACCGCCTGTTCACCGTTCTGGCGCTCAAGACGCCGAAGAATCTGGCGGTGCGGCTGGCTGAAATGGTGGTCTGGTATCTAGTCGTCGGTGCGCTGGGGCTTTACCTAGAGCAGCGCACCGGGCAAATCGCCCCACAAGGCTGGGAGTTCTACACGATTACCGGAACGCTGTTTCTGACCTTTGCGTTTCCCGGCTTCACCTACCGCTACCTGTTCAAGCACCGTTCATGAGCTTTCTGCCGCGCCCTGATGCAAAAGGCCCAGCAGATGCGGCGCATCTGGTCGAAACGCCGCTGGCTTCTGAAGAGTTGCTCAGGGGCCATTTTCTGCACATCCAGCGCGATACCGTCAGCTTGCCCGACGGCAGTCAGGCATCGCGCGAATATGCCATTCATCCCGGCGCAGTGATGATCGTGGCCCAGCTTGACGATGGCCGGGTGGTGCTGGAGCGCCAGTACCGCTACCCGGTTCAATCCGTCATGATTGAGTTTCCCGCTGGCAAGCTTGATCCAGGCGAAGCCTCGCTGGTCTGTGCCCAGCGCGAACTGCGCGAAGAAACCGGCTACAGCGCCCGCCAGTGGGCTAGAGCGGGCGTGCTGCATCCGGTGATTTCCTACTCCACCGAATTTATCGACATCTGGTTTGCCCGTGACCTTACGCTGGGCGAGCGCCAGCTCGACGCGGGCGAGTTTCTCGATGTGTTCACCGCCACGCCAGCCGAGCTGCTGGCCTGGTGCGGCAGCGGCCAAGTGACCGATGCCAAAACCCTGACCGGCATGCTGTGGCTGCAAAACGTGCTGTCAGGCGTCTGGGCATTGAACTGGCAGATCGTTCAGGGTTAATTAGGGGTAAAGGCCGCGCAGCTCGCGGGTGTGCAAAATGCGCTTGCAGGCGACGATAAAGGTCGCCGTGCGCAGGCTGACTTTGTTTTCCTGCGCCACCTGCCAGATACCGGCAAAAGCGGTTTTCATGATTTTGACCAGCCGGGCGTTGATTTCTTCCTCGTCCCAGAAAAAGCTGGAGAAATCCTGCACCCATTCAAAATAACTCACGGTCACGCCACCTGCATTGGCAATCACGTCCGGCACCACCAGCACATTGCGCGAGGCCAAAATGTCGTCGGCTGCTGGCGTCGTCGGACCGTTGGCGCCTTCGATAATCATGCGCGCCTTGATGCGCCCGGCGTTCGCCGTGGTGATTTGTTGCTCCAGCGCCGCTGGAATCAGGATGTCGCAGTCCACGTCCCAGAACTGGTCGTTGGCCATCACTTCGGCGGCTGCAAAACCGGCCACGCTGCCGGTGCTGGCCACATGCGCGAGCAGGGCGTGTACGTCCAGACCGGCTTCGCAGTAAATCGTGCCGCCGTGGTCCTGCACCGCAATCACCCGCGCACCGGCTTCGGAAAACAGCTTGCCAGCGATGCCGCCCACATTGCCAAAGCCCTGCACCGCCACCCGCGCCGTGCTGATGTCCAGCCCGATATGCCGGGCCGCTTCGACGCCGACGGTGAACACGCCGCGCCCCGTGGCTTCGCGTCGCCCCAGCGAGCCGCCCAAATCGACCGGCTTGCCGGTCACCACGCCCGTTGACGTTGAGCCGGTGTTCATCGAGTAGGTGTCCATCATCCAGGCCATGACCTGCTCGTTGGTGTTCACGTCGGGCGCCGGAATGTCCTTGTTGGGGCCGATGATGATGCCGATTTCGCTGGTGTAGCGGCGCGTCATGCGCTCTAGCTCGCCGTGCGAGAGCTTTTTCGGATCGACGCGAATGCCGCCTTTGGCGCCGCCGTAAGGCACGTTGACTGCCGCATTTTTCACCGACATCCAGGCCGACAGCGCCATCACTTCCGACAGCGTCACGTCCTGGTGAAAGCGCACGCCGCCCTTGCCGGGGCCGCGCGAGACGTTGTGCTGCACGCGGTAGCCTTCAAAATGCGCGATGGTGCCGTCGTCCATGTGAATCGGCACATCGACAATCAAAATGCGCTTGGGGCGCTTGAGGGTTTCAGCCCAGCGCGCCAGATTGCCCAGATAGGGAATGACGCGGTCCACTTGCTGCAGGTAATTGCCCCACGGCCCGAGGTTGTCAGCCTGCAGATAAGACGGCAGGACGGAGGCAGGAGCTATCGCGCTTTCGCCGAGATCGGGTGCTTGTGACATGAATGAATTCCTTGAAAATTGAACAGGTAGCGCAGCTTAAAGCCAGTTCACGCAAGAGTCCAAGGCCGTGTTTTTGGTTAACTATGCAATTAATGCATAGTTATGATTCTGCTATGCTGAATCGCTTGTCCCGGCATTGAAGGAAAAATAATTGACAACAGCCGCTTCAGCGGCATTTCTGGGAGGAACGATGAATACACCAATTTCTGAACCTGTGGCCGTTCATGGCAACCATGATGACGCCGACTATGGCGCTTTCCTGGCCAGCGTGAATGCTGGCTTTCTGGCGAACCTGGAGGAGGGTCGGGCGCCGCTGTTCACCACGGATGCCGAAGGTTTGTTTCCGGCCTACCTAGACACATTCGAGGTTGCAGCCACGAGGCAATACAACAGCTGCCACTGCTGCCGCCAGTTCGTGGAGCGCTTCGGTGCGCTGGTGACCATTGACGCCAACGGCAAGACAGCGCCAGCACTCTGGCACGGAGACCAGCTGCCCGAGACCTACAAGCCTGCGATTGCTGCCATGACGCTGCTGCTGCAGGAGGCCAGGGTGACTGGCGTTTTTCTGGCGTCTGAGCGTGTTTGGGGCAGGCCGGAAACCGGCCCGTGGCGCCATTTGGCCATCACGCCGCCGCAGGCGCTGGTGTTCAAGCGCGCCACCCAGTCCGCCGAGCAGGCGATGGCCGAAAAGCGCGAGGATTTCAAGACCGTGATGTACGCGCTCAACGAATTCACGCTGCCAGTGATTGATCAGGCGCTGACCCTGCTGCGCACCGAAGTGTTGTACCGCAGCGAAAAAGTGCTGGGCCAGGCCGAATGGCTGCATGCGCTGCATCTGGCGCGCCATGCTGCGCAGGGCAGCAGCGCCAAGGCCAATGTGGTGTGGCGCGCCGTGGCGCTGGCGCCAGCGGGCTTTTGCCACCCGCGCAGCTCGATGATCGGCACGCTGCTGGCAGACATCGCGGCGGGCATGGCGTTTGAAGAGGTCTCGCGCCGCTTTGCCGACAAGATGCATCCGCTGCAATACCAGCGCCCGCAGGCCGCGCCCAGCGCAGGCACGATTGCGGCAGCTGAAAAACTGATGCAGCAACTCGATGCAGCCGGTGCGCTGGCGCGGCGCTTTGCGCGTCTGGACGAGGTTCAGGCGCTCTGGAAACCGCAGCCCTCACCGAACAAGAGCGTGGCGGATGGCGTGTTTGGTCAGCTAAAAAAAGGCGTGTTTGACCACCTCAAGCCCAAGGGTGCGGCGCGAGCCGGAGGCGGCATGAAGCTTCCGGTGCAGGTGATGACCTGGGAGAAATTTCAGCGCACCGTGCTGCCCGGCGCGCAGCGCATCGAGTTCTGCGCGCCCGGCCATCACGGTGGCTATGCCTCACTGGTGACAGCCGTTCATGCCGATGCGCCGCCCATCTTGCAATGGGATCGTGAGGACAGGCGCAACCCGGTGTCGTGGTATTTTTGGCATGGTGGCGCGACCGCTGCGCAGTTTGGCTTGAAGGCTGAAAAATTTCATCCCGTCGCTGCCATTACGCTCAAACCGTCGATGTGGAACGGTGGTTTTGAGCATCACGGTCAGGGTGTGATGTTCATCATTGAGGGCGCCAGAGACTCGCGCAGGCCAAGCGCCTGCCTGTTCCCGGAGAACTTCAAGGCCGAGTTTCACGGTGTGCGTTCGGTGCTGGAGGCCTACTCGCAGAGCGCCACCCTGGAAGGGGCCGAGCAGGCTTCTGCCGCAGGTGTGATGCTGGGCAAAAATGGATCTTGGGATGCGCTGCTTCGGGTGTGTTCGAATGGGCGCAGCCTGGATTACCAGCTGGATCGCTGGGATTGACGGGCCGCTGCCAAAAACGGCGCCTTCAGGCGTTGAACTGCAGCGCCGCCAGCCGCGCATAGATGCCGCCCCGGCTGACCAGCTCGGCATGCGTGCCTTGTTCGACCAGCTGGCCGTGGTCCAGCACCAGGATGCGGTCGGCCTGCTGCACCGTCGCCAGCCTGTGGGCGATGACCAGCGTGGTGCGTCCCTTCATCGCCGACTCCAGCGCGGCCTGCACCATGCGCTCGCTCTCGGCGTCGAGCGCGCTGGTGGCTTCGTCGAGCAGCAGCAGCGGCGAATTTTTCAGCATCGCCCTGGCAATCGCAATGCGCTGGCGCTGGCCGCCGGACAGCCGCACGCCGCGCTCACCCAAAAATGTGTCGTAACTTTCGGGCAGCGCCGTGATGAATTCGTGGGCAAACGCGGCCTGCGCGGCGGCTTGGACCTCCGCATCGCTGGCATCGGGCTTGCCGTAGCGAATGTTTTCTAGCGCGCTGGTCGAGAAAATCACTGCGTCCTGCGGCACCAGGCCGATGCGTTCGCGCAGCGCGTGCAGCGACATGTCGCGGGTCGCCACGCCGTTGAGCGAAATTTGCCCCGAAGCCGGGTCGTAAAAGCGCAGCAGCAATTGGAAAACGGTGCTTTTTCCCGCGCCGCTGGGGCCGACCAGTGCGACGGTTTCGCCCGGCGCGACGCTCAAACTAAAGTCGCTCAAAGCGGGCAGCAGGGGCCGCGACGGGTAGTGAAATGTCACCGCGTCAAACGCAATTGCGCTGCCAGCGGGCGGCAGCGGCGCTTCGATGGGCTGGGCCGGTGAGGCGACTGGCGAGCGCGTTTCCAGCAGCTCCATCAGCCGCTCGGTGGCTCCGGCGGCGCGCAGCAAATCGCCATAAACCTCGCTCAACACGGCGGCGGAACTGGCCAAAATAATCACGTAAACCACGGTTTGGCCCAAGTGCCCGGCAGAAATCTCGCCGCGCATCACCGCCTGCGTGCCCAAAAACAAGCCCCACAGCAGCGCCGCCGACGTGGCGATGATGATGAAGGCCACCAGCGCCGAGCGCGCCTTGGTGCGGCGCACGGCGGTCAGAAAAGCGTCGGCGGTCGATTGGTCAAAGCGCGCCGTTTCACGCGCTTCGGCGGTGTAGCTTTGCACGACTGGAATGGCGTTGAGCACCTCGGCGGCAATCGCGCTGGAGTCGGCGACGCGGTCCTGGCTGGCGCGCGAGAGTTTGCGCACGCGCCGCCCAAACCACACCGAGGGCGCGACGATCAGCACCAGCCCACCGAGCACCTGCACCATCAAATACGGGTTGGTCACGACCAGCATGCCCAGTGCGCCGACGCCCATCACCGCATTGCGCAGCCCCATGCTCCCCCTGTGTCAGACTACTTGTCGCCTCTAAAAATCATTTTTAGATGCATACAAACCCATGAAAACAAACTATTCCGAAGCCTTTGT
>Ga0302213_1001503_pt1 | contig 10937 bp, 8 predicted proteins | sample II_Fen_N1_2_FD_194583 | JGI IMG/M metagenome (GOLD analysis project Ga0302213, IMG submission 194583) | Peat permafrost microbial communities from Stordalen Mire near Abisko, Sweden - II_Fen_N1_1 | ecosystem: Environmental > Terrestrial > Soil > Wetlands > Permafrost | place: Sweden: Abisko... | reverse complement strand
TACCGCTCCCAGTCCGAAATTGTCCGTCGTGATGGTGCACATATCTGGGTCGAGCTGAGTGGCTCCATGCTGGCCAAACCTTCGGGTGCGTCCTTGTGGATTTATCTGGATATCACGGAGCATCGCCGAGCTGACGCGGCCCGTTACGAGGCCTTGCACCGTCTGCAAAAGTTGGCCAGCAGTGTGCCGGGCATGGTCTACCAGCTGCTACAACGACCTGATGGCAGTTTTGTGATGCCTTTTGTCAGTGATGCCATTTGTGACATGTACCGCGTTAGTGCGCAAGAAGCGCAGGCCAACGCTGCTGTGCTTTTTGCAGTACACCATCCTGAAGATCGGCAACAAGTCCTCGATTCGATTGCGCATTCAGCTCTGCACCTGACACCCTGGCAGCAGGAATTTCGTATCAGATTTGACGATGGCACGGTGCGCTGGTTATTTGGCGACTCGTTGCCTGAGCGGCTGGACGATGGCTCAGTTCAGTGGCACGGGTTTATCACCGACATCACCGAACGCAAGGCAGCAGATGAACGGCTGCGTCAGTTGTCACGCTCGGTGGAGCAGGCACCGGTGTCGATTGTCATCACCGATTTGTGTGCCAACATCCTCTACGTCAACCCCACGTTTACCCATCATACGGGTTACACACTGGAGGAGGTGGTTGGCAAAAATCCGCGTATTTTGAAGTCCGAGCAAACACCGCCGGAAATTTTTGTGGCGCTGTGGGACACCCTGAGTCATGGCGGCGTGTGGCAGGGTGAACTTCACAATCGCACGAAAGACGGTGATTTGCTGATTGAACATGCTGTGATTGCCCCAGTGCTGGATGCCCAAGGGCAGACCAGCCATTACGTGGCCATCAAGGACAACATCACCCAACGCAAGCAGGCTGACTTGGCGTTGCAATCTTCTCTCAAGGAAAAGGTGGCGCTGCTGCACGAGGTGCATCACCGGGTCAAGAACAACCTGCAGATCATCACCAGCCTGTTGCGGCTGGAAACCGGCCGCAGCGATCAACCCACCACGCAGGCCGTGCTCAAGGACATGCAGGGCCGTATCTACAGCATGGCCTTGTTGCATGAGAGCCTGTACCGGGCAGACACCTTTGCCTCGGTGGAGCTGGGGTCTTACCTGCGACAACTGGCAACACAGGCGTTTCGCAGTCAGTCTGGGCTGGCTGGTGATGTTCGGTTGGTGCTGGAACTGGCCGAACTGCATGTGGGCATGGACCAGGCCACACCCTGTGGCCTGCTGGTCAATGAATTGCTGTCCAATTGCCTTAAGCACGGTTTTGTGACGGGTCAGGCTGGGCAGGTGACAGTGGGGTTGCAGCCTTCGGATCGCGCGGGTTGGTGGTGTCTGTCGGTGCGTGACACCGGGGTGGGTTTGCCGCCAGACTTTGAGGCGCGCCGTGCCTTGTCGCTGGGTTTGCAGTTGGTGTCGGATCTGGCGCGCCAGCTTGGTGGCCAGCTTCGAATCGATCCCGGGCCTGGGGCTGCCTTCTCTGTGGTGTTCTTCGTTCAGGTGTTTCCCCTGCCGGACTAGGGTGTTGCCCTGATACCGTTGAGCAAAGGCTGTCCTTACAGTCTGGCTCATGTTCAGCCAATTGGTCTCTTTCCTCCCATTCGTGTTTTTCAGCGATCTGTCCTCTGCCGCATGGCGGTTCTGGAACGTTTCGTGACGCTGCAAATTTTGTTGGTGGATGACAACCTGACTTTTTTGGCGTCAGTCAAAAAGTCGCTCAAGCTGGTACCCAACACCAACGTGCTGGCGGAAGCCCATGATGGCCCCCAAGCGCTGGCTCTCGCGCAGCATTTGCAGCCAGATCTGGTGCTGCTCGACATTGTGATACCTGGCATGAGTGGTCTGGAGGTGGCCAAGGCCATGCAACTTTGGCCGCGTGCACCCCGTGTACTGTTTTTGTCGATGCACGACAACGAGTCTTACCGCTTGGCCGCCCAGGCCCTGGGTACCCTGGGTCTGGTCAGCAAGGCCAATTTTGTGACTGAGTTACTGCCGATCATTGTCGGTCTGGCAGCCACGACAACCGGAGTCTCGTTATGACGCGTTTGCCGCCACAGGGTGTGCACAAGTACTACCCATTGGTTCTGGGTGGGGGGGCTATTCTGGTCCTGTTATGGGTGGGGCCAATCAGTCTGTTGTCGGTAGGGCTGGCTGCATTGCTGTTGGCCGGTGCCGGTCTCATCAGCTGGCTGATGGCCAAAAAAGAAGCGGCACTGCACCAGGCCGTGGCCGACTATCTGGAGGCACAGGTTGCCTACAGTGCCGATGTGACACCTGTCTGGAGCGGCCACATCGAATCATCACGTGTTCAAATGGAAGTGGCTGTCAACGCCTTGTCTGAACGTTTTGGGGGCATTGTCGACAAGCTCGACGTGGCCTTGCGCACAGCGACACAAGAAACCGATGGTATGGAGAACGGCGGAGGCCTGTTCGCCCTTTTTACCAAAGCGCAACATGACCTGGGTGCCCTGATTGCGGTGCAGAAGTCCTCCATGAACAACATGGAGCAGATGCTGATCAAGGTGCAGCAACTGGACCGGTTTGTGGTTGAAATGCAGGAGATGGCGGCTGACGTGGCCCGCATTGCACAGCAAACTAACCTGCTGGCGCTCAATGCCGCCATTGAAGCCGCCCGCGCTGGTGATCTGGGACGTGGTTTTGCGGTGGTGGCCAAAGAATTTCGCATGTTGTCCAACCAGTCGGGTGACACCGGGCGCAAAATTGCCGAGAAAGTCAAGGTGATCAGCGCTGCCATTGTGGATACCTGCACCGCTGTACGTGAATCGGTGGTGGCCGAAGACGGCTCGCTCGAATCGGCCCACGCCACGATCGACCGGGTAATCACTGATTTCAAGGGTATTACCGAGGCGTTTCAGCGTTCTCGCGATGTTTTGCAGGGTGAGAGTGTCAGCATCCAGACCGAGGTAAACGACGCACTGGTGCAAATGCAATTTCAGGATCGGGTCAGCCAGATCCTGACCCAGGTCATCAAGAATATCGAACGCATGCCTGCGGTGTTGCAGGAGGCGCAACTGGCGTATGTTCAGACCGGCGTTCTCAAAGCACAGGATTCGCAGGACATGCTGGTCGAAATGAAAAAAACCTACGTGATGGCTGACCAGCGCATTATTCACGCAGGTGGCAAGGTGGTCCAGAGCAATGCCACCGACATCAGTTTTTTTTAAAGGGAACACCATGGCCAAGACCATCATGATTGTTGACGACTCCGCCTCCATGCGACGTGTGGTGAGCATCGCGCTCAAGGGCGCGGGCTACGAAGTACTTGAGGGCGTGGACGGCAAAGACGCTCTGAGCAAACTCACCGGGCAAAAGGTGCACCTGATCATCAGCGATGTGAACATGCCGGTCATGGATGGCATCACCTTCCTGAAATCGGTCAAGCAGATGCCCGCCTACAAGTTCACGCCGGTGATCATGTTGACCACCGAGTCGGAAGAGTCCAAAAAGCGCGAAGGTCAGTCTGCGGGAGCGCGCGCCTGGGTGGTCAAACCCTTCCAGCCCGAGCGTCTGGTGGATGCTGTTCAAAGACTTTGCTTGCCATGAGTGCACCCAACGTCCTGAGAGTTGAGGGCGAGCTGACGATCTTTCGTGCGGCAGAACTCAAGCCTGCGCTGCTGGCCTCACCACCGGTCACCGAGATTGATCTCTCTGGCGTGACTGACATCGACACGGCCGGTGTGCAACTGTTGATGCTGGCCAAAAAGACTGCTCTGGCCCAGGGGCGTGACCTGTGTCTGACGGGGCACAGTCCTGCCGTGGTGGATGTTTTTGAGTTGCTCAATGTGGCGGCCTATTTTGGTGACCCGATGGTCATGGACTCACGCACACCAGCCGGTGGCGCAAGGAGCTGACATGGACATGGATGACGCACTGGAGCTGTTCATTGTCGAAAGCCGCGAGTTGCTGGAAGACATGGAGACCGCCTTGTTGGCCATTGAGGGTGCGGATGACAAGACCGAGATGGTCAACGCCATCTTCCGTGCCGCACACACCATTAAGGGTTCCAGTGGCTTGTTCAGCCTGGACCATGTGGTGGCGTTCACCCATGTGGTGGAAAGCGTGTTGGACAAAGTACGCGCTGGCCACATCGTGTTGGCAGACAAGCTGGTAGTGCTGCTGCTGGCATGCTGTGACCACATTGGCGCACTGATGGACGGATTGGCCGCAGGACAACCGTCAGCTAGCTCGGAATTATTGGTGCAGGGTGAGCCGCTGGTACTGCAGTTGCGTTCCTATCTGGAAGAGACCCCGCCGGAAGGTGGGACTGCAGCGTCCGACCGCCAGGTGCCCGCTGCTGAGACCGAGCAGGTGCAGCGTATCAGTGGTGACATGGTTAACGCCGACCACTGGCACATTTCGATGCGTTTCGGGCCGGACGTGCTGCGCAACGGCATGGACCCGCTGTCGTTCATTCGTTACCTGGGCACGCTGGGGCAGGTGCTGGCTGTTGAAACCCTGGCAGATGGCCTGCCGGACGCCGACCAAATGGACCCCGAGCAGTGTTACCTTGGTTTTGAGATGGCTTTCCAGTCCGAGGTGGACAAGGCCGCCATCGAGCGGGTGTTTGAGTTTGTTCGCGACGATTGCCGCCTGGTGATCTTGCCACCGCACAGCCTGATTTCTGAATACGTCAACCTGATTGACCAGCAGCAGGGTGAGGCCGCCCGCTTGGGTGACATGCTGCTGCGCTGTGGCACGCTCACAGCCCAGGAGCTTGACATGGCACTCGACACCCAGGTGGATGTGCCCGGGCAACCCATTGGCAGTATTCTGGTCGGACAAGGTTCTGTGCAGCCAGAGGTGGTGGACGCGGCTTTGACCAAACAAAAACAGGCCCGAGACACCGGTGCCGCTGAGAGCAAGTCTATCCGTGTGGATGCCGACAAACTCGATCAACTGATTGATTTGGTGGGTGAACTGATCATCGCCGGCGCCAGTGTCAACACCATTGCCCATCGCTCACAGGTGGTTGAACTCACCGAGGCCACCTCCAAGCTGACCACGCTGGTTGAAGAGGTGCGAGACAGCGCGCTGCAATTGCGCATGGTGCGCATTGGGGCCACGTTTAACCGCTTCCAGCGTGTGGTGCACGATGTGTCGCGTGACCTGGGCAAAGACATTACCCTGGTGATTGACGGTGAAGACACCGAACTCGACAAAACCGTGGTCGAGAAGATCGGTGACCCGCTGATGCACTTGGTTCGCAACGCCATGGACCATGGCATCGAGAGCGCCGAGCGCCGCGCTGCGGCTGGCAAACCGGCGCAGGGCATGCTCAAACTCAACGCCTTCCACGACTCGGGATCAATTGTCATCACCGTGCAAGACGATGGTGGTGGTCTCAATCGAGAAAAGATCCTGGCCAAAGCCGTTGAGCGTGGTTTGGCCGAAGTGGGTCACCACATGAGTGACGAAGAGGTATATGCACTGATCTTTGAACCCGGATTTTCTACGGCGGAGAAAGTTACCAACCTTTCCGGACGGGGTGTTGGGATGGACGTGGTCAAGCGCAACATTACCGCCTTGCGTGGTACTGTGGGCATCAGCAGTACCGAGGGAGTTGGCACCAAGGTCACCGTACGTTTACCGCTGACGCTGGCCATCATCGACGGTTTTCTGGTGGGTGTGGGCAAGACGGTGTATGCGATCCCGCTGGACATGATCGAAGAGTGTGTGGCCTACAGCGCTGAGCCTGACCACGACTACACCAACTTGCGTGGTGAAGTGTTGCCCTTCGTCCGCATCCGTGAGCTGTTCTCTGTGGCCGGCAAACCGGCCAAGGGCGAAAACATTGTGGTGCTCAAGTACGCTGGGCAAAAGGCCGGGTTGGTGGTGGACACCTTGCTCGGTGAGTTTCAGACCGTCATTAAGCCACTGGGACAGATGTTTGCGCAAAGCAAGTGCATCAGTGGTTCGACCATTCTGGGTAGTGGCGACGTCGCTTTGATTCTGGATGTGCCGCAGTTGATGCGCCAGGTTATGGGCAACATCAATCGTAGAAGTGAAGCCTTTGTGCCGATGGCTTAGTCGTCAGACATGATTCACCATGGCTATCTATTCAGAGGCAACTTGGGGTTTCCTCATTGGGTCTGCATGCCTATTTCATTTGAAACATGCCACGGACAGACCACCATAGGCAGGGGGTGGATGGCGTCACCTGCAACGACAGGTCCATCGAGGTGTGCCTCATCTCCCCCACAGCCGAACCACCTTAATTTCATCAATAACGGAAAATCGTCATGGTAAGCAATCTGAAAATTGGCACACGTATAGCAGGCGCTTTTGCTCTTGTTTTGATTATTCTGGCTTCTGTCATCAGCACCGGATATATCAATCTTGGCCGCTATGCCAGTGCGAGCGGTTGGAACTCACATACCTATGTGGTTCTGGAAGAAGTCGACGGTATTCTGAGGTCTCTCGTCAATATCGAAACGGGTCAACGTGGTTTTCTTGTTGCCGGGAAAGATGAGTTTCTGGAACCACTCAATGTTGGTAAAACGGATTTTGCAAAACATTTTGCCGAAGTTAAAAAACTGACTTCTGACAACTCAACGCAGCAAGCACGCCTGGACAAACTTGCAGCTGCTTATGAAACCTGGATGAAGAGTTCCGTCGAATCAAGTATCCAGACCCGTCGAACGGTGGGTAACAATCTATCGCAGTACGGAGAAGTCATTGGTATTGTTGGTAATGGCAAGGTCCAGATGGATGCCTTGCGCGAAATTCTTGCAGAGATGGATCAGGAAGAACGCGGTTTGCTCACAACGCGCACCAAGGAGATGGAATCCACGTTTTCGTCCACGCAAAGCGTGCTGCAGTTCGGCGGTATCGTCGGCATCGCGCTTGCAGTCTTCTTGGTTCTTTGGGCAACGCGCAGCATCACTGGGCCAACAAAAAAACTGGTGGCTGCTACCGAAAAGATGGCCAGCGGTGATTTCAGTGTGAATCTCGACATTGAAAGTAAAGATGAGATCGGCGTACTCGCCAATTCAATGCGCAGTTTGCAAAGCGCGGTACAGGCCATGATTGTTGATACAAACACACTTGTAAATGCTGCTGTGGAGGGTAAGCTGGCCACCCGCGCGGACACTTCCAGGCACCAAGGTGACTTCCGCAAGATTGTCTCTGGTGTTAACGACACACTGGATGCTGTCATTGGCCCACTGAATGTGGCAGCGAAGTATGTCGATGACATCTCCAGAGGGGTCATTCCATCCGTCATCACTGACAGCTACAACGGCGACTTCAACCTGATCAAGGGTAATCTGAATGCCGTTATCAATGCTGTGAACTCGCTGCTGGTTGAAGCGAATAGGCTGTCCAAAGCCACTATTGATGGTGACTTGACTGTGCGCGCCGATGCCTCCAAACACCAAGGTGACTTCCGCAAGGTTGTTGAAGGCCTGAATCAGGTGATGATGGCGGTCAACACGCCTGTGGACGAGCTACGCAGTGTGTTGGGGGCGTTGGAAAGTGGCGACCTGACCCTGCCAATGAAAAAGAACTACGCTGGGACCTGGGATGATCTGAAGTCTGCTGTCAACAACATGCTTCAAAAATTGACGACGGTGGTCACTGAAGTGAATTCGGGCGCCCAAGCGCTGGCCAGCGCGTCTGAAGAGGTGAGTGCCACCGCGCAAAGTCTGTCGCAAGCTGCCAGTGAACAAGCCGCTGGTGTCGAAGAAACCAGCGCCAGCATCGAACAGATGACCGCCAGCATCGCGCAAAACACCGAAAACGCCAAGATCACCGATGGCATGGCCAGCAATGCTGCCAAAGACGCCTCCGATGGTGGTGAAGCCGTCAATGCCACAGTCGATGCCATGAAACAGATCGCCAAGAAGATTGGCATCATCGACGACATTGCCGCCCAAACCAACCTGCTGGCATTGAACGCTGCCATTGAAGCGGCCCGTGCCGGAGAACACGGCAAGGGTTTTGCTGTGGTGGCCGCTGAAGTCCGCAAGTTGGCAGAGCGCAGCCAGGTGGCGGCGCAAGAAATTGGTGAAGTCGCCAGCAGCAGCGTTGAACTTGCGGAGAAAGCTGGTAAGTTACTCGCTGAAATCGTCCCCAACATCCGCAAAACGTCGGATCTGGTGCAAGAGATCACCGCCGCCTCCACTGAGCAAAGCAGTGGTGTTGGCCAGATCAACTCGGTGGTTAGCCAACTCAGCACAACCACACAACAAAATGCCTCCAGCTCTGAAGAGTTGGCCGCGACCAGTGAAGAAATGAGCGGACAGGCCGAACAACTGCAACAAACCATGTCCTTCTTCAAGTTGGACAGTTCCTCACAAGTGCGTGTGGCCCAGTCACATGTACGCAAAAGCAGCGCCAGCAGCAAGGTGCTTTCCAAACCGGCCCCACCAAGGCTACAAGCGTTGACTGTCGGTGACGACCCAGACGAAGCCCACTTCTCCAAGTTTTAACAGGAGCTGACCATGAACACATGGGTCCAAGCTGACAAAACGCCCTTGAGCAAACAGGCAGCGAGCCAGGCGGCGGTGGAAGACAAGCAATACCTCACCTTCATGCTCGGCGGTGAGATGTTCTCTATCGGCATTCTGAGCATCAAAGAAATCATCTGGTATGCCAACCTGACCGAAGTGCCGATGATGCCTTCCTGTATACGCGGCGTGATCAACCTGCGTGGCGCAGTGGTACCGGTGATGGACCTGTCCAACCGCCTTGGCAAACCCAGCACACCGGTGGTCAAGAGCACCTGCATTGTGATCATTGAGGTGCCCACCGCCAACGAAGGAGAACACCAGGCGATGGGTGTGGTGGTGGACTCGGTGCAGGCGGTGCTGGAGATCCCGGTCTCTGAGATTGAGCCCGCACCCAGCTTTGGCGCCAAGATCCGGCCTGACTTCATTGAAGGCATTGCCAAGGTCAATGGCAAGTTCGTGATTTTGCTCAACGTCAATCAGGTATTGTCCATGGATGAGATCAGTCAGTTGGGGCAGGTGGCGGAGACGGTGGCCTGACAAAACAGCTCACGACGCTGACATAGCTGACAAGCAGGCGCCTGAGACACGTTCAATACCTGAAACGATCATTGGTTGGTATTTGTGTGGTGGGTACATTGAACATAAGGGGAATGCGATGTTTGCAAATATAAAAATTGGCCTGCGTTTGACGCTGGGTTTTGTGGTGGTCTTGGTTTTGATGGCCGCGATAGCCGCCGTGGGTGTTAATGGCATGTCCAGTGTGGAGCAGCGGCTCAATGACATTGTTGAACTCAACATGGCCAAAATCAAACTCAGCAACGAGATGTCAGAGAACGTGCACATTGTGTCGCGCATGACTCGCACCATGATCTTGCTTACCGATGAAGCCAGTGTGGTTGCTGAGAAGAAAAAAATCGATTACTACCGCAGCAAATACAACGATGCTTGGGAGGCATTGGAGAAAACCCCAGCCAGTGAAAAAGGCAAAGCGATCCGCGCCAGCATCAAAGCCGCCGCCACCGAAGCACGTTCCTGGACAGACAAAGTAACGGACTTGGCGCTTGCCAATAAAGATGATGAAGCGTTGAAAGTGCTGCTGGCCCAGGCCGCACCTGCCGTCCAGAAGTGGCAAGACCTCATTGACGAAAACACTGCCCTGCAAGAGCAAATGACCAAGGAAGACTATGCTGCCGCCCAGCAAGGATACGACTCTGCGTTCAAGGCCATGGTGACTTTGGCGGCCGTGGCGATTGTTCTGGGCGCGCTGATCGCTTGGTTCCTGACCCGTTCCATCACCCGTCCGGTGAATGAAGCCCTGTCGGTGGCCAACCGCCTGTCTGAAGGTGACCTGACGGTGCGTATCGACAACCCATCCAGAGATGAAACCGGTCAGATGTTGCTGGCGATGAGCAACATGGTTGGCAAGTTGTCCCAAGTGGTCTCAGACGTCAACAGCGGCGCCCAAGCGCTGGCCAGCGCGGCAGAAGAAGTGAGCGCCACCGCGCAGTCCTTAAGCCAAGCAGCCAGCGAACAAGCTGCAGGTGTTGAGGAAACCAGTGCCAGCATCGAACAGATGACAGCCAGCATTGCGCAAAACACTGAAAACGCCAAAGTCACCGACGTCATGGCCAGCAAAGCCGCCAAAGACGCCTCCGATGGTGGTGAAGCCGTCAATGCCACGGTAGACGCCATGAAACAGATCGCCAAAAAGATCGGCATCATCGACGACATAGCCGCCCAAACCAACCTGCTGGCATTGAACGCCGCCATTGAAGCCGCGCGAGCCGGTGAACATGGCAAAGGCTTTGCTGTCGTTGCTGCTGAAGTCCGCAAACTGGCCGAACGCAGCCAAATTGCCGCCCAAGAAATTGGTGAAGTCGCCAGCAGCAGCGTGGAACTCGCGGAAAAGGCTGGCAAGTTACTGGCCGAAATCGTCCCCAACATCCGCAAGACCTCGGATCTGGTGCAAGAGATCACAGCGGCATCGACAGAGCAGTCCAGTGGTGTGGGTCAGATCAACTCAGCAGTGAGCCAGCTGAGTCAAACCACCCAGCAAAATGCCTCCAGCTCCGAAGAATTGGCTGCCACCTCAGAAGAGATGAGTGGCCAGGCCGAACAACTGCAACAAACCATGTCCTTCTTCAAACTCGACGGCGCCTCACACATACGTGTGGCCCAGCCACAGGTACGCAAAAGCAGCGCCAGCAGCAAGGTGGCCCACAAACCTGCGCCAACCAGGCTGACTCAAAGCCAAGCGTTGGCTGCCAGTGACGACCTGGATGACGCCCACTTCACCAAGTTCTGACAGGAGCCGACCATGAACACATTGGTCAAAGCTGAGCGTCAGGGCACGTCAGCGTCCAAGCCGGTGGCTACTCAGAGCGTGGTGGAAGACAAGCAATACCTCACCTTCATGCTCGGCGGTGAGATGTTCTCTATCGG
>Ga0302213_1001494_pt1 | contig 10984 bp, 2 predicted proteins | sample II_Fen_N1_2_FD_194583 | JGI IMG/M metagenome (GOLD analysis project Ga0302213, IMG submission 194583) | Peat permafrost microbial communities from Stordalen Mire near Abisko, Sweden - II_Fen_N1_1 | ecosystem: Environmental > Terrestrial > Soil > Wetlands > Permafrost | place: Sweden: Abisko... | reverse complement strand
TATTTTAGTTTCCGTTACAGCAGTCACATTTACCGTTAACGGGTTAATGATACCCGTAGCACCCGAAGCCAGGTAAGTGATATCATAATTAGTGGTTACATCCTCATCGAGCGCATTTTTAATAGTCAGGCCAGAGGCTGTCAGTACATGTGCTATTCCGATGTTCACGTCATCAAACACCTGGGTAGGTTTAAAATTAACCACATCTCCTCCTGCCATTGCCCCTACTAGCGGCAAGGCGATTGAACTTACGTTTGCGTCATAGATCTTTGTATCCGGTACAGCCGTAACTGTAATTCCAAGTGGAGTGATAATACCAGGTGAAACTGAAGGCTGATAGATGATGTTGTAATTATTGGTCACATCCACACTGCCTGCGTTCTTCAGGGTCATACCCGAAGCACTCATGACATGGTTAATACCAACATTGGCATTATCAAATACCTGTATCGGAGCAGCCGAGATAACATCACCTGTCACGAGAATACCTACTACCGGCACACCGGCTGAAGTTGCATTCCCGTTATAGGTTTTTGTTTCCGTAACAGCAGTTACAGTTACATCATATGGGTTTATAATACCCGGCGCCACTGAAGCAACATAATTAATGTCATAATTGCCGGTCACATCATCTCCAATGCCATTTTTAATAGTCAGTCCCGAGGCAATCATTAAATGGTTAGTTCCGGCATTTGCATTATCATATACCTGTGTTGGTAATGCATTCACCACATCACCCGGAATCAGGATTCCGACTCCCGGATTGCCATCAGATGTTGTTGTACCGTCATAGGTTTTTGTATCCGTTACAGGGGTAACAGTTACAACCGCCTTATTAATAATACCCGGCTCTAAAGAAGGAAGATAAGCGATGGTATAATTACCGCTTACATCGGTGCCGCCGGCATTTTTAATGGTCAGGCCAGAGGCGGTCATCACATGGGTCGTTCCAATGACAGGAGTATCGTATACCTGGGTTGGAGCAGCATTCACTGCATCACTTCCAGCCAACGCCCCTACTATAGGGTTAACTATAGAGACAGTTGTTCCGTCATATATTTTAGTTTCCGTTACAGCAGTCACCTTTACCGTTAACGGGTTAATGATACCCGTAGCAGCCGAAGCCAGGTAAGTGATATCATAATTAGTGGTTACATCCTCATCGAGCGCATTTTTAATAGTCAGGCCAGAGGCTGTCAGTACATGTGCTATTCCTATGTTCACGTCATCAAACACCTGGGTAGGTTTAAAATTAACCACATCTCCTCCTGCCATTGCCCCTACAAGCGGCAAGGCGATTGAACTTACGTTTGCGTCATAGATCTTTGTATCCGGTACAGCCGTAACTGTAATCCCAAGTGGAGTGATAATACCAGGTGAAACTGAAGGCTGATAGATGATGTTGTAATTATTGGTCACATCCACATTGCCTGCGTTCTTCAGGGTCATACCCGAAGCACTCATGACATGGTTAATACCAACATTGGCATTATCAAACACCTGTATCGGAGCTAAATCAACAACATCTCCCGTTATCAAAGCACCTACCACCGGCACACCGGCTGAAGTTGCTTTCCCGTTATAGGTTTTAGTTTCCGTAACTGCCGTTACCGAAACATCTAAAGGATTAATAACTCCCGGTGCCACTGAAGCCACATAGTTAATGTCATAATTACCGGTTACATCGGTGCCGCTGCCATTTTTAATGGTCAGTCCCGAGGCGATCATTAAATGGTTAGTTCCGGCATTTGCATTATCATATACCTGTGATGGTAATGCATTCACCACATCACCCGGAATCAGGGCTCCGACTAACGGAGTATCGTCTGATAAGGTATTCCCATCATAGGTTTTCGTATCCGTTACAGCGGTAACTGTTACAACTGCTTTATTAATAATTCCCGGATCTACGGAAGTGAGATATGTGATGGTATAATTACCGGTTACATCGGTGCCACCGGCATTATTAATAGTCAGGCCTGAGGCAGTCATCACATGGGTTGTTCCAATTTCCGGGGTATCGTATACCTGGGTAGGTGCTGCATTCACAACGTCTCCCGTTGCCAGAACTCCTACCGAAGGAGCAGCTGCAGATACTGTTGTTCCGTCATAGTTTTTAGTATCTGTTAGGGCAGTCACATTAACTGCTAACGGGTCAATGACACCCGTAGCTGTAGTAGCCTGGTAGGTGATATCATAATTGCCGGTTACATCGATGCCACCGGCATTTTTAATGGTCAATCCGGAGGCTGTTATCACATGAGCCGATCCTGCATTTGCATTGTCGTACACCTGGGTTGGTTCTACATTGAACACTTCACCTGTAATAAGTGCACCTATAAGCGGTTTTTCATCTGAACTTACAGTTCCATCATATATTTTTGTATCAGTAACAGCTGTGACTGTAACCGGAGCCTTTGTAATATCTCCTTTTGCTAAAAAATCAACAGGTGGTAAATATTTAGTAGCTGTTATTCCGGTAAGGGAATATTTTACTGTTATATCTTTCAATGGACCTACATTTGAATCGGCATAAGTGGCTGTTGCAACAACAAGTACATCGTCTCCCGGATCAATCCCTGTAACAAGGGTTGAAGTCGCTTCAGCCTTTGGAGTGCCATCATAGACCTTATTTTTGGTTAAAATAGGATCGGCAATAGTCAATTGAATGGCCGATACGATACCTGTTACTGCAACAGTCTGGTCTATTGCACCCACTGAAGAGCAAACTACATTTCCTGCAAAAGTTCCGATAAGAGTCGTTGAAGCTATTCTGACTTCAATCGTCTTTGTGGGAACCACACCATCAATTGGAGTAAATAAAACCGTTGGTCCGAAAACACCTGTTCCATTTTCACGTACCTCATATCCTGTGGGAGCAGTAACAACTAAATCAGCTTCGAGCTTTCCGCCAACAGTAAATGTTTGTGAGGCGGAGGCAGTACCTATCAGGGTAGTAAATTCAACTAAAGGAACTGGAACTTGAATATCTATGGTAGGACGAAGCGTGGTAAACGTAACCTCATTGCCATATACCGTTTCCACATCATTTTTGGCATAAGCCCTGACATAATAGATCGTATTGGATGTTAGTCCGGTAATATTGCTTGTAAAAGGTCCGGCAACTGCAATACCTCCCTGCTTTGTTCTAGTTAACAGGTCAGTTGTCGGAGTGGTGGAAGTGCTCCATACAACCCCGTACTCTGTTGGATTCGGTACTCCAAGATCGACGATTGTACCATTACCCCGGGCAACTGTAGTTCCAATATTATCGACATCCTGGGTAGTTACTGTAGGCTTCAACCCTTTTGTTGTAAACGATGTCTCAAATCCATAGGCTGTACCGGCCAGGTTAGTAACATAGGCCCGGACATAATAGGTTGTTGCAGGTGCCAGGCCCTCTATGGTGCTGGTAAATGTACCTAAACCTGTAACCGGGCTCTGAATGGTTTTAGTTAAAAGATCGATTGTCGGACCTGGGGAAGTACTCCATACAACACCATATTCGGTTGGATTGGGCATTCCTAAATCAGTGATATTCCCGTTCCCGGTTGCTGTATTAACTTCAACGTCACTCACCGGGATGGTGCTGACTGCCGGCATTACGAGCAGTACTTTCAAATTATTGGTACGAAGGGCATATGAATTTTTAAGCTCGGGTAATGCTGGATTTGTCATTGCACAATACACACTGTCCGAAGTAGTTTTCAGGAATGTAAATACACCGTTTGATTCGAGATAATCCGTCCCTTTTACCAATTGCGTTCCGGCACCCTTTAAATACCATTTATAAACTGTTGGATACTGAACGCCATACATATCAGTCGCCGATTGCTCGCTGCTTATGTCCACTACATTACCCGACAGACTTACCTGAATTTTGGCTTGAGGAGCATAATTATAAGTCGTGTAGTCAGTTTTAGCCTGTGGAAGACTACCAAATGTGAGGTTGTTTGAATAACAATACAACAACTTTAACTGCATATTACTGCTTACAATTAACTTATTTAGTTTATTCAGGTAACAATGCAACGTTGTTAATTGAGGATTACTGCTCAAATCAAGGGATGTCAGTTTGTTCGAAATGCAACTCAAGGTTGTCAGGTTTGTATTAAATGTTAAATCTAAAGCAGTCAGCTCATTGTAACTCAGAACCAGATTAGTTAATTGGGTGTTTTTGCTTACATCCAACGAAGTAAGTTCATTATACGAACAATCAAGAAATGTCAGATTTGTATTTTTAATCAGATCAAGTACTTCTATGTTATTTCGCGATAATGACAAAGAAATCAAATCCTTACATTCAGAGACATTGAGTGTTTCCAAAGAACTGGAATTTGCAACTATATTTGTAATTCCTGAACCATACACTTTTACTGTCTTGCCTGATATATAGCCAGTTGTGGAATATGACTGGCCTAATGTGGAAGCCGGTTGTGACTCCTGGGTTCCGTTTCCCCAATCGATATAGAAAGTACCACCTAAATTGAATTGCAGATTAATAGCCAAAAATCCCGAAGCCTTAGAAGTAAAGGTGATAGAAGGGATTTCCTGTGATTGGGTTACCAGGATTGTTTGGTCGGCAACTCCGGTTGATCTGATTAATACGGAGGCTGAACGGGGATTATCTTTATCAGTATTCGCGTCAGCAGTAAAAGTCAGTGTCCCGTTACCGTTACCTGTTGCCGGACTAACATGGAGCCATGTCGACGGTGTAGGAATTGATGGTAGAACGGTAGCCGTCCAGGTAGTATTGGAAGTAACATTTACTTCAGCGGTGCTGTTAGCCGCAGCCGATAAGTATGCCGAATTGGATGAAAGTGAAATCATCGGATCTAATCCCGGATTTATGATAACATTGCTTGCTTTTGCAGGATCGGTTTCATTTTCCGATACATGATTAAATGTTGCGGCCTGAGTTGAAACAGTACCACTCAAAGGTGTAAACAGGAGTACTGCCAGTAAACTTATTATTCTCAATGCACTGGTGACTTTAACTAAATTGTAATTATTCATCATCTATATTGATTTATCGGATTATTATTCTTTCAGTAACCATATCCTGAGCTGTAAATGCTTTTACAACATACGCTCCGGGTAATAAACCTGAAGTGGAAAATGTTGTAATTTTATTTGCTTCATATTCCATTCTTTTCACAACCACACCATTTATAGTGTACAGGGTCAGGCTTCCGTTCTGACTGCTTTTGTTTTGAACAAACAGATTTCCATTCGAATTGAATACACTTAACAGAGAATTGACACTTGCATTGGAAGTTTTCACTTCCGGGCTTGTAACAATTTTAAATCGTTTTGCAACTGTCAGGGAAGATTCTGTCGTAAAGGCATAGGTGGAACCACTCGTCGTGATATCGGTTGTAATGTTATTTAATAAGTCGACCAGGTAAAGACCCGAATACAAGGTTTCTGCATTTTGGTGAGTAAAGGCAAGAGTATAATCAGTTTCCTGTCCCGCATTGAATCCAAGGTAAGTTTCATTTATATCTGCAACCGCATCTATTTGAAAATTTCCCGCTGCTTCCATGGCATAAAGTTGAGGAGTTTTAACAGCGCCCATCATTTTATACCCATCCCAACCGTTATCAAAATCTCTTGTACATGCCGGTTCAGAGAAAATCCACATCATGTCGGCGGTATGGGCGCCTGACAATTCAATTTTGGTAACTACCTTGTTGGTAGTTGTTGTTTTTGATTTTCCGGGGGCACGTTGTTGCTCTTTATTTGCTGCTACTCCAGCTGCATAAGGAATCGTAACAGAACCATCTACCAGATTCAGTGTTTTAACCAAAAACCCCTGCATGCCGGGTATTTGAGCGGGGACTCCATCTATTCCTGCTGTATTAGGGGTTGATACTGTATATTGACCGGGAGCTGTAGAAATTCCGGTACTTGTTTCATTTCCATTATTAAACCACTGGTTATAGGTACCGGTATTGTACAAATAAACAGATTCTTCCATTTCGGAATTAAAAACGATTTTTGTAATATCAATAGCTGCCGTATAGGGATTTCCCAATATATGCTGGCCCGGATAAACAGTCCCTGAAGTATACGTAATTGGTTGAGTGAAATCGGCATTAGTTAGTTCCCCGGTAAAAGAATAAATTTTAGGAGCATGCTGCACCACTTCATACCCAATACCCGATATTAACGGCAATGATGGACTTTGATTTATCCAAAGATCGGCATCTACAATTGCTTTGTCATCGTATTTTCGAATGAGACAATCAGAAAACGCAGAGGTCATTGTAAAAGATTTAACAGGGACACCAAAAAACTGCCAGCTGTATTTACTTCCGTCAGCCTCACCTAAATCCCAACTTGCTTTTGAATACATTTCAACCGTGGCAACGGGCGTTCCTGTTTGATAAGTCAGGGTAGCATTCGGATTTATACCATCCGATTTAATGAGTAATCCTGCCACTCCTGCATTATTTATTAAAGTACCTGTTACATTTAATACCTTTCCTGCATTGATCCTCACTTTGGCTCCGGCAGTGATTGTCAGATTATCAATAGTACAAATTCCGTCAATAACAATGCTGTCACCGGTTACAACATCCGGTATTTCCTGTACATTCCATCGGGCAACATCTGTCCAGTTACCACTACCTGTAAAAACAGGTACGTTTGAAAAACTTGATTCAGTAGATAAAACATCAATTCCATCTTCCCCATTATAATAACTTTTAAAATATATCGTTTTACTTCTGTCCAATCCGGTTACATTGACGGTGAATGAACCACCGGTAAATCCACCGGCAGAAACTTTATGATCAGCTGCAAAGACTCCTGATTCGGTACTCCAGATAATGCCACGGTCGAGAACAACACTTTCAGGTGGCGTAATCGTAGCACCCAGGGTTGCAGTAGTTAATTTTACATTTATGGCCGCATCCGAAATAATGGTTGCAGCCTTAGCAACAGTACCATTAAATGAGATCATGCAGATTAAAATAGCTACCGAAAAATTTGAAATTTTCAAAGTGAATGGTCGTGTAACGTATCTTTTCATTTTATTTCCAATTTTATAATTTGTTGTATTAATTTTGAACCGCCAAAATTAACATTACTAAAATAGATTAACTGTCCAAAAAGTAAAATAATTTGTTTAATAGGTAAAAAAATATTCCCAATAGGTAAAATGAATTTACAAAAAGTAAAAATATTGATGTTAAATTGAATTATACTCTCAATTTTTATTTTATCTTTGTAAAAAATTCTCTTTATCTATGTTTCGGACCATTCTTCTTCTGTCACCTATTTACATTACTTTGTTTTGGTCGATAGCTTTAACCGTAAATAATAAAAAACACAACATTCCACAAGCTTTACTCAGTAAGTTTATGCTTTTCCCCGCGATAAGTTTTACTGCTCTTTTTTTATATTTAGCTCCTTTCCCTGAAGTTTATCCGTATTTTGATTTTGCATTGCAATACTCCATCAGCTTGTTTTTTCCCGTTTACTATATCTTTTTCAGGTTATTGACTATTGATGATGAATTTTCAATGAAAGTACATTTTCGGTTTCTGATCTTCCCGTTATTATTGGGGACTGTATATTGTGCAGGGATATTTTTTACCCCATGGGAAGAATACAAAACATGGTTATTCAATGAAAATGCTTTTTCTGATTCTCCTTTTATTCAGTTTCTTTCCATAATGCGGGATATCATTCGGGTACACTTTTTAATTCAGCTTTTCATTGCAGTTATTGGGAACCAACTGTTAATAAAAAAATACGGAGTAAAAGCAGAACAATTTTATTCTGATATGGAAGAAGAAAATTATAGAAATGCAAAAATGTTGAACTATTGTATTTTTGTTGCAATTATCGTTTCATTTGTTGCTTTTGTATTGTGGAATCAATCAATATTCTCCAAAGAAGCAATGTTAAATATAGTTTTATCGATTTCATCGGTAATGTTGTTTTTAATTGGGTATATGGGACTCAAGCAAGATCCTATAAATCCGACCTTTGAAATGGTAAACAATGACGAAGCATTAATACAATTGGAGGTTATACCGATCGATTCCCGAAAAAAGATACTGCATAAAATGTTGGTTCAATTTGAAGAAGAGAAAATTTACCTGAACAGTCAGTTAAACATCATGGATATTGTACAGGCAGTAGGAACAAACCGGACTTATATTTCCTCGATCATTAATCAGCATTATAATCAGAACTTTTGTTCTTTTGTCAACAGTTACCGGATTGTCGAATTAGAAAGGGTATTACTTAAAAACCCCGAATATACCAATGAATTATTAGTAGATTATTGTGGATTCGGCTCATTAAATTCATTAAAACGAGCCATATTTGCTAAAACGGGATTGACTTTACCCGAATGGAAAAAACAGGTTCTTGCAAAAAAATAATCGGACTATCCGCAATTCATCCTCTTCAGTATTTATTTGTTATACCTCATAAAGAAATCAACTATTTATTTATAATATTTTGGACATTTCGTAATTAACGAAACCTGTATCGTTTTCAATTTCAATTACAAATCCATTTTATTCAGTGTATTTCATTTTTCACCTACCGTTTTAGTATTCTTTTACTCCCCTTTTACTCCGCATTTCTCTTAATCGGGATATTGTCCGAATCGGCTCCGTTTATAGTCCGTTATAATTCCGTATCTATCTAAATACGGACTTATAACGGACTTTATGCATCCATGTAAGGGAGTATATACGAACCTAAATAAAAGGGGAGTAAAACATTATTAAAAGCATAGCCGATGGTAAAGTTGCAAATGCCAGAATATATATGCATTTGCTACACAAAACAGCTGGTTAAACAGATATTTAGAGAATTCCAACCGTATGAAGAATATTTTCAATAATGAAATAAGAATTCTATCGGGTAAATAAAAATGAACAACAAACAATTCGTATATTTTCAGGTAATTATGCAGATTAATATTAATTGAATACTGACTTTAATTATTTAAATAGAATGTTCATAAAAAACTAAATCCTACATAAGATTTTATCTTATGTAGGATTTATGAAACAAACAAAAATCAGGTTAAGGTAAACGAGGAATAATGAATTATCTGATTTAAAGCAATTCAATTATTAAAAAGAACAGATAAGAACATGAACAAATTCTCAGTAAAAAATTTTATTAGCACTCCTGAAATATCGTGAATGAATCAGGCACATATAGAATCAGACACGATAGAACCGACTTTCTGAGGACAGGTTGAAGTAACTTCACTCAAACACCTTCATCATTAGACATTGCAAAAGTAGGCTCAAATAATATTTTTTACCGTTCATATTGTAAAATGTTTGAAGCAAAAGGTAAATATAAAGAAGCAAAAGGTACCAATTTCCTGTTAAATTCGATCATAGTGTCAAATTATAGAATATAAATTCTTTTTATCCTCTTTTTTTTTGAATCATCAATAAATTACCGGACAATAAATTTATCCTTGTTATGCAGTAAATCCTACGTTTTTAATTTATTAATCAATGAGGTGCAGACATTCATTGGGAACCAAATTACACAAATTTAATTTTTTGTAGTTACATCAGGAAGGTTTATTCGAATTCCGAAAGACATATCAGCGATCAGTTTTGATCGATTTCAACGGTTATGATCTATATCGCAGGGCGTACATCATTGTAACAAAACTCTTAAATTCAATATTTGGAATGACAAATTCTGTTGAAAGTTAAATCCGTCACGATATGACATTTGCATACTTACAAAAAAGATAGAATAATACAGGTTGGAATTGTTTGATAAAAAAATCAATTTGGCTACCCGGAATGCAGAAATAATCTATTTGAAGAGAGCTATATATTTTAAACTGCAATTACGCCTAAGTGTTTTGTTTCAAGTGAAACTATGGGTCATTTTCCGTTAGTTTTACTTTACTAATATAAAAACAACCAACTACCTAACCCCAACTCGGACTAGTCGGAGTTGGGGTTAGGTAGTTAATACGGTAAAGTAGTATTAGTGAAAAATGAATTGTACTCAATTAATCCGGGACTATTTAAACCTTCAGCAGCAGGTCAAGGAACAGTTAAACATGGTAATCATATATTCCCTTCCTTTAGTTGGATTCGCCTGATTGTTGGATTCTGTATTCGGAAGGGGTTGTACCAAATTTTTGTTTAAAACAACGGCTGAAATAACGCGGATCTTCTATTCCGACTTTATAGGATATTTCAGCAACCGTTAATTGAGTATCGCGGATGTATTCAGCTGCACGTTCAAAACGGATTTCACGTACAAACTCCACCGGAGAAAATCCGGTCAGGCTTTTTAATTTATTAAAAAATACTGTCCGACTCATATTTAACTTAGATGCAAGCAGATCGATATTCAAATCAAAATTCTCCAGGTTTTCATTCATCAGGTTAATCAAAGTAAGCATAAACTGATCTTCCGATGATTTAATTTCCAACGGAGGCAAATTAAAGTCAGATTTTGAAGAAATAAACTGCGAACGGTAATAATGTTGTAACTGGATGCGTTGATTCATTAGATTTTCGATCCGGGCATGAAGGAATTCCGAGCTGAATGGCTTTGTGATGTAATCATCTGCACCAGCTTTCATTCCTGCCACTTTACTTTCCATATCGGTCACTGCGGTAAGAAGTATGACCGGAATATGTGAAGTTCGTGTATCCGCTTTTACTTTTTTAGTCAGTTCAAGGCCATTCATTTCGGGCATTAAAAGGTCGGCAATGATAAAATCGGGCATGATCTGTTGGATTTTATTCCAGCCTGCCAGTCCGTTCTCTGCCTCTGCCACACGGTAAGTTTTCTTGAGACTCTTCTTTAAAAAATGACGTAGTTCATCATTATCTTCCACCACAAGAACCAGCGGGATTACTTTTACCTGATCAACCTTTTCAACCTCAACAAGCTCTGTTTCCACCGATTCTTTCAACGGAATTTTTTGATCAGAAAGGATCAGATCCACTTCTCCGTCATAATG
>Ga0302213_1001493_pt1 | contig 10985 bp, 10 predicted proteins | sample II_Fen_N1_2_FD_194583 | JGI IMG/M metagenome (GOLD analysis project Ga0302213, IMG submission 194583) | Peat permafrost microbial communities from Stordalen Mire near Abisko, Sweden - II_Fen_N1_1 | ecosystem: Environmental > Terrestrial > Soil > Wetlands > Permafrost | place: Sweden: Abisko... | reverse complement strand
GTATTTTTTATGAGATAATTACAAAAAAAATGCCTACATTTGCAGTCCAAATTTCAGACAGTAAAACCAACCCCATAAACTATTTGTAATCAATATGGCTACAGAATTAAAAGCAGAAAAAGAAATTACCGTTGAGGAAAAACTAAAAGCACTATATGAGCTTCAAAAAGCAGTTTCTCAAATAGATGAAATCAAAATTTTACGCGGTGAACTTCCATTGGAAGTACAGGATTTAGAAGATGAAATTATCGGCTTAACTACCCGTATGGAAAATTTCGAAACTGAAATTGCTGATGTTATTGCCACTATTGCAAGTAAAAAAATTGAGATTGAAGAATCTCGTATGAAAATTGCAAAGTACAAAGAGCAACAAGATAATGTACGCAACAACCGTGAATACGATAATCTTTCAAAAGAAATTGAATTCCAATCGTTGGAAATTGAACTTTGCGAAAAACGTATTCGTGAATTTACGGCTTCTCTTGAAACTAAGCAAAACGAACAAAAAACTTCTGCGGTTCAGTTGGCCGAACGGAAACTTGACTTGGAACAAAAGAAAGGTGAGTTGAACGAGATTGTTTCGGAAACTAAGCAAGAAGAAGAAAAGCTTCGTGAGCATGCAAAAGAAATTGAATCATTGATAGAGCCACGTTTGGTAACAGCATTTAAACGTATACGTAAGAATGCTCGTAATGGATTGGCAGTTGTTTATGTACAACGTGATGCTTGTGGTGGATGCTTTAATAAAATTCCAGCTCAACGTCAATTGGATATTCGTTTACGTAAGAAAATTATTGTTTGCGAATATTGTGGTCGTATTTTAGTGGATCAGGAATTGGCAGGAGTTGCTCCGATATCAGAAGATTAATTTTTACATTTCATAATATTACAAAGAGTTCGAAATTATTTTCGGACTCTTTTTTTTTGCTTTAAACTCTAATTTTTACGTACGATATTGCAGTATAATTCAAATATTAAATTCTCAGAAGCCTTTCCTTCGTGTAAGCTGCACATATACTGATAATTAAACCTATTTTTTTTGAATTAAAATTTACTCATTCTAGAATTTAAGTCCATTTCATCGCTATTTCAGTTAATCTCTTCTGTTTTCGCCTCACTATTTTCTTCTTTATTTTGCATACTTAATTCGAAATTTAAATACGTAAGATTTTGTAATGTAGTATTGAGTAGGGCAAAGAAATTCTTTACTTGTATCAAGATATCTCTAGCATTATTCTCCACAATAAATACCTATTCAAATTTCATTATTAATCTTTCTGCCAATTAGACTTTTTAATGATTTTGTGGTTTTGAATTTGAACACAGTTTTAATAATACTGTGTTGTTATACCGCACCCGTACAGAAAATTACTTACAATTATAGTTTTACATTTGTATTAAATTTTTATATTCACAAAAATACTTATCAACATTACAAACGTAAATCTCAAATAACATGATGATAAGTTACAGACGTAACCTTACATTATTTACTATTGTATATAATTTACATTAATAAAATATGGATATGTAAATTGATATGTTTAATTTAAATTATACAATAAATACTACATTATCAGTATTTTATATTAAATATATAATTATTATATTCATTATTATATTTACATTAGTGATATATAAAGGATATATAATATAATATACATATTATTATATCATAATTAGTTGATATTTAGACATTTTAAAGTTATATATATAATTTAGTACTTTAATTAAATTAATACATTATATTATATATATAACTACCTAATAAAGTATATAATAATACCTATATATTCTTTATATACTTCAATACATATGTTGTACAAATGTAATTGTATTTATGTAATATATTATTTTTGTAAATGATTTGCAAATGTAAAACGTTTCACATATATTTGTACTCAAATTAGAAATGTGTAATTCACATAAATATATTCTATTATGGCTGAAAAAGAAAGAATAGAAAAAGTAATGCAGATGGAAAATATGAATTCTGCTGTGTTTGCGGCAGCAATTAATATCCAGGGCTCCACTCTATCTCATATTTTGAATGGGAGAAATAATCCGAGCTTGACTGTATTGCAAAGTATACTGAATCGTTTCCCAAACATTAGCCCAGAATGGCTTATAATGGGTCAAGGGTCGATCGAAAGATCTTCAAAGCAATCTCAGATGCCTTCATTGTTCCCTGTAGAAGATGAAAGTGTCAGTAAATCAGTTAGTTTAGATCATAAAAATGTTGAAAAAAATGATTCTAATTTTTCAACCATTCAGCAAAAGTTTGCAGTTGCTGCTGAAATTTCGGCGCAACCTTTACAAGAATTGCCACAAGCTCCACAAATTTTTCAGGTGGAGCAAAATCAACGTAGTGTTCGCAAAATTATCGTCTATTATACCGATAATACTTTTCAGGAATTTAAATAATTAATTTTGTTGATAGTTCGCGCATTTTTCCAATCGTTAATGAAGCGTTCTTTTTCGTTTAATTTAGGCGTATTGTCTTAATAAAATTAGCTGATTCGGATTTGTGACGTCAAGATTTATTATTGTTGCCTGATTGAGTATATTTTCGTAATTTTACATCCGATATCATTTACATTTTTTACCGGTGTTGATTTACATAATATATTGACACATAATACTATATGTTTAATGAAGAAATTCATGATTGACTTGATTGTAAAGAAAAATGAAGCTCTGAACAATCAATATTCATTATTGACACTTACTTCGTCAGAAAAACTGCCTGAAATGCTTCCGGGGCAATTTGCTGAGGTGCGTGTTGATAATTCTCCCACGACCTTTCTGCGTCGTCCCATTTCAATTAATTTTGTGGACTATGAAGCGAATGAGCTTTGGTTATTAGTTCAGATTGTAGGCGACGGTACGCGCAAATTGTGCGAACTAAAAGCTGGTGATTTGTGTAATCTGGTATTTCCACTTGGAAATAGCTTTACATTGCCTGAAAACAAGGATGCTAAAATCCTTTTAGTGGGTGGTGGAGTTGGAATTGCACCATTATTGTTCTGGGGATCGTATTTAAAAGAGCGAGGCTATAGCTGTAACTTTGTATTGGGAGGTCGCTCAAAAGACAATTTATTGCAGCTTTGTGAATTTGAGCACTTTGGAAATGTATACACCACTACTGAGGATGGTTCGTATGGTGAACGTGGATTTGTAACCCAGCATTCGCTTTTAAAAGGCTCAAATTTTGATTATATTTATACTTGTGGGCCAACGCCCATGATGAAGGCTGTAGCTGCTTATGCGCAGCAAACAAAAGCTAATTGTGAGGTCTCACTCGAGAATACAATGGCTTGCGGAATTGGCGCTTGTTTGTGTTGTGTGACTGACACAACAGAAGGACATTTATGTGTATGTACTGAAGGACCTGTTTTTAATATTACAAAGTTAAAATGGCAAATTTAAATATCAATATTGGTAAATTACAATTGAAAAATCCGGTAATGACAGCATCGGGTACATTTGGTTATGGGCCAGAGTTTTCAGACTTCATTGACTTGTCGCGAATTGGTGGTATATTTGTAAAGGGAACTACACTTCGCGAGCGTCAAGGTAACCCTTATCCACGTATGGCAGAGACTCCATCTGGCATGTTAAATGCTGTGGGACTGCAGAATAAGGGAACAGAGTACTTTATAAATCATATTTATCCAAATGTAAAGGACATTGATACAAATATACTTGTGAATTTGTCTGGTTCTACTATAAATGACTATGTTGAAGCGGCAGAAATGCTAAATGAGCTTGAAAAAGTTCCCGGAATAGAATTAAACATATCTTGTCCTAATGTAAAAGAAGGTGGGATGGCATTTGGAACGAGCTGCTTATCTGCTTCTCAGATAGTTAACTCTGTGCGAAGAGTGTATAAAAAAGAGATGATGGTGAAGCTTTCGCCGAATGTTACGGATATTTCGGAGATTGCAAGAGCTGTTGAAGCTGAAGGAGCCGACTCGGTATCACTTATTAATACGCTACTTGGAATGGCGATTGATTCAGAAAAAAGAAAACCAGTTTTATCAACTATTACAGGTGGACTTTCGGGGCCGGCAGTAAAACCTATTGCACTCCGGATGGTTTGGCAAGTTGCTAATGCAGTTAAAATACCAGTGGTTGGTTTAGGCGGAATAATGAATGCTTCAGATGCAATTGAGTTTATGCTTGCAGGTGCTTCTGCCATTCAGATTGGAACAGCAAATTTTATTGATCCGACTGTTTCTGTAAAAGTAGTGGATGGAATTAATGACTATTTAGACAGGCATGGATATAAATCTGTTACGGATATAATTGGTGCGCTTGAAGTGTAGTGAAATTTTCAATACTACTATTTACTACCTATTTTGACATCAGTATTAGTCTTTATCTATTTGTAAAATAAAACTATTAGTTTAAAAAGCGGAAATTTACTCAAATCGAGTATTTCCGCTTTTTTTATTCAATTATCTATATCGTGAATTTAGAATAATTAATTGGAGTGTTTAATAAATCGTCAGATTCATGATATGTCTAGTTGTGAATTGAAGTTATATGGGTTGTACTAGTTGATAAGTGTAGAATTTGATTGTATAAAAATGAAGAAATATTTTAAATTTAAGAAAAAAATAAGATTAATTCAAATTTATTGTTATAAATTTGAGAGAATATTTTTCGTTTTCAGATTCAGTTAAAATTCTCACACCTTAAATTCATTTCTATATTTATGAAACAGTTCAAACGGGCTGTAATCCTACTTGTCATGGGATTAATTTCATCGGCCAAAACATTTGCTAGCGAGGCAGACATTGCCATTCCGGATTTGCATGCCGGACAGTTTCACATTTTTGGTCAGGTAGTAAGAGCTTGGGATTTCTTGTTCTACGGAGCATTGGTAATCTGTTTTACACTTGGTATAAGTTTGTGGTTCTTCTCCCAAATTAAGAAACAACAGGCACACGAATCGATGCTCAAAGTTTCTGAAACAATTTATCAAACTTGTAGGACGTATTTATTGCAGCAGGGTAAATTCTTGTTGATGCTTTTTGCTTTTGTTGCTATCATTATGTCTTATTATTTTCTGGCGCTTCAGGGAAAATCAATAGGTACATTATTATATGTGCTTTTCTTCTCTATTTTAGGTATGGGCGGCTCGTATACCGTTGCTTGGTATGGTATCCGCATTAACACTTACGCCAACTCACGCACTGCTTTTGCTTCGCTACGAGGAAAACCATGGAATGTTGTTGATATACCGTTACGTGCCGGTATGAGTGTGGGACTTTTCCTCATTTCACTCGAATTAGTAATGATGGTTATCATCTTGCTTTTCGTTCCTCGAGAAATTGTAGGTATTTGTTTCCTTGGTTTTGCTATTGGTGAATCGTTGGGTGCCAGTGTGCTTCGAATTGCCGGTGGTATCTTTACCAAAATTGCCGATATTGGTTCAGATTTGATGAAAGTGGTGTTCAAGGTGAAAGAAGATGATCCTCGTAATCCTGGCGTTATTGCCGACTGTACTGGTGACAATGCCGGTGATAGTGTTGGACCTACTGCCGATGGATTTGAAACCTACGGTGTGACGGGCGTTGCTCTTATTACCTTTATTACTCTTGCTGTACCATTTGCATTTCCGGGTAAACCTGAATTGATTGGCGAAATTCAAGCTAAATTGATAGTATGGATTTTTGGAATGCGTTTCTTGATGGATTTAATGTCTGGAATCTCCTATTTCATTAATGATGCTATCTCTTTGAGAAAATATAAAGGACTGAAGATGTTTGATTTTGAAGAACCGTTGATGCGCTTAATCTGGATTGCTGCTATTCTGAGTATTTCTACTTCATTCTTTATGAGTCATTTATTGGTAGGCGATTTAGCACAAATAACCGGTAATGCTGCTGATGCTTCACTTTGGTGGAAATTGGCCGGAATTATTAGTTGTGGTACGTTGGCAGCTGTTTTGATTCCGGAATTTACAAAACTCTTCACTAGTTCAAAATCTGCACATGTTCAGGAAATTGTAACAGCTTCTCGTGAGGGAGGACCTTCGTTGAATATCCTTTCAGGTATAGTATCGGGAAACTTTGGTGCTTTCTGGACAGGCTTGTTGATAGTTGGTTTGATGACCGGTGCTTATTTTATCAGTCAACTTGGTCTTACATCTATCCTTGGCCCTCATGCTTCAATTTTTGCCTTTGGTTTAGTTGCTTTTGGTTTTCTGTGTATGGGTCCTGTAACCATTGCAGTAGATAGTTATGGCCCTGTAACCGATAATGCTCAATCTATTTTTGAATTATCGCAGATTGATCAGATTCCGGGCATTGAACAAGAAATAGAAAAAGACTTTGGATTTATACCTGATTTTGAACTGGGTAAACACTATTTGGAGGCAAACGACTCTGCCGGTAATACTTTTAAGGCAACTGCTAAGCCTGTATTAATTGGAACTGCAGTAGTAGGAGCAACCACCATGATTTTCTCTATCATCTTGCTTCTCGAAAGTAAAGGTTTGTTGAGCGTTTCGTTGACTTCGGCGCCTATCTTATTAGGTTTGATTTGTGGTGGAGCTGTTGTCTTCTGGTTTAGTGGTGCATCTATGCAAGCTGTAACAACGGGTGCCTATAGGGCTGTAGAATTTATCAAAAGCACTTTTGACTTAAATAAAAAAGAAGCTAATATTGAAGATTCCAAAGAAGTTGTAAAAATTTGTACCCAATATGCCCAAACAGGTATGTGGAATATATTTATTGCACTTATTTGTTTTACGTTGGGCTTTGCTTTTTTCGATAGTAATTTCTTTGTTTCTTATTTGATTTCTATTGCTACTTTTGGCTTGTTTCAGGCTATTTACATGGCTGATGCAGGTGGATCATGGGATAATGCCAAAAAGGTGATTGAAGTGGATTTAAAAGAAAATAATACGCCTCTACACGAAGCTGCGGTAATTGGAGATACCGTGGGTGACCCTTTTAAAGATACTTCTTCGGTTTCGTTGAATCCAATTATCAAATTTTCAACCTTATTTGGTTTGTTGGCAACTGAAATTGCATTGAAAATGAGATTAGATGCCAGTGCTAGCAATAGTTTTGATTATAGTCCAATTATTGCAGTTGGATTCATTGCTATTGCGTTGGTATTTGTATGGCGCTCGTTCTATAAAATGAGAATTCCATTGCGCGAGAAAGCATAAAGAGTAAGCTTAATCCGATATAAACACCGTACAATACAATGTTGTACGGTGTTTTTTGTTTTGTATTAACCTCTGTTTTTTGAAAGATTTCCTTATCTTTGTATACAAGAAAAATATGGAAATATAAGTAACAATTAATTCATTTTTAATACAATAAACAATTATGCATAACTGGTTTGAGTGTAAGATTAAATACGAAAAAACAGCCGAGGAAGGTAAAATAGTAAAAGTAAACGAAGCGTATTTAATCGATGCGTTGTCATTTACCGAAGCCGAGGCTCGAATCATTGAGGAAATGAGACCATTTATCAGTGGTGAATTTACAGTTGCTAATATTCGTCGGGCTAAGATAAACGAACTGTTTTTCAACGAGAATGGAGACAAGTGGTATCGTTCGAAAGTTATGTTTGTATCACTAGATGAGGAAAAAGGGGTAGAGAAAAAAACAGCTGTTACCATGTTGGTACAAGCAAATGATATTAAAGAAGCGCTCACCGGAATCACTGAAGGAATGCAGGGTTCTATGGCCGACTATGAAATTGCTGCCATTACTGAAACGACTATCATGGATGTGTTTAAATACGCGGCAGAATAAAAAATATAGTAAGTAGTTTTTAGCCGGTAGAATGTAAGATGCCAACTAAAAACTTCTTTTTATCGACTTCTTACTCCAAATTTTTGACAAAAGATGTCTATTCCAGAAAACATACAATCTATCCGACAATACATACCACCGCATGTGCGGTTGGTTTGTGTTTCAAAATTTAATACTAATGAATCAATTTTAGCGGCTTATGAAACTGGTGAACGAATTTTTGGCGAAAGTAAAGTTCAGGAATTATGCGGCAAATATGAAACGCTCCCACAAAATATTATTTGGCATTTCATTGGGCATCTTCAAACTAATAAAATTAAGTATATTGTACCTTTTGTTTCGCTGATACATGGAGTAGATTCGTATAAGCTTCTAGTTGAGATAGATAAACAGGCAGCCAAAGTTGGAAAGACTGTTGATTGTCTGTTACAGGTACATATTGCCAAAGAAGAAACAAAGTTTGGGTTTTCAAGAAATGAACTACTTGAGGCGATGAAAGTGGGAGAGTGGAAGAATTTGAAAAATATCCGAATTTGTGGATTAATGGGAATGGCGACTTATACTGATAACCGCGAACAGATTCATGCAGAGTTCCGAGAACTTAAAGGAATATTTGATGAGGTAAAGGCCAGTTATTTTACCGATGAGACTTCGTTTTGTGAGCTTTCGATGGGTATGTCAGACGATTTTCTTATTGCCATTGAAGAAGGGAGTACCCTGGTTCGGGTAGGAAGCTCTATTTTCGGCAGTCGGATATATAATCCATAAATTGAAAATTAAATATCTACTTTGAAGCCATATCAGCTAATTACTATTCTAGGACCTACAGCATCAGGCAAAACAACATTAGCAGCTGCACTGGCCAATAAACTCGATTCGGAAATAATCAGTGCTGATTCTCGTCAGGTTTATCGTGGAATGGATATTGGAACTGGCAAAGATTTAGCTGATTATATTGTAGATGGTAAAAAAATCCCTTCTCACTTGATTGACATTTGTGATGCTGGTGAAAAATATAATGTTTTTGAATTTCAACATGATTTTCATTCAGTATTTTCTGATATCAATAGCCGGGGAAAACTTCCAATTCTCTGTGGTGGTACAGGTATGTATATAGAGGCTGTTCTGAAAGGATACAAATTATCAGCTGTTCCTGAGAATAAAGAATTACGCCAACAACTTGCTCAAAAATCACTTCCAGAGTTATATAATTTACTAAGTCAATATGAACCTCATCTTGAGAATCTAGTTTTAGATTCGGTTAAGCGAGCCATTCGCGCCATTGAAGTTGCTGAATATTCGAAAAATAATGTGTGTCAATCAAATGAATATCAACAAATTAATAGCTTTATAATTGGAATTGATCTTGATCGGGACATTCGTCGTCAGAAAATCACTAATCGCTTGAATACACGTTTTGAAGAAGGCATGATCGATGAAGTGAAATTGTTGCTGGACAAGGGTATTTCTACTGAAGACCTTATTTATTATGGATTGGAATATAAATTTGTGACGCAGTATTTGATTGGTGAACTAACTTATCGGGAAATGTTTTCACAGCTTGAAATTGCGATTCATCAGTTTGCTAAACGACAAATGACTTGGTTCCGTGGTATGGAAAAACGAGGGTTTAGAATTGAATGGATTTCAGCTCAATTATCAATAGACGAGAAACTAGAAAGAATATTGTCGTTAATATAAGTAGTTTCTTCAATGCGATCTCAATTCAAAAACTGTTATTTCTGGTCGCACACCCACTGACATCATGGGTAAACCAATGTATCCAATTCCTCGATTGACATAAAGATATTGATTATTAACCTTGTATAAACCTTCCCAGTATTTAAAGACAAAGGCGAGGGGAGAGAATAATTTTTTCCCAATTTTAATACTCAGTTGAGATGCATGAGTATGTCCAGAAATAGTTAAAATTAAATTTTTTTTCCCAACTACTTCTGCATTCCATTGCATAGGATCGTGAGAAAGCAATATTCTTGTAATTTTTGATTGGTTAGATCCAAGTGCTTCGTTCAAGTTGCAGTAATTTGAGGTGTTTTTTTTCGACCAATTCTCTACACCAATCAACATAATACTATCTGAACCTCTTTTTAAATATACATTTTCATTCAGTAGTAGTTTAAATCCAAAGTCTCTTATATACTGTTTTATTTTGTATTTGTTATTATTTCGTTCTTCATTAGACTTCCAATCAGTGTAATCTCCATAATCATGATTACCTAAAATAGCATATTTACCATTTTTTGATTTCATTTCTAGAAAATATGGTTTCCAACCGGCAGCTTCTTCGGCAAAGTTATTTACCATATCTCCAGTAAATACGATTAAATCAGGTTGTTGACTATTTACCAATTTAATAACCGGACTAAATTTATTATATTTATGATTCCAGCTACCTAAATGTATATCAGATAGTTGAACAATTTTATAACCTTCAAATGAGGATGGGAGCTTTGGTATAACAATCTGAATATGAGTTGTATCAAAATTACGTGGTGTAATATAGGCACTTATCAGCATAATTATTATTGCAGATAGTGTCAATCCAATTCTGACAATTGCAAAATAAGCACTTTCACGTCTAAAAACTCTTTTGTACAGTGCATGTAAGAAATAGAATATAATATGGATTATTTTTGGAATATATATCAATAGAAAAATAAAATATAACCACATAATCCAAACAATGACTCTGAAATTCATGGATTTTTCAGACCAAAATTTTATATAGAAAAATAAACAAATGAAAAAGATTGGAGGAATTAAATGCAGGATAATATAAATTGGCTTTGAATCCCGTCTTTTAAGATGCAAATAGAAATATATATCTGGAATTGCTATTAGCAACAATAAAATAAGTAAAACAACTGTATACAGTTTCATAGTATTTGTACTTTGATTATCTTGTTCTATAATAATATCAAATGTAATAAGATTTCTCTTGTATGTATTGTTTTATTCAATTTTTATTTGAAATAAAATTGTATCAATTTTCCTATAATTTATATTTAAATGATTATTGTATAATAGGTAAAATGTTGAAAATCAGATACTTTAAACCGTTATTTAGAATTGATTATAAATAATAATAGATAATGGAAATATTATGTAATTAATTTTCAACATATTAGAGTATTATTTTAGACAATAGTTATCTCATAATAGGATAAAAGAACAGGACCATTA
>Ga0302213_1001489_pt1 | contig 10999 bp, 11 predicted proteins | sample II_Fen_N1_2_FD_194583 | JGI IMG/M metagenome (GOLD analysis project Ga0302213, IMG submission 194583) | Peat permafrost microbial communities from Stordalen Mire near Abisko, Sweden - II_Fen_N1_1 | ecosystem: Environmental > Terrestrial > Soil > Wetlands > Permafrost | place: Sweden: Abisko... | reverse complement strand
GTTTTTTTGGTCATAATAATTTTAATCTATTCGTTTTATGTTAGCTCCGATTTGTTGTAAACGAGTTTCAAGATGTTCATAGCCACGATCAATCTGATAAATATTATCAATTTCAGTTTTACCTTCGGAAATTAGACCAGCGATAACTAAAGCAATTCCCGCTCTTAAATCGGGGGAGATTAAATGTTTACCATGTAATTTAGTCGGACCATTAACAATAATTCGATGAGGATCACACATTGAAATATTGGCTCCCATTTGAGATAACATGTCAGTCCAAATCAAACGTCCGTCATAAATAGTTTCATGAATTAGGGAAGTGCCGTGAACTTGAGTCATCAAAACAACGTAAGGTGATTGCAAATCGGTAGCAAAACCAGGATATTCATGAGTCTTAATATCACAAGCAATTAATTTTCCGCTCTTATTTATTTTTATAAAATCATGTCCAACTTCAAAGTTGACACCAATTTTTTTAAAAATCGCTAATAAGGTCATGATATGTTCCGGGTTGCAGTGGGTAATTTTTATTTCTGAATTAGAAGCAGCGGCGAGGATAGCAAACGATCCTGTTTCGATTCGATCAGGAATAACATTAAAAATACCAGCTTTAAGTTTTTTAGTACCAATAATTGTAATTGTTGGTGATCCCGCTCCTTTTATTTTAGCTCCTTGTTTATTTAAATAATCAGCTAGGGCTTCAATTTCTGGTTCCATGGCACAATTTTTTAAAATAGTCTTGCCGGGAATTATTGAGGCGGTCATTAGCATGCTTTCTGTCGCGGTTACACTGACAATGGGAAAGAAGTAGTTAGCAGGCTGTAGTTTTTTAGCTTTGATGTGATAAAAGTGTTCTGATTTTTCATCAACCTCCGCCCCAAAAGCTTTATAGCCTTCGATAAACAAATCAATTGGTCGACCACTAGCACCAATAACGCAACCGCCAGGATGGGGAAATTTAACCTCACCAAAGCGAGCTAGCATTGGACCAACGAACATAATTGAACCGCGAAATTTATCGGCCATCTTTTGGTCCAGCTCAGTGGTTTTTATTTTTTTGGTATCAATAATAACACCACCTTTAATTTTAGTGATAACAGCGCCTAAAGATTCTAATAATTCTAAAGAGCGGTCCACGTCTTCAATCATCGGTAAATTTTTAATCGTAATTGGTTTTTCGGACAGGATAGAAGCAGGGATTATTTTTAAAGCGGAATTTTTAGCACCACAAACAGCGATCTGTCCGGATAGCTTAGCTCCACCAGTAATTACAAATTTTGGCATAATTCTCTTAATTAATTATATTATGTATATCCACTATAATTCATTTATTGACATTTTTCAAATATTTGATAATATAAGGAAGTATATTAAGCCAGTTGTGGCAATGCCCCGCTCACGTTGGCTATTTTTATTCTTAAATTAGTAAATATCCTATGAAAATCGCCATTATTAAAACTGGAGGCAAACAATACAGAGTAAAAGAAGGCCAGACCATTAAGGTGGAAAAGCTGGAAGCCGAAGTTGGTGCTGCTGTAAAATTTGAAACATTGCTTATTTCCGACGAAGAAGCTACTGAAATGGAACTTGGAGCCCCATTTTTGGGAGAAAAGGTAACTGGTGAAGTTATCAAAACTGCCAAAGATGATAAGGTTACCGTTGTTAAATATAAGAGCAAAACTCGTTATAAAAAAACAGTTGGTCATCGTCAAGTTAGAACCTCTGTTAAAATCACCGCAATTGCCTAAATTTAAAACACCCTAACTGTTTATAAAAGCCCACTGTAAAAGGTGGGTTTTTTGTAAGAAAAAACCTCATTTTATTTTTACAAAATGAGGTTTGAGCATTTATTTACGAATCGCTAAGAAATGGGCACTTTTAGGCCAATCAGTTGAAAAAATGTAAACACAAAGGCTCCTCTTAGTTTGATTATCTAATTCAGTCTCTGAGTTAGACGAGTCTAAACAAGGCGTGCCTAGTCGATAATAATGTTTTCCTCCTTCATAGCCAAAACCAGATCTATTTAGTGGACGCTTTGGGTATACTCGTCTTTTGAATTTATCAAGCGAGAGTATGGGGAATTTAAGTTGTAATTTTGGATAAATTATTGCGAAAGTTAAAAATTCTAATAAATTAGCCGGTTGAAAACCTTTTTTAGACATTAAGGCGATAATTTCTTCACTATTAAGTTTAGTTTCGGGTTTAAAATAGAAAAATTTCGCAAACACAATTAATTGGCTGTTGGTCGTTTTTTTTCTATTAATACACTGTTCATCGAATCCTTCATCACAAAAAGTGTAATTACCATCACTAATTAGTTGTTTAACTGTTTCACTGTAGTCAACTAGAAATGTGAATTCCTGGCTGCTTAAATTTCTTTGCTTTACCATTATTATATTTTATTGTTAATTTACTATATTTACCGAAGAGATTATAGCATATTTGTCAGTTATTGTTAATTCTTTGCTATATAAAAAATCCGTCCTTATTTTAAGTGACGGATTTTTTTAAAGATAACCTTTAAGAATTTTTTTAATCCTTTTGCCTTTATCTTTAATCTTAAGGCTAAGCGATCCAACCAGTAGATATTCGGAAACCTTCTTGATAATAGGCCGATTAGGATTACTATTATTAAGAATAAAAAATATATAAGTATTGACCAAATCATGTTAACCTCCTTTTTTATTTTAATTCATTTCGATATTTTAAAGCGGTCGCCAAAGTCGTCTCATCAGCATATTCTAAATCTGATCCAGCGGGAAGTCCTTTAGCTAAACGAGTTATTTTAATATTATAGTCGGCTAGTATTTTTCCTAAGTAAAGGGAAGTGGTTTCGCCCTCTAAAGTGAAATTGAGAGCTAAGATAATTTCAGTGTAGCCTTCTTGTTTTATTTTACGAAGTAATTTTTCAATGTTTAAATTTTCCGGTTTGATATTTTCGATAGTATTAATCAGTCCGTCTAAAATAAAATATTGACCTTGATACTGTCTAGTTGCTTCAAGGGATAACATGTCTTGAGTATTTTCGACAATACAGAGAGTCCCCGTTTTTCTTTGTGGATTAGCGCAAATAGAGCAGGGAGTAGTTTCGGAAATTGCCAAACAACTAGCACAAACGGTAATGTTAGCTTTAAGTTCAGATAACGATTTAGCCAGATTTTCTAATTTTTCGGGAGAGCTTTTAAGTAAATGAAAAACATAACGTTCAGCTGTTTTAGGGCCGACGCTTGGTAATTCCGAAAAGGCTTCTATTAAATTAGCAATGGCCCGAGGGAAACGCATGAGAATATTTTTAGTTTAAACCAGGAAAGCCACCCATGTCTTGCATCTTTTTAGCCATGACCCGTTGAGCTTTTTTAATGGTTTCATTTATGCAGTTTTTTACACTGTTTTCAATTACTTCTTTGGTTAGACCAGACTCAATAGTGACTGACAAAACTTCCATATTGCCATTCATAGTGATTTTAACGCCACCTTTTTCTTCGGTAATTCTTTCAACAGCTAAAGCATCTTGCATGGTTTTAGCTTGACTACGTAAATCTTTGAATTGTTTTAATTTGTTAAACATAGGGATATAAAATTAATTTTTGTTGATTAAAATTCGACTGGTGAGTTATGACTTGGTTTGATAATACTTCTAAAACTGGCAGTATTTTCGTCAAAGAATAGATCAATTTTACCAGTTGGTCCGTTACGGTGTTTAGCGATATGAATTTCGGCTTTATATCTTTCGTCTTGTGGTAAATCAGCTGGATTGTAATTTCGATCAGCAGCCTTACGGTAGATGAACATTACGATATCAGCATCCTGTTCAATGGAACCAGAGTCACGTAAGTGAGATAATTTAGGAATCGCTGGTGTTAAGGCTTCAACGGCCCGAGATAACTGAGCCAAGGCGAGAACAGGAACATTAAGTTCACGAGCAATTGATTTAAGACCACGACTGATTTCGGCAATTTCTTGAACGCGATTTTCGCCATACTTTCCTTTACCTTCCATCAGCTGTAAGTAGTCGATAACAATTAAACCTAAACCTTTTTCCATCTGTAAACGACGACATTTAGCTCGGATTTCCATAATCGATAAGGTTCCGGAGTCATCAATATAAATTTGAGCTTCAGCTAGCTTGCCCATCGCATCAGCAATCTTAGTGAAATCATTATCATCTTCTTTGTCACTTAAGTTACCGGTACGCATTTTCCAAAGATTTACTTGGGCTTGGGCGCATAACATACGATCAACTAACTGTTCTTTGCTCATTTCTAAAGAAAAGATACCAACCCCAACTTTATTCTTAATTGCCGCTTGTCGGGCGATATCTAGGGCTAGGGAAGTTTTACCAACTGAAGGACGGGCCGCCAAGATAAGTAAATCAGATTTCTGTAAACCAGCTAGTAAATTATCTAAATCATTAAAACCAGTTGAGAGGCCTCGCAGACCACCACCAGTTTTTTTATGCAAATCATCAATACGTTCAAACGCTTCACTTAGTAAACTGTCAATTGGTAAAAAAGCATTTTTTAAATATTTTCTAGAAACGGCAAAAACTTTTTTTTCAGTTTCATCTAAAACTTCATCAATTTCTCGTTCTTCATCATAACTTAAAGCCATGATTTCGGCGGCGGCTTGCTGTAAACGTCTTAAAGTCGCCTTACGTTGAATAATATTAGCGTAATGGACAATATTAGTGGAAGTGGCCACTAAATTAGATAAGTGAGCTAAAAAGGTGCGTCCGCCAATATTGGTTAACTGCTTCTTTTCTTCTAAACGGTTAGACAGGGTAATAATATCAATCGGTTCCTGATTACCATAAAGTTCTTTAATGGTTTCAAAGATAATCTTATGAGCATCTTTGTAGAAATCTTGAGGTAAAATACTGTCCGCCACCTTAATAATGGCATCTTTATCAATCAGCAAGGAACCTAATAAAGACTCTTCCGCCTCTAAACTATGAGGTGGAATTTTTTCTAAAGGGTTTTTCTCTGATTGATTGGCCATAATTTTTTATTTTTTGTGTTTATATCTTAGCTCAAGAAGCGTCATAATTCAAGCCATGAATATTAACAGTTTATTAACTAGTTATCCACTGTTTTTGCTAATAAAAAACACTTAATCAAAAGAGTAAGTGTTTTTTTTGTGAGCCGACTGTCGGGTTCGGACCGACGACCTGCTGTTTACAAGACAGCTGCTCTACCAGCTGAGCTAAGTCGGCTTTATAAACTAAAATCCGTAGTAGACGGATTATTGTGCGCCCAGCTGGACTCGAACCAGCGACCTTATCCTTAAAAGGGATCTGCTCTACCAACTGAGCTATAGGCGCGTCATACAAACTATGAAGATAGTAACAAAAAAAAATTCCTTTGACAAGAGCATTCTAAAAAACTAAAAACAAGGCGTTTATGTGGTAGAATAAAGCTGTTACCTTTTATATTTGCTTACGTTGTATATATTATAAGACTATAGTCATATTTATGTTAAATCACGAAGAAGAACTTAATTTAGCACTTAAGGCCAAGTTAGGCGATAGCGATGCTTTTGCGCTTCTTTATAATGCCAATATTAAGAAGATTTACGATTTTATATATTTTAAAACTTTAAATAAGGAATTGGCCGAAGATTTAACTAGTCAGGTATTTTTGAAAGTTCTTAAAAATATCAGTAAGTTTAAAAGTGATAATTTTTCCGCCTGGATATATACGATTGCCCGTCATACCGTTATTGATTATTATCGATCAAGACATGATACTAAAAATATTGAAGATTGTTGGGACTTAAAAGATCCATTCAATTTAATGGACAATCTAGATGATAATTTAAATTTGGAAAAAATTAAGGTGGCCATGAAAGATTTGTCTAGGTCTGATCGAGAATTACTGATTATGAGATTATGGCTAGACTTACCTTTTAAAGAAATTGCGAGTAGCTTAGACAAAAGAGAATCGGCTGTTAAAGTATCTTTTGGTCGAGCGCTTGGTCGGTTACGTCAAAACATTTCTCCAGTTTTATTCTTATTAATTTCCTTTTCAACTATATGCAAAAAGATAAATTAAATTTAATTCTCCAAGAACTCTACGTTTGGAATCCTCGATTAAAAACCAAGGAAACCGAATTAATTGAGTTAATTGAGCTGATGGTTAAAGCCAAGCCAGACACCAATTTTGATATGGCTTTTGCTGAATCTCTTAAAAAGGATTTACTGAGCCATCGAATATTATTAGATAGTGATGAAGGACTCAAAGATGATAATTTGTTAATTAATTTTAAAAATATGAATAAAAAAATTTATATTATAACTGGATCACTGGCCTTAATGGCGGTAGTGATTTTTGCAGTTATGATAAACAAGGTTCCTAAAAATAGCTTGTCATTTATAAACAGTTCTAAGGAGCAATTTGTGGCTGCCGGTCCAGGGGCTTTTGGTAATTTAGCTCTTTTAAGCCCGACTAACAGTGCTGCTCCTCAGGAGACAGCCGCTGGTAGTAAGACGAATAGCGCTGTAGCGCCAACTACCCAAGATTCAGTCGCTTCTGTGGGTAAGATGGCTTCACCAGTCCTTGGTTTGGGTGGTGGCGGTGGCACAATCTCTTCTAGATTAATGATGCCAGTTCGTTCTTATGATTATGTTTACAAAGGTGATCCATTAGAATTAACTGAGGCGACTAGTACAGTTTATCGTCGAATTAAAGGTGACGGTAATTTAAGTAGTAATTTAGATAGCTTAATTAATACTAAAACTTTTGGGCCAATTAATTTAAGTGCTTTTTCTAATCTGCAGACTGGTAGTATTTCTTTAATGGAAAACAAGAAATTGGGCTTAAATATTAATATTGATTTTAGAGAAGAAACAATTTATATCGGTCAAAATTGGTTACAGTGGCAAAGTGCCCGAGATAACTGTGGCGATAATCAAGTTTGTTGGGATTCTTATCGCATTAAAATTGGCAGTATCCCAGAAGATTCCATTGTTATTCAAAAGACTAATGATTTTCTAGCAGAAAAAGGTATTAATTTAGACCATTACGGAGCTGCTAAAGTTGATAATAATTGGCGAGTAAACTATGAAGCTTCAACTGATAAAGCTAATTACTATATTCCAGAAGAAGTTTCCGTTATTTATCCTTTGGTGGTTGATGGTAAAACGGTTTATGATCAAAATGGTAATTTAGACGGTTTAAGAGTAAATTATAATCTTTTACAAAACGCCGTTTCTGGTGTTAATAATTTAACTTCATACCGTTTTGAGACTTCAGATTATAATTTAGAAACCGATAGCGCTAAGATTTTAGGCTTAGCTCAGAAAGGTGGTTATGGTTCCGGTATTTTTTACAGTCAAGCTCAAGATAAAGTTACTTTAGAACTTGGGACCCCAACTAAATCTTTAATTCATTTCTGGCGTTATACTAATAACGTTAATGAAGAATTATTAATCCCAGCTTTAATTTTCCCAGTTAATAATCCACCGGCTGATTACTTTGGTTCTAAATTTATTACCGTGCCACTTCCTCAAGAGATGGTAACGGAATTAATTAATAATAATTCGAACGGTAGCTCTGGCGGAGGAATCACGCCAATGATGAGATAACTTGTTTTAAAAAAGCCTCTAAATAAAATTAGAGGCTTTTTTATAGCTTGACCATCTGCTTGTTATCTGGTAGTTTATTTCTACAATAATAGTACATACAACAATTAAAAAAGGAGGCAGAAATGAACAAAATTAATGTTTTAGTGAACGACGTTTTAGATTATATTGGATCGGTCACTGCTCGCAATGTTTTAAAGATGTCAGATATGAACTTGATTCCTGTGAGTATTACGTCTTGTGGGGTTTACCGTAAAACTAAAATTAATCAAACCTCAATTGATTTGATTGATCCTGGTCAGGTTGACGATGATTTAGTGCCATCCTCGTCTTTATTAGTTCATGGTCGACCAGATGTGGTAGTCGATTTTAGTTTAAAGTCTTACTTTAAAAGTAGAATTCCGGCTTATCTGGACAGTAAAACTTCATACATCTTACGCTCTAATGGTAGTGATGATGAAGAAAAAATGACCAAGCTAATTAAAGGCCTGGGTGTAAACGTTATTTTTATGTCTGTAAAAAGTTCAGAACAAGAAGTTTTATCAGCGATTCGTTTTCTTTATGAAAAGAATGAGCAAAAAACTTTCAGCCAAGTGTTTGCTTTAGCAGATATTAATATTTAAAAATCTTAAATTTATAATAAAAGGATTAGTACAATACTAATCCTTTTTTATTTAGTAAAAATCAAGCCTGGCTTTGATTTTTTGGTCTATTTTTGTTATATTTTGATTAGTAATTCGGAGAAAAGACAGCTAATTAAACCGCAAGGGCTTAAATTTATTATGTTACAAACCATTTTAGGAGTTATTTTAGTCGCTTTTCCATTTTTGTTAGTTTTTTATTTTAAAAATAGATTAAATGGATTTGTATATATTTTAGGAGCTTCATTGGGTGTCCATATTTTGGTATCATTTTTAACTCAGTTTTTTCATATTTTTACTTATTCGCTTGTAGTTAGTATTTACTTGGTGATTGATTTGGCAATTTTATTTTTTATTAAACAAAAGTTTAGTCAAATATCTTTTAAAATTAATTTAAATTGGTTAGCCATTTTTGGTTTTTTAATTATATTTTTTGAGCTTTGGTCGGTTCATTTTTTTTATACGGGCACAATCAGTACGATTAATGGTTATCAAGAGGCGGTGCGGAGTTCTTATTCTTATCCTTATTTTTCCGATGAATGGGTGGGAGCCTCTTTATCTAGCTACTCAATTAATAATAATACTTTACCCTTAGTAAATTCTCTTGCTCTCGACCGCAAAGACAATAATTTTCCTAATATTTTTGTTAGCTTTTTTTCACTAACTTCTGAGCTGTTTTTAATTTTTAACATAATACCCTTGTTGGGTTATGCCTATTTTTCTATTGCCACGGGTCTTGTTATTTGTTTGTTAATTTTTATATTGTTAAAAACTAGTGGCGTGCGATCATTTCCTTCGCTAATAGCGACCATGAGCGTCCCCTTTATTTTAAATGGCGCAAATTTACCAGGTATTTGGTATTTATTACCTTTTATTGGCGGTCTAATTTTATTTTTATTAAGTTTGATTGGTTTTACTACTAAAAATAATAATTTTGCTGGGTTAATGGCAGTTTTAGCAATATTATTATATCCACCAATGGTGGTATTTATTTTGCCAACTTATTTAATTTATCTATTAGTTGAATCGAAATTAAAACAGACGGTAAAAATAAAGAAACTTTTACTTAGCTTTGGTCTTATTTTTTTAATCTTTATAGCTATAGTTTTTAGTCAGACGTCTAGAACTAGGGAACTGTTTGATATTGCAATTAGTAGTATTTGGCGTTTAAGTCTTGATGATGGAATCCCAGCTTATTATTTTTGGCGAGTAATTCCTCTTATAGTTTTACCCTTTTCTTTAGTGGGGTTGATAAAAATTATTAAACAAAAAAAATTTATTATTTTAACTCCAGTTATTGTCGGGGTATGTTTTTGGTTATTTTATAGTTTTTCTAGTTATTATATTGTAATTGATTATGCTCGGGTGGTGATAATCACCTCAATTCTATTGGTAATGTTGTCAGGACTTGGTTTGCAAGAGCTAATAAATAAACTTTTAAATAAATATCCGCTACTTTCAAATAGAAAAATTATTTTGTCGGTTAAGGTTTATTTTTTATTTTTATTTTTAGTTTTATCATTTTTTTACACTAATTACTCTGGCTGGGAAAAAATAACTCTAAAAATTAATGGTTCAAATTATTCCTTATCGCCAGCGGCTCCCGCAAATAAATATTTAACTGCCGATGATCTGGAGTTGTTTAGAGAAATTTCCCATAAAAGATTTCTATCACCTCCTTGGAAGGGTTTAGTTCTGGGAGTAGCAACTGATAATTACCCCTTAAATACTAAAGATTCAATTGTGAGTACTAATTTTTTGTATTATAATAATTTTATTAATGAAACCTGTGAAAATAAAGCTAGTATAGCTAAAAAGGCTCATTTAGCTTATGTTTATTCCAGTGAATTTAATTGTGATAAATTTAATCTTTTAGGGGTTAGTCAGGAAAATCTTTATTTATATAAGTTTAGTCAATAATTATGAATCCAGTTGACGTAAGTATTGTTTTGCCATGTTTAAACGAGGAGAAAGCGATTTCTTTTTGTTTAGAGGCAGTCAGAAAAACTATAACGGCTAACAACTTGCAAGCTGAAGTTATTGTGGTTGATAATAATTCAACTGATGCTACTTTATCAATCGTTACAGAAATTAAAAAAACTTTTTCAAATTTAATTATCGTTAAAGAAGAAAAACAAGGTTATGGGTTTGCCTATTTAACAGGATTAAAAATGGCTCAGGGTAAGTATGTCTTTATGGCCGATGCCGATGGAACTTATGATTTTTCCCAAATCCCAGTTTTTATAAAAAAATTAGAACAAGGTTTTGATTTAGTAATTGGGAATCGTTTTTATGGATCAATGTCTGATAATTCAATGTCTTGGTCACATCGCTATATTGGTAATCCTTTTTTATCTTTTTTAGTTCGTTTATTTTTTGGTGTTAAAATAAGAGATATTCATTGCGGAATTAGAGCTATTACCAGGGATGCTTTAAATCGACTCACCTTGTATACCGGTGGAATGGAATTTGCTTCAGAGATGATAATAAAAGCCGCTAAAAGTAAATTGAAGATTACTGAAATTCCGACGGAATATAAGGTTCGTATTGGTGATTCAAAACTTAACACCTTAAAGGATGGTTGGCGTCATTTGCGATTTATTTTACTTTACTCGCCAGTAGCTTTATTCTTTTTGCCTGGAATTATTCTTTTTTTAAGTGGCATAGCCTTAATGTTTATTTTTTATTTTTATGAACTAAATATTTTTGGCATTAAATTTTATATTCATCCATTTTTTCTTTTCTCTTTGATGATTTTTTTAGGTTATCAGTTGATTAA
>Ga0302213_1001459_pt1 | contig 11159 bp, 5 predicted proteins | sample II_Fen_N1_2_FD_194583 | JGI IMG/M metagenome (GOLD analysis project Ga0302213, IMG submission 194583) | Peat permafrost microbial communities from Stordalen Mire near Abisko, Sweden - II_Fen_N1_1 | ecosystem: Environmental > Terrestrial > Soil > Wetlands > Permafrost | place: Sweden: Abisko... | reverse complement strand
TATTCGTCAACAACTCTTCAATATTTCCGGCACCGGTCTCTCCCAGAGAGTTTGACCATAGGATGGTTGCATCAGCGGGGGTAGGAGTAAAAGTTGCCGTAAATTTAGTATCGGAACAAGTTGTAGTGGATGATGTACTGGTTGTAAATGTAGGTTTAGCATTTATGGTTACCACCACCGGCATAACTGCCGATGCACATCCCGTAATCGTATTTGTTCCTTGAATATAATATGTACCGCTTGTGGCAATAGCAGAAGGGTTACTTAAAGCAATTGTACCATCAGCATCAGAAAAATAGGAATATGTCAATCCTGCTGTACTGCCAGTTGTAACTGCTGCTGCTGTAATGCTAACCGTATTAGGAGAACAAACAGCAGCAGGATTAGTAACCACAACAGTTGGAAGTGGATTAATATTGATAACCAAATTTGAAACCGTTGTGGTATTACAAGGTGCTCCAAGTATTATAGTACAGGTAAAGTTGTTTGCACCTACAGCCAAAGCACTATAGTTAACAACAGGGTTTTTGACATTTTGATTAGCCGCTGTAATCCCAGGACCAGCCCATAAATAAGAGCTTGCTCCCAAGATGTCTACATCTAACTGAATAGTTCCTGTAGCTAAATTGCACAATGTTACTGGGGTACTAATACCGTTAGCACTTAGTGTTGGAGAAGCAGCCACACCTATTTGTGCCGATTGTGTAATAATATTACCACAGCCATCTTTTACTCTAAAATAGTAAGTACCACTACCAAGACCTGTAAAGGTATTAGCACTTTGGTAAACACCATAAGTAACACCACCATCTGTGCTTAAAGCATATTGTAACGTATTACCTGGTGAAGGTGAGTTGGTGGTTGCTGCAATAGTTAAAGTACCATTGGTTGCGCCCGCACTGCATACAAACCCGCCGGTATTTGCCTTATCTATAATAATGGCATTGGCAGCAGAATAAGTAATTGTTTGGGTGTTGAAATAAACACCTGCACTAGCTGCTTTTGGTCTAATACCAAAAACATAGGTGCCATAGGTTAAACCTGTAAAAGGTTGTGAAGTAGTTGTATTAACCAAAGTGCGTGTTGCACCAACATTTGATGGTCCTGAAACAATTACGATTTCGTAAAAAGTAGCATCTTCTACTAAAGTAGTATTGCCAACAACATTAAAACCACCACAAACTGGGGTAGTGGTTAAACTACTTAAAACCCCTTTATATCCTGTTGCCGTAACAGTTTGATTATATGTACCACAAGGTCCTGTAAACTGTACCGTATAAGTGCCTGCAGGTAATGTATTATAAGGATAAGGCGTTGGCGTAAAATTAAGATTTGAAACTCCTCCAGTTGTTAATGTAGTAGTACTGATTAAACCCACTGTTGCAGGTACTGTACTTGCGGTAATTTTTGTAGTAATAACATCACCTACAAACCCATTATATACAGTTAAACCCATTCCAAATGAGTCATATACATTGACATATTTATTAAGGGGTCCTACAACATAATTATTAACTGTAGAGGAGAATCCAATAGCTGATGCGTTCGATAAGCCTGTAGTAACTCCCGATGCATCAACATAAGAAATCGTATAAGTTTTACCTAAGGCAAAAGAGCTGGGTACTGACCCATTCGAAGAAGTTAACGAGTATAAAACAACATCAGCTGGATTTGTAGTATTTGTAAAAGTAAAGTTGACAGGATAACAAGCCAAACTACCTCCTAAATAGGCGTTTTGAATAGCAAGTTGACCACTTCCCCCACAATTTACCGCCCTATAAAGAAAGGTTGTAGTTGTAGGCGTATAAGTAACACTGTTCCCACATTTATCTTTTAATATATACTTTGGGTTTCCAGCAAGTGCTGAAGGACTATCTGTTATTCCGCCAGGCAATGTAGTTGAAGTTGTTGTTCCTAAAAAATCAGGACCAGCTAAATCTGGATTACCATCTGCATCAATATCTTGCCCATAGCTTAATCCATTAAACTCTAATCGCCAGGTAAAATTTGCTTTATCTGTTGAGGATGCCGATCTAGTTCCGGTATTATCATATCCTAACCCATAAAAGGTGTTTAATCTAATCTTAGATGTACAACTGCCATTTGTAGTTCTGTTTAAGACTAAACCAGCAGGCAAGATTCCATTTATTAATACTCCGCTTTGCGTAATCGAACTTGCAGAAGTTACGGTTGCACCACAATTATCCGTTACGCTAACCAAATAAGAGCCAACGGGCAATGCTGCAAAAGTGTATGTTAGTGCAGAGGTTGGCGCAGAGGTTTGCAATGCTGTACCCGGTGTAGCCTGCGTAGCAATGCTATAGGTATAATTTGCCTTACCCCCCGTTACAGTTGTTTTTAAGGTTGCAGTACCACTTGCACAAGGCGTGGTAGCCGTTGGTGTTACCACATTCATAGCTGTGTAGCCATCGGTAACCGTAATATTACTACTAGTATAAACCGTACCACCACTCGTGGCTCTACCATTTATGGTATAACTGCCCGAGAGTAAACCCGTAAATACATTAGCGTTGGTAAACTGAGTAACATCGCCACTAACAGGCGCGACGACCACACCAGATTTCAGCAACTGGTATTGTGGTGTTGCTCCAAGTAATGTGCTGCTTGCTGTTACAATACCACTGTTGTAACAGCCAGTGTTACTGGCAACTCCAGAAACAGTTTGCGCAAAAACTTCATTACCCATAAAATGCATTACGGGTAACATAATTAGTGACAATAATAAAGTAATTTTTGCTTTCATAATATGGCGTCTTTTGTAAAATCCTTCATTTTAGATATTTATAATTTTAAACCTCTACAGGGCATTATTAACTGTCTATTTATATTATCTTAAAAAACTTACTTTTTGTTTACGATTAATGGTACCGTTGTTTGTAGGTTACTGTTAGTGCTGCATTTACTTCCACTGTGAAGAAAATGGCATTGAAAAGAATGAGTAAAAGTTTTTTCATATCGTTTTAGTTATTTGTTATTTTTAGGTCTCTGTGTATACTCTGTGCTTATCTATGATTATATTTTTTCACTATGGAGACACAGAGGGCACTTAGTTCTTTTTAACTCACCACAACCGGCACATTGGTAACTCCACTTGTACATCCGTCTTTGGTTCCGGTAGCTTTAATGGTGTAAGAACCGGAAGGCAGTTTATTAGTTATAAGCACATTGTCCAGCCCAGAGCCACTTGCTACTGTTTGCGAGTTACTGTTGTCAACAATGATCCAACTTACACTTGTACCCACAATAACCGACGAAAGAGTTACATGTAGTTTTTCGTACGAGCAGATAGTAGTCGATTCAGGAACCAGGATAACACGCGGTTCGGGTAACACGGTAACTGTAGCCACTGCCCTACCCTGACAAGACCCTGCTACTGCAGTTGCTGTCAGATTCAAGATATATGAAGCAGTTCCCGAATTGGTCAATACACCCGTATCGAAGCTGGTTCCCGCACCTGTTAGCCCAAAATAGTTAGAACTCCATGTTACCGTTCCACCATTATCACCCACCACTGCCATCGAAGCGGAACTACCCGCGCAAATGGTTTGCGAAGCCGGATTTATAGTCAAGGCCGGAGCTGCAAGTACATCAATGGTGATGGTGGCGACAGCAGTACAACCGGCTGAATTTGTGTAACTATAATTTATTAAATGACTACCCACACCCGCTGTGGCTGGAGAGAATACCCCCCCCGGGCTAACGCCAGCGCCACTAAATGTACCTCCACCCGGAGTGCCAACTAACTGAACTGAAGGAGAATTGGCACACATTGAGCTTGCCGGATTAATATTGACTATTGGTGTAGCAGGTTGGCTATTGATGGTTAATGGAGTCGATACAGAAGTACAACCATCGCTATTCTTTACCGTCACATTATAACTACCAGTTGCCAAACCGCTAAAGGTGGTCCCAGATTGGTAATTAATTCCATCTACAGAATAAGTATAACCTGCACCGACAGGAGCTGTAACGGTTATCGTTCCAGTGGCTAAAGCACATGTTGGTTGAGCAGAGACACTGGCTGTTGCACTAGCAGGTGTAACCGGTTGCGCGTTGATGGTCAAAGCTGTTGCAGCCGAAGTACAACCAACGCTATTCTTTACCGTCACATTATAGCTTCCGGTTGCTAACCCGCTAAAGGTCGTCTCTGACTGATATGTTGTTCCATCAACAGAATAAGTATAACCTGCACCGACAGGAGCTGTAACGGTTATCGTTCCGGTGGCTAAAGCACATGTTGGTTGAGCAGTGACACTGGCTGTTGCACTAGCAGGTGTAACCGGTTGCGCGTTGATGGTCAAAGCTGTTTCAGCCGAAGTACAACCAACACTATTCTTTACCGTCACATTATAACTACCGGTGGCCAAACCTCTAAAGGTCGCCCCAGGTTGGTAATTAGTTCCATCAACAGAATAAGTATAACCTGCACCGACAGGAGCTGTAACGGTGATTGTACCGGTTGAAATCGTACAGTTTGGCTGAGTCGTTACGCTCGCTGTTGGAGTAGGTGGTAAAGCAGTTACCGTAACAGTTACCGGCATAACTGCCGATGCACATCCCGTAATCGTATTTGTTCCCTGAATATAATACGTACCGCTTGCAGCTATTGCACCCGGCTTGCTCAACACAGTTGTGCCAGCTGCATTCGTATAGTAAGCATATGCCAGATTTGCACTGCTTCCCGCTGTAATAGCGGCTACCGTTATGTCCACTGTACCCGGCTCACATACAGCAGCTGGATTAGTGATGATTACTGTAGGCTGAGGGTTGATAGTAACCGTAACCGGAGTTAGAGCAGAATAACAACCTGTTGATGCTAAATATCCTTTAATATAGTAAGTACCACTTGTGGCTACAGTTGCAGGGTTGCTTAGGGTTGCCGTACCCGCTGCATCGGTATAATAAGTATACGTTAAACCGGTAGTACTCCCTGAAGTTACTGCGGCGGCAGTGAGGTTTACCGTACCCGGTGCACAGTTCGACTGGCTGTGTGTCACAACAAGCGGCAAAGCATTTACGGTTACTGAAGTGGTGGTGGTATTTGAACAACCGGTTACTGCATTGCTAAACGAATAAGTAACGGTATATGTACCGGCTGCGCTGCTTGCTAAATTTACAGCTCCGGTACTGCTGTTTATGCTTAAACCAGGTGTTGAGCTGAACGTACCGCCAGTAGTACCTGTAATGGTTGGTGTAATAGTGCCAGTGGCACAAAAAGAACCACTTGGATACGAAACTGTAGCTGTTGGCAACGCATTAACCACCACATCTGCTGTAGCTACATTGGTACAACTAGGCGAAGTTACAGTTACGGTGTAAGTTCCTGCATTTACTAATTGGACATTCGGAATAACCGGATTTTGCACTGTTGCAGTGTAACCGTTTGGCCCCGTCCAGGCATAGCTGGTGGCACCGATGGCATTTACACTTAATTGTACGCTGGATCCAATACATGCCGGATTAGGTGAAGCTGATGCAGATATACCCGATGCCTGCACTACCGAAGCATTGTAGGTTGCAGTATTACCACAAACATCTTTAACTGCGACCTGATACGTTCCTACTGCAATGCTTGGAAATACATTAGAAGCTTGCCACGTTACACCATTATCGATAGAATATTGCAAGGCAGATCCTGATGCTGATGTTGCCGCCACCGTTAGACTACCTGTTGGATAACCCGAACAGACATAACCACCAGTTGTTAAGGCCTCAATGATCAAGGCACTGGTTGCCGAATACGTTACAGTTTGGGTTGAAAGAGCTTTGGAACCACCTGAAACCACTAAACCGAATGTATATGTACCATAAGCAAGTCCATCAAAAGAAAGGCTATTATAAATACCGGAGCTAACAGCAGTACCATTAAACCCTTTTATGGTACCCACATTACTGGGGCCACTCATAATTTTCACCTGATAACTTGCAGAATTATCCAAAGCCGCTTGTAAAACCACATTAAATGCTCCGCAAACAGGCGTAATTGTATTGTTATTATTAAAGTCAGCATTGTATCCATTAGGAACTGTAAACGTAAAACTACTGTTTACAATACAAGGCGAAGAGTTTACTGTTACAGTATATGTTCCTGCTGGCCAGCTATTATCCCCATTAGGACCAGCAAAAGTTGCGCTATTTTGTTGAACAGTTGAATATGTAAAACTTTTAGTGTAACCTACAGATACGCTTGGAGAACTTGATGCAACAACTGTATAGGATATAGCAGTATTTGCAGGAATCTGTACAGGATAATTTACATTTATAACGGTAGAATTTACAAAAGAATTACTTTTTGCTGAATTTGCATATGCAAGATTTCCAACGGAGGTAGGTATTGTAATGGAAGTTGTAGTAGTTGCATTATGACCTAATGCATCTAAAGCAACAACTGAATAGGTATGGCCCGGAACAAATCCATAAAAAACATTTTGATTGTTATTATTGATAATTTCAGTGGTAACTGTACTAGTACTATTATCAGTAAAAGTATAGGTTACCGGGAAACAAATAGTTTCATATTGTTGAGCCAAAATGGTTACGCCTCCCCCATTTGTACAATCAAATAAAGGCCTAGCCCAGTTGCCTATACCTTGTTGTGGAGTTGATGTTGCAGTACTTTGCCATAAACTATTAGGTGTAGTAAAAGAGTTTCCACATTCATCATAAATAATAATATCGCCATTGCCAAAAGGATAGCTTGCAGTTATCGGAGCAGGGATAGAACGTGTTGTTAAAGGAACCATGGGGCCGTTTAACACACCACCTGCACCATAGATATTACCACTTCCTGAAGGATACTGATAACGCCAGTAAAAGTGATTTAAATCAAAGGTTGTTACATTGCCATTATTACTCTTATATGTCCAACCATAGGTATTTACAAAAGCACCATCCGAACATTTGTTATATACACCATTTTGATAATTTCCCCAAGCAAAAAAAGCACCACCAAAAGGCGGTTGTATATCTTTTGCAATTGTTGATGTTGGATACACACTGGAAGTAATTGTGCTTATAACACCACAGGCATCAGTAACGGCAATTGTATAACTACCCACAGGTAAATTATTAAACACATTGCTACTTTGTGCAGTATATGTTACCGGGCCTGCTGTTATAGCATAAGTAAACGGGGAATTTCCGCCACTTACACTTACGGTAAGTTGTCCGGTTGTGGCTGAGGCACAACCCACTTCATAGCTAGGCGCACTTACCGTCATTGTCACATAAGTAGTCATTAACGTTACTGTGCTACTTTGTGAAGTAGCACTGGTACTAGCATCCTGTACCTGCACCATGTATGTTCCGGCAGGTAAATTGGCAAATATTCCACTTGCCTGATACGAACGGATGACGGTACCTCCCTGCAGGAGTTCATAATTCACCGTACCTGTATTTCCACTAGCAGTAGCAGTAATAGAAGCATTTGCAAGACAAGTACCGTTGGTACCTGTCGCAGTTACCGTTAGTGCTGCATTTGCTGCCATTGTGAAGAAAATGGCATTGAAAAGAATTAGTAAAAGTTTTCTCATATGGTTTTTGTCATTTGTTCTTTTTAGGTCTCTGTATGTACTCTGTGCTTATCTATTCTCACCACAGAGACACAGAGGGCGCGGAGATTATCCTTCTTTTATAAATCCTATCCGCCTCCGCGTTTCACACCTTGGCTAAGGTTGATTATCTATCTGTTGGGGTTTGGAATTCCTCTACTGAGGTTCACTAACCCTTCATTGAGGTAAATTAATCCTTCATCGCAGTTCAGCATCCCTTGGCTAAGATTGATCATCTATCTGTTGAGGTTTGGAACTCCTCTATTTAGGTTCACTAACCCTCCATTGAGGTTGAGTACTTCTTTATTACGGTTCATCAACCAGAAATCGTGATTCAGCATTCCTCCATATCGGTTCATCAGCCCCACTATTGAGGTTCAATACCTCTATATCTGAATACCGAACCTCAACGGAGGAATTATTGACCTCAACAGTTCTATTTTACACTGCTCTGTGCCGGTAAAGAACCTATTGATTTTGTTCTGGTAAAGAACTGTTTGATTTCATTTAGCTTGTTTTCATATCCCGGTGTGGCAGTACGCGCTTTGTATTTGGTGTATGAATAGTCATCCAATGCTGCATGGTAGTTATCATAATCATACAGGGTTTTTGCGTTTTCCAATCCATCCATCAACTTTTGAAAACGAGCGACAAAGGCTTCAATCATTACACGACTGGCATAATCTTTTTTAAATTCGTCCCAATCCACATCCGGGCTCAACAATAGAGGTTGATTGGTTGCATAATCATTTACTTTGTTTACTAATAGCTTATTTTGCTCGCTAATACTACCGTAACGACGACGTTCGTCCGGCGAAAGATTGACTGTAATTTCTCCCAGTTCTTGTTCCAATGTAGCAAGTGCATCATTAATAATTTGAGCTTTATCAGTGCTCAAATGTTTGTTGTTTAAATTTTTAATCGTTGCCATAGGTTTTAGTTTTTAAAGATTATTTTTATGTTTAGTAAATGATTTATAATACACTAATCGCATTTAACACTTCTTCGCGAAAGTCAATATCCATAAAAAGACTATAGCACTTCCAGTGGCTGTAATTATACTGCCGATAAAACCCGAGCCTAAATAGAGACCCAGTATTTTAAAAATCGTGCCTCCTAATAGGGCACCTGCAATCCCAACCAGCATGTTAGCAATTAAGCCAAACTCTCCACATTTTATGAACTTAACAGCCACAAAGCCGGCAACGATTCCGATAAAAATAAATAATAGAAAAATCATAATATATTATTGGTAATAGATATCAGAGTCTGAAACTAGCTCGTCAAACGCCCGATAAATAAGGAAATTCAAAATCAAACACTAGCAACCAATTTCAGGTAAATCAATTCTTGTTTGTTTAATTCTTTGCACTCACACAATAGTTTTAATTATATCAATAATAAATCAAAATAATTCTGTAACCCTGAGCATTACTGCTATAAATGACATACAAATTGTGAAAACAAAATTACACAAAAACAATATATCATTTACAGTCAACTACTTATGTTAAATTTTACATTAACTAAATTATAAAAAAAGACTACATAAAAGTTGACAAGAATCTAAATAAATATGCAAAAATATTTAATAGTTCATCCATTTTAGAAATTTTAGTTGTAATGTATTCATTACAAAGTAATGAAATATAGGACAGTGTAGTGATAATGAAGCAAGTTGAATTACTACATAAAAATAACATTGTAGCGCAATTTTGTAAGATTAATTACTACATAAAAACTTTAAGTCAAACCTAAAATATTTTCAACAATTAACTATTTAGAGTTGAAATCATACACAAATCTTTAAAATAAATAGCTTGAAAGGACTAAAAAACAGACTCCACTCCACCCGCTCCCATCGAATTCAGAAAAATTGACATTTATTAACCCACCTATAAATACTTCCCTGTTTAATACATCTAGCACAGCCTCACCTATTCAATCTTTTATTCACCACGGAGGCAAAGAGGGCACGGAGTTTATTCTTCTTTTCTAAATCCTATCCGGCGTCGCGAGTAATTGAATTGTTTATTACAGGTCTGCATTTCTGCATGGGTTTGGTTTATCAGTTCCAGTTGCATGCGAGTGTCTTCGTTGATATCGTTCTGGTCTGCGAATATTTCTTCTACATATTGTCGAAGTTCTTCTATCTTGTCTTTCGGATGATTTAATACTAACTGACGAACAGCCACAAAAGCAAACATAACAGCTATATTCAACTCTATAGCTACATCACTGTTTAATAAGCCTGATGACATTGCCACCCCTTGTTCCGTAAACGCATAAGGTAAATATCGCCTTCCTCCACGTTTTGAGGTTTCATTTTGCAACCTCAAACTTTGCCTTTCATCAATAGTGAGGGGAAACATAAAATCCGATGGAAAACGCTTAAGATTACGTTTCACAGATAAATTCAGATTTTTGGTTTCCACAACATACATTTCTGCTAAATCTCTATCTAGCATCACTTTCGCACCTCGTATAGTGTATATCTTCCTTTGTATCGCTTATAATTCCATATTTATCTTTATTTTTATCACGGATAGCACGGAGTGGATTTTTTCAAAGGGGCGTTCCTCTTTACCTGAAGGGACGTTCCTTTTCATCAAGAGGAACTCCCCTTATTCTACTAAAATTTTTCGAATTTCAAAGTCGACACTTTCTCCCTCAAATCAACACCGGGGCGAAAAGTAACTTTCCTTTTGCTAATAAGTGAAGAATGAAATTTACTTTCAGTTTCTGCTCCGGTGCTTGATACTGTAATTTGAAATGCACCAAAATCGCCAAATCTGACAATTCTACCTTCGGATAAATGTCTCGTAAGCATTTTTGTGAGATCGTTGAGTACTGCGAGTACATCGGTGTCGCTCACCGTTGTTGAACCTTCTGCAATTTCCTTACTTAACTTTTTAAGCGTAACTTCTCCCGAGGCTTTTGCCTGAGCATAAAATTTCTTTGGATTTTCAGGTTTCAAGGGGTTTCCTCTCTCTACCACTACATAACTTACTGCCATAGTAATAAAATTTAAGTGTTTAATATTTTATTTGACTCTATTTTTCCCTCTACCCAAATTTGCTAACAAACTAAGACTAGAGGTTATTTCTTCTTTCTCTGTGTGTCTTTGTGGTTGTATCTTTTCACCACGGAGGCACAGAGGACACAGCGTATCTTTCAATTCACCACAACCGGCACATTGGTAACTCCACTAGTGCAGCCGTCTTTGGTTCCGGTAGCTTTAATACTATAAGAACCTGCAGGTAACATGTTCGTTATCGTCACGTTGTCTAGTCCTGTCCCACTTGCTATTGTTTGTGAATTAGTATTGTCGATAATTGACCAACTTATGCTTGTACCTGCAATGACCGACGAAAGGGTTACATGTAGATTTTCGTACGAGCAGATAGTGGTCAATTTCGGAATCGGAATGATACGCGGTTCGGGCAACACAGTTACTGAAGCTACTACCTTATCCTGACAAGTTCCTGCCACAGCCGTTGCTGTCAGATTCAAAGTATATGAAGCAGTTCCTGAATTAGTTAACACGCCGGTATCGAAACTGGTACCTATACCTGTTAGCCCGAAATA
>Ga0302213_1001456_pt1 | contig 11186 bp, 7 predicted proteins | sample II_Fen_N1_2_FD_194583 | JGI IMG/M metagenome (GOLD analysis project Ga0302213, IMG submission 194583) | Peat permafrost microbial communities from Stordalen Mire near Abisko, Sweden - II_Fen_N1_1 | ecosystem: Environmental > Terrestrial > Soil > Wetlands > Permafrost | place: Sweden: Abisko... | reverse complement strand
CTGAAGCAGGCGAAAATACCTGTGGCTCTCAATATAGCGGACAACCCGGTGGGGTTGGAGGAGGCATGTACGGGCATGATCAACAGGATGCCGACTTATTTTTCAAAAATTGGGGATTTGATTTTTTGAAAGTAGATTACTGTGGAGGACGTGTTCAGAAATTGGACGAAAAAACCCGATATACTGAAATTCGTAAAGCGATTGACAATGCCGGAAGAGATGTGAATTTTAATATTTGTCGTTGGCAGTTTCCCGGAACGTGGGTGACCACTTTGGCGGATTCATGGCGTATGTCGAACGACATTAACTTTACTCCAGGATCAAAAGCTAAGTGGAGAAGTGTAATCGGTATCATTAATCAAAATAAATACCTTGCTCAATATGCCAGTCTGGGGCACTACAACGATATGGATATGCTCGAAGTTGGGCGCGGAATGAGTTTTGAAGAAGACAAAAGCCATTTCACTATGTGGTGTATCTTATCGTCACCCCTTGCTTTGGGTTGCGATATGACTAAAATGTCCAGCGAAACTAAAGCCATTCTGACTAATAAGGAAATTATTGCACTTAATCAAGACCTTGCCGGATTGCAAGCACATTTAATCTACGAAAATGATAGTGTGCAGATTTGGGCTAAAAATATGAAAGACCGGCAGAGCAAGGAATTTGCAGTTGCCATGCTTAATTTAAGCGTAAGACCGACTGTTTTATCAGTTCGTTGGAAAGATTTAAACATCGTAGGCAAAGCAACTGTGCGCGACCTTTGGTCTCATGCTGATTTAGGAAACGTTGATTCTGTTTTTTCGACGACTGTTCAAGGTCACGGTGTCTCTGCAATAAAGGTAAATGCGCAAAAAACAAAACTTAAGGAGGTCTTTGAAGCAGAATATGCATGGATGAATAATTTTAATTTGACGGTTAATACCCAAATTCTTCCGGAACAAGCCAAGCCAATCGCTGATGCTTCGTGTTCAGGAAGAACCAAAGTTATCAATATAGGAAAACATCCTGACAATTACATGGAATTTCAGGATGTATACGCCAACGTTGCCGGAAATTACACTTTGGAACTATTTTACCTTTCGAATGAAGACAGAGAGGCTACAATTAGTGTAAATGGAAAGAACTTTCATCTTACTAAACTTAATTCAGGTGCTTCAAAACAGATGGCTAAAGAGACAATTCCTGTAACGCTGATAAAAGGATATAATACTATTCGAATTTCAAATGACGCAGCTTTCGCTCCTGAAATTGATAAAATTCGAATAAATTTGAATAAAAATGCTAAGTAAAATCTCACAGATATAATTAACCGATAAATAAATTTAATAGAATGAAAAGTAGTAAATTAAAGTGGATAGTTCTACTTGTGACAGTGTCTTTTTCTATTTCAGGAGCAATGGCACAAAATCCAATTATTCGCGATCAATTCAGTGCTGACCCAACAGCTAGAGTTTTTAATGGTAAAGTTTATCTTTACCCTTCGCATGACATAATTGCACCTGCTGGTAAAAATTTGCGTAAGGACTGGTTCTGTATGGAAGATTACCATGTGTTCTCGTCCGAAAATTTGACTGACTGGACGGATCATGGTGTAATAGTTACGCAAACTAAAGTTCCGTGGTTGACAAAAATCAATTACGATATGTGGGCACCCGACTGTGTTTTCAAAAATGGTAAGTATTATTTTTACTTTCCAGTAGGAGGTAAAATCGGGGTGGCAACCGCTGATAAACCCGAAGGTCCTTATACTGTATTGGATAAAGCAGTTGCAGGTGCAGGTGGTATTGACCCATGTGTGCTCTTCGACAAAGAAGGAAAGGCTTATATTTTCACAGCAGGCGGACGTATTCGTGTAGCAAAGCTTAAAGACAACTTGGTAGAAACAGATGGTGCAGCTCAGGTTATAGATAATCTTCCGACCAAAGGTCTTATCGAAGGTCCATTTGCATTTGAATACAATGGAAAATACTACCTAACTTATCCTCATGTTGAAAACCAGATTGAACGGTTGGAGTATGCCATGAGCGATAGCCCAATGGGACCTTACAAATATGCAGGAGTTCTCATGGATGAATCAAAATCCGGCTGCTGGACAAACCATCAATCGATTGTAAAATATAAAAATCAATGGTATCTTTTCTATCACGACAGAGATTACTCTCCTAAGTTTGATAAAAATCGTTCGGTTAGAGCGGATAGTTTATTCTTCAATGCTGATGGAACGATTCGCAAGGTTATCCCAACGTTACGCGGAGTAGGATTGGTTGATGCTTCAAGTAAAATAAATATTGACCGTTACAGTAATATTGCTGATAAGGGCGTGACTATTGCATTACACGATACAATCAATACCTTCGAAGGCTGGAAAACCGTTTTCAGTGCAAAAGATGCGTGGATTCAATTCAATGCAGTTGATTTTGCCAAGAAAAAATTCAAATCTGTTCTTGTAAAAGCCCATTCTACTGTCGGTGGAAGTATTCAGATTCACTTGAACAGTGCGACCGGTCCTGTAATAGCTAATGTAACAATCCCTAAATATCAAGGATGGCAAGGAATCTCAGTACCGGTTTCAAAATTGAAACCAGGTTCACAGAATTTGGTTGTCACTTCAGGAAGCAATAATCCTGTTGAAATTGACTGGATTCGTTTTGAATAATTTACAAACTCTCATTAGGTTGTTTTTTTGTTTAAAGAAACATTACAATTTTTAAAGAATAACATTTTTATTTATAACTAAAAAAAATATCACATGAAAAACAAATTATTAGTTGCAATTTTTGCAATTTTGTCAATGAGTGGATTTTGTTTTGCGCAAACAAATCAACCTGCTATTATTGAAGATTTTAAACCTTCAACAGTAAATCAACCGGGTCAAGAGTATCCGAAAGTAAATTCACAGGGCTATGCGCGTTTTCGTGTAGTAGCTCCTCAAGCTCAAAGTATTGTAGTAAGTCTCGGACTTGGTGGCGCAAAGGGAGGTACTCCACTTGCCAAAGCTGATGATGGATCATGGATGGGAACTACTGCTGGTCCAATGGACGAAGGTTTTCACTATTATCATTTAACTATTGACGGTGGTGTATTCAACGATCCGGGTGCATTAAATTTCTACGGTTCTACCCGTTGGGAAAGCGGTATTGAAGTTCCTGCTCACGACAAAGACTTCTATGCTTTGAAAGATGTTCCTCATGGTAACGTACAACAGATTTTGTTTCCATCAAAGAGCACCAATACTTCACGCAGGGCTTTTGTTTATACACCTGCAGAGTATGCAACGAATCCAACTAAAAAATATCCGGTTTTATATCTTCAACATGGTTGGGGAGAGGATGAAACAGCTTGGAGTGTTCAGGGTCATGCCAATCTGATTATGGATAATTTAATTGCTGAAGGTAAAATTAAACCATTTATCATTGTAATGACTTACGGAATGACAAACGAAGGTGGTGGACCTGGTGCAAGACGTCCTGCTGCTCCCGCTGCTCCCGCTGCTCCTGCTACTACTCCTAGTGCCGCTCCAACTGCACGTCCTGCTGCACGTCCTGCTGGTGGTATGGCTGGAATGTTGAATAATGGTTTCGAGAAAGTTCTTGTAGACGAGCTAATCCCTTATGTCGATGCTAATTTCCGTACAGTTGCTCAAAAAGATGGCCGTGCTATGGGAGGTCTGTCAATGGGTGGAATGGAAACACACATGATTACACTTGCCCGACCTGAAGTTTTCTCTTATTACGCTCTTCTTAGCGGCGGGACTTACACTGCGGAAGAAATTAAGGATAAATCTCTGGCAAAACTTATTTTTATGAGTTGCGGAAGCCGTGAAAATCCTGATGGAGTGAAGAAAGCTGCAGTCGATTTAAAAGCTGCTGGTTATAATGCAGTATCTTTTGTGTCTGAAAACACAGCGCATGAGTTTCTTACCTGGCGTCGTAGTCTGAAAGAACTGGCTCCACTTCTTTTCAAATAGAATTATTAAATCATAAATTATTATTGTCATGAAATATAAATCATTAGCTTTGTTATTGTTTTCTGCATCAAGTAGTTTGCTTTGTTTGGGTCAAACAAGCACTACAGCTGTTGTAGAAGATTTTAAAACAACTCCCACTACTCAGCAGGAACAGAAGTTTCCTCAGGTAAATTCTGAAGGCAGAGTACGTGTGAGCATTTCTGCACCTCAAGCGTTGAAAGTGCAATTAGATATAGCTGCAGTTAAATACGATTTGGTGAAGGACGAAAAAGGTGTCTGGACAGGAGAGTCTGCTCCACAAGATGTTGGTTTCCATTATTATCAATTGAATATCGATGGCGCTTCAGTTCCGGATCCGGGAAGTTTGTACTATTATGGTGCCAGTCGTTGGGGTAGCGGTATCGAAATTCCTGCTAAAGATCAGGATTTCTATGCATTGAAAAACGTGCCTCACGGTCAGCTGCGCGAAACGCAATACTTCTCAAATACATCGAAAAGTGTTCGTCGTGTGTATATCTATACTCCCCCAGGATACGATAAAAATAGCCAAAAATACCCTGTATTATATCTTCAACACGGTATGGGCGAAAACGAAACCGGTTGGGGAAATCAAGGACGTACAGGCTTGATTATGGACAACCTGATTGCCGAAGGAAAATCTGTTCCATTCATTATTGTTATGGAAAATAGTAGTAACCAAGGCGCTCCGCGTCCTGCCAGACCAGCTGGTGCTCCAGCTCCGAGTGCTCCAACAGGTGCTCCAGGCGCTCAACGTACTGGTGCTCCAATGGGTGCTCCTACGGCTGCTCCTCCGGCAGGTATGAGATCGATGGGTGCAGGCCAGTTTGAAAGAGTGCTGATTGATGATTTAATTCCATTTGTTGAATCTAATTTCCGTGTTATTCCTGATCAGGCACACCGTGCAATGGCCGGTCTTTCGATGGGTGGTATGCAAACTCACTCAATCGTTGTGGCTAATCCAACTCTTTTCTCGTGCGTTGGTATGTTCAGTAGCGGAACTTTTGAACCAAAAGAAATCAAAGATATTGATACATTCAAGAAGAACGTAAAAGTAGTATTTATGAGTTTTGGAGGCCGCGAACGAGGTTCTGCTAATATTGGACCGGCCGCCGAAGAATGGAATAAGGTTGGAATAAAAGGTGTTTCTTATATTTCACCTGAAACTGCTCATGAATGGCAATCATGGAGAAGAAGTTTGCATGAATTTGCTCCGCTTCTTTTCAGATAATCGATAGAATGAGAATCTAATTATGAATATTAGAAATGCAATTATAGTTCTTGCAGCAACAGTTCTGAGCCAATTTTCTATGGCTCAGAACGTTGTTGAAGACTTTAAACCATCCTCTGTAAATCAGGCTGGAAGTCAATATCCTCAGGTTAATTCCGAAGGGCGTGTGCGTGTGAAAATTTCTGCACCATGGGCATTACGTGTTCAACTGGACATTGGCGGTATAAAATATGACTTGAAAAAAGATGAAAAAGGAGTATGGATAGGTGAATCTGCCCCACAAGTGGAAGGCTTTCACTATTATCAATTGAATATTGACGGAGCTTCAGTACCCGATCCGGGAAGCCTTTACTTTTATGGCGCAAGTCGTTGGGGTAGTGCTATTGAAATCCCTGCTCCGGATGGGGACTTTTACGCTCAGAAAGATGTATCTCATGGTTTGGTAAGTCAGAAAATGTATTTTTCTAAGATTACCAATTCATGGCGTCGTTGTTTTGTTTATACCCCGGCTGAATACGACAAAAATTCTTCAAAACGTTATCCCGTGCTTTATTTGCAACATGGAAGTGGTGAAGATGAAACAGGTTGGCCAACTCAAGGGAAAGCCAATCTGATTCTTGATAACCTGATTGCTGCTAAAAAAGCTGTTCCGATGATTGTAGTGATGGATAATGGGTATGCCACCAAAGCTCCTGCAACGAATGGTATAACTGCACAGAGTAAGGCTGCTTTCCCATTTGAAGAAGTGATAATTAATGAAATTATCCCGATGATTGATGGTTCTTTCCTAACACTTAAAGATCGTGACCATAGAGCAATGGCTGGGCTTTCGATGGGTGCTAATCAGACTATCACCATTACCATGAATAATTTAGATAAATTCTCCTACATTGCCGGATTTAGCGGAACATCAAACTATCCGCGTACCGATGTGATTGACCCGGCTACATTTATGGGAGGTAAATTTAAGGATGGAGCAGCACTCAATAAACAAATTAAACTTTTCTGGCTGGGATTGGGAACGAAAGAACCTGCTCCATTTCCCGGCTCGGTTAAAGCATTTCGGGATATGTTGGATAAACAAGGTGTGAAATATACCTACTACGAATCCGTTGGTACAGCACATGAATGGCTAACATGGAGAAGAGACCTGAATCAATTTGCTGCTTTGATATTTAAATAATCAAATATAATAGTTATGAAGAAAATTTTATTGGCAATGCTGGGTATGACTATCAGTATTGCAAGTTACTCACAAAGTGCCGATTTTCCTGCTGATACTAAGCCTGCCTCTACGAATATTGTCGGACAGGAATATCCTCGCATCGACTCCCAGCGTCGTGTTTATTTCCATTTTCTTGCTCCCGGAGCACAAAGCGTTTCGGTAGGTCTTGGCAATACTGCCCTGACTAAAGGTGAGGATGGTTTTTGGACAGGTGTAACCAAACCCGAAGATCCCGGTTTTCATTACTATACATTGAAAATTGATGGTGTTGATGTGGCAGATCCATCAAGTGAATCGTTTTTCGGTGCAGGTAAGATGATGAGTGGTATAGAAATTCCCGAAGATGGGGTTAATTTCTATGATATCAAAAATGTTCCTCATGGTAATGTTAATTCTTTCTGGTATTTTGCGAAATCCACAAATGAATACCGTCATGCTTACATCTATACTCCTCCCGGATACGACAAAAATACAACTCAACGTTATCCGGTTCTTTATTTGCAACATGGAATGGGTGAAGATCGTCGTGCCTGGTCAAATCAGGGTCGCGCAAACTTTATTCTTGACAACCTGATTGCTGAAGGTAAAGCTAAACCAATGATTATTGTAATGGAAGATGGTGGTATTGCTGCTGGAATGGGTGGTGCTCCTCGTCGTCCTGCCGGTCAACGTCCTCCACAGGCTCCTGCTGCAGGACAAGCTCCCGGTGCTGCTCCTCAGGGTCAGGCTCCACGTGGTGCTATGGGCGCTCCAGGCGGAATGGCTTCTTTCTGGGATGGTTTTGGCAAAGTTATCGTAAATGATCTTATACCTACCATAGATGCAAGTTACCGCACGCTTTCCGATCGTGAGCATCGTGCTATAGCCGGTCTTTCTTTGGGAGGAACTCAAACTTACGGAATTTCTCAGGCTAACTTGGATAAATTTTCGCATATCGGTATATTCAGTGCTCCGTTTGGTTTTCCGGGAGTTGAAACCGGCTATAACGGATTATTGAAAAAACCTGCTGAATTTGCCAAACTCGTGAAGGTGTTTTATGTAAGCATGGGATCCAAAGAAGGTGCAAACTCAGGTCGTGCAATCCACGAAGCACTTGATCAGGCTGGTGTGAAGAACGTATATTACGAAGCTCCCGGTACTGCTCACGAATTCCAAACATGGCGTAAGAGCCTGTATGGATATGCTCAGCTTCTTTTCCAGAATAAATAATAGATTTGAATATCTTTTGCCGACACGGACAAAATCAATATTGTTCGTGTCGGCTTTTTAATAATTTGGCTATGACACAAAATCAGAATTTACTCATAAACTTGACATTCGTTTTAAGTTTTTGTTTTTTCCCTTTTTTTACTGCCAAAGCGCAGTCTGTTGGTAAATCCACGCCTGCATCAACTAACATTAGTCAAACGTCCTGCCCTTGTATACAGGAGGATCTGAGCGTTGTTTTCAAAATCAAAGCTCCAGAAGCTCAAAAAGTGCAGATCGATTTAGGAAAGAAATACGATATGGAGAAGGGAAACGATGGATTCTGGACGGTTACTACTGTTCCTCAGGTTCCCGGCTTTCATTACTACTCTTTAGTGATCGATGGTGTTGCGGTTGCCGATCCGGCAAGCGAAACCTTTTTCGGCATGAGCCGCGAAGCAAGCGGTATCGAAATTCCTGAAGTGGGAGTCGATTTTCACCTCATCAAGGATGTGCCTCACGGAACGGTTCAGAGCAAACGCTATTTCTCCTCCAAAACCAACTCGTGGCGTCGGATTTTTGTCTATCTCCCTCCCGGGTACGAACAAAAACCGACTAAAAAATACCCGGTTCTCTATCTGCAACACGGTGCCGGTGAAGATGAAACCGGCTGGGTAAAACAGGGTCATTTGGATATTATTATGGATAACCTGATTGCCCAAAAGCAGGCAGTCCCGATGATTGTTGTTACAACCAACGAGTATGTTATTCGCGACATAGGAGCCGGTTACAATACCGAATCGACCAACCACTTCATGGATCTTTTCAAAGACGAACTGGTCGATGTGATTATCCCGTTTGTAAACCAAAATTATCGGATCGCTAACGATCGTGAACACCGCGCCATTGCGGGTCTTTCGATGGGTGGCGGTACCTCTTTCCGGATCGGGATGCTGAACCCGGATAAGTTTGCCTGGGTGGGAGCTTTCAGTTCGAGCGCTTTTCGCGGGTCAAACGGCAATATTTTTGATGCCGAAAAGCAAATTCCCGGTATCTTTACCAATCCCGAAAAATTTAATACTCAGCTGAAATTGCTCTATATCTCCAGTGGAGAGCAGGATCATTCCTATGAGTACACGAAAAAAACCATTGAAACATTTAAAGAAAAGGGATTAAAGCTGCAATATAACTATTTCCCGGGTGCGCACGAATGGCATGTCTGGCGAAAAGCGTTGCATGATTTTGTTCCCAAACTTTTCAAATAAATTACGAATACCATGATACACAAAAACATTTCAGTGCTGATGACGTTGTTTGCATTTTCATTTCTGTTTTCAGGAGGAGCAAACGCCCAGCAATCCATCGTTGGCAAACCTGCAGTAACCAATATCAATCCGGATGGTTTTCCACGTATTTTGGACAACCTGAGCGTTGTTTTCAAAATCAAAGCGCCCGACGCTAAAAAGATGCAGATCGATTTGGGAAAACTGTACGATATGACCAAAGACGATCAGGGTTTCTGGACAGTTACCACGGCTCCTCAGGTTCCCGGTTTTCATTATTATTCGTTGGTGATCGAAGGCGTTAAAGTTGTCGATCCCGCCAGCGAAACGTTTTACGGAACAGGAAGAATGGCAAGTGCCATAGAGATTCCCGAGAAAGGTGTCGATTTTTACGAAGTGAAAGCTGTTCCGCACGGAGCTTTGAGCTCTAAATACTATTTTTCAAAAGTTACCAATAGCTGGCGTAGGCTGTTTGTCTATACTCCTACCGGATACGATGTCAATACTAAGGTGAAATATCCGGTGGTATACATTCAGCACGGTGGTGGAGAAGATGAACGTGGATGGGCTGTACAAGGGAAAACGGATATTATTCTCGATAATCTTATTGCCGAAGGCAAGGCAAAACCGATGATTGTAGTCATTTCAAATGGAAATGTCTCAACAAGTGGCGGATATACCTCCTCTGCAATGGCGGCTTTCAAAGAAGAAATAACGAATAATATTGTTCCATTCATCGATAAAAATTTTCGAACATTGACCGATGTAAAAAGCAGAGCACTTTGTGGTCTTTCTATGGGCGGTGGTCAGGCGTTTTACGCAGGATTGGGCAGCCTTGACTGTTTTGCCTCGGTGGGAGTATTCAGTTCGGGCATTTTTGGCGGAATTGCCAACCCAACAGGCAAAGTGTTTGATGCCGATAAAGAGATTCCCGGTTTACTAAGTAAGGCGCAGCAATTCAATCAAAAACTGAAATTGTTCTATATTTCTGTTGGCGAACAGGATCCCCGTTTCGAATTTACTCAAAAGGAAGCGAAGAAATTTCAGAATAACGGATTGAAAGTTCAGTTTGCATCTTTCCCCGGCGATCATGAATGGCAGGTTTGGAGAAAATCCTTATACGATTTTGCTTCCAGAGTTTTTAAATGAACAATTATTTAAAACAAAGCAGTCTGAGAAGTGACTGCGAATAAAAATATGAAACATTCGATTTTAGGATTGATTTTAATTTGTATGATTCCACTTTTGCATGCAGAAGATGGACATAGCCTTTGGCTAAGGAATAAGGGCAAAGGATCGGTAAATGTTGTATGTTCTAAAAATTCGCCGACACTTGCGTTGGCTAAACAGGAGCTACGCGAAGGTTGGTCAGGTAATACCGGAGCAACAGTTACTCTTATTCTCAAAACAGATAAAGCGGTTAAGGCCGATGGTTTTAAGCTGAAGGAAAATCAGATACAAGCCAATACAGAGTCTGGTATTCTGTACGGTGTCTATGAATTATTACGCCGTCAGCAAACCGGCGAAGTTATTAAAGAAGAAACGATTAATCCATCGTACGAACGGAGAGTCTTGAACCATTGGGATAATTTGAACGGAACAATTGAACGCGGATATGCCGGGCGTTCTATTTTTTGGAGACCCAGTAAAGACTCATTGGCTGTTACCGATAAAGATAAAACGCTTTGGACTCAGTATGCCCGTGCTAATGCTTCGGTGGGGATTAATGGCGCGGTACTGGACAATGTGAATGCAGATCAAAAAATGCTCACAGCGCCTTATCTTGAAAGAGTAAAAGCCATAGCTGATATTTTACGCCCGTATGGAGTGAAAACATATCTTTCGGTAAAGTTTTCATCTCCAAGTATGATAGGAGATCTGAAAACTTCAGATCCGTTGAATCCGGATGTGATTAAGTGGTGGAAAGATAAAGTGAAGGAAATTTATAAAATCATTCCTGATTTTGGTGGTTTTCTGGTAAAAGCCAATAGTGAAGGTCAGCCCGGACCACAGGATTACAAGCGAACGCATGCCGATGGTGCCAATATGATGGCCGATGCACTGAAACCTTACGGTGGAATAGTAATGTGGCGTGCATTTGTGTACAGCACCTCGGATGAAGACAGAGCGAAGCAGGCTTACGGCGAATTCATGCCGCTTGACGGACAGTTTCGTGACAATGTAATTATTCAGGTAAAAAACGGACCTGTTGATTTTCAGCCGCGCGAGCCTTTCAGTCCGCTTTTTGGTGCAATGAAAAAAACTTCGGTTATG
>Ga0302213_1001454_pt1 | contig 11187 bp, 8 predicted proteins | sample II_Fen_N1_2_FD_194583 | JGI IMG/M metagenome (GOLD analysis project Ga0302213, IMG submission 194583) | Peat permafrost microbial communities from Stordalen Mire near Abisko, Sweden - II_Fen_N1_1 | ecosystem: Environmental > Terrestrial > Soil > Wetlands > Permafrost | place: Sweden: Abisko... | reverse complement strand
TTATCAAATCAGAAAAATTCTCCACTATGCTTATGCCAAAAGAAAAACTTATTGATTAAGATTTCATTAAGTACGATTGTAAAAACAGAACAATATAAACCATTGACAACTAATCTCTGTCCTTCCTGATATGTTGGTCAAATAGGATAAGGGTAGTGCTGGTTGTTGGGTTCGGATAGTTATCGGGATTACTCCCACATTCACTTTGTCGGTGGTTCGGAGTGAGGGCTTACGAAAAGAGGCAAATAAGCATAGGTTCGGGCGTTGGTTGTAAGTATCTGTCAATATTTCTATAACATTAAAAAAAATGAAAAATAAAATTTCGACAATTTCACTCATTCTAACAATAGGAATGTTAGTTATGTCATGCTAGGCTACGAAGAACATAGCATCAGGCAACCAGAAGCCTTACATACCGGTATCTCAAGAGTTATATGACACTATTATGCGAATGGACAGTATCGTTTTTGATGCTGCTAATAAGGGCGAAATAGATAAAATGAAAGCTTTATTTACAGAAGATCTTGAATTTTATCATGATGCGGGAGGACTAGATGGATATGCGAAAACAATGGAAAACTTTCAGCGGGTTGCAACCAATTATGGATATACGAGACGGGTTCTTCTGAAAGAAAGCGTTGAAGTTTATCCGATTAAAGATTATGGAGCTATACAAACCGGGTTACATAAATTCTGTCGACTTGAGAACGGAGAACTAATAAATTGTGGGACTTTTAAATTTCTTCATATTTGAAAAAAAACACCCACTGGCTGGAAAATTTCACGAGTCGTTAGTTATGGACACTAAGAACAAGAGATTACAAAACAAGATATGCCTACAGCCAACACGGGTTTTGCGTCAGGCGGGGTGACGTTCTGTCCTTCCGGATATGTTGGTCAAATAGGATAACGGTAGTGCTACTGTTGGAATCCGAAAACAGATGGAGCTTTTATACATTTAATGCGCATATCCGGGAAGACGGGTGTGATGACTAATGCTATTATTTATCATGCAATGGGTGGCATGCAATGGCAATAATCTATATACAATGGGCGATGCCCAATGCTATTATATATTAGCCCTTCGGGCTGAAACGCAATATGTATTTTGCCCGAAGGGCTTTTTTGAATAATATAGGGTGACACCCTATGATGTGTCCGTAGAGGTAGGTTTTCGATGAAAGTTGAAAAGAGAACGATAAGTTTATAAAAAAACAAAACCCGGAAGCATGAATTTCTTCAGCATAACGGGAATAAGATGATGCAAATAGATTGCATTAATTTGAAATACGTATCTTCATCTTCTACTGAGCATATATGTCTTACTAACAAGACGAAAAAAGAAAATACAAAGAGAGAGTAATGCAACACTCAAAATCAGGAATATAAACGCTCGACCATTCGATATTTTACCTAAAAAACAATATTGAATGAAATTAAAAAACAATTTCATATCTTTGTAATTCTATGAATTGAATTTAATATTACAAGAACATGAAACAACGAATATATATCGACACTTCAGTTATTGGCGGGTACTTTGACGAAGAATTTAAAGATGCAACCAGAGATTTATTCAAGCGTTTTGAAAACAATGAAATTACCTTTGTAGTTTCTGACTTACTTGATTTAGAATTAATTGGAGCACCTAAAAACGTTAGAGAACTGCCCTATAAATTTTCTGCTGATAAATTTGAACGAGTAGAACTTACTGATGAAGCAGTTATACTTGCCGATACCTATATTTTAGAAAAAGTTGTTGGAAAAACAAGTTTGGAAGATTGCAGACACATTGCTATTGCAACTATTAACAAAGTGGATGTATTGGCAAGTTGGAATTTCAAACACATTGTGAACCTCGACAGAATTAAAGGATACAATTCTGTCAATTATCGGCTTGGGTATCCTATGATTGAAATACGAAGTCCTAAAGATTTAATCCATTATGAAGACTAAACAAAAAGAAAAATCATTTGATGCAGTGAAAATGATGCGAGATGCTCGTAATAAAATAACTGATGAAACTCAAAACATGAAGTTTGATGAGTTGAAAAAATACATTGACAATCAATTAAAAAATAGTGGTCTGAAACCTATCGGTCAATAACACTAAATTTATTGTTCAACTCTATGATTCAGAAAGTACGTATGACAATGACAATACTTGTGAAATAAAGAGCTCATTGAACAAGCATCGAAATAATCTAACTTATATAAACACAACCATTAAATTCGGCTGATATTCCACGAAGAATTTCAGCCGATTGTAGTTATAATCACATTTCCTTTCCTATAGTGTCAGTAACAGACCGGAGCTTATACATTTAATGAGCATATCCGGGAGGATGGATGTGGAATTATGGAAACCAACACAAGCAGAATCCAAAAAAAAGGAGAATAAGGTTAAGTTCAGGGGGTAACAGGTTTTCTTTGAAGGTTGAGAAAGGAGAAAAATAAGGTTAAAAAAAACAAAACCCAGAAGCATGAATTTCTTCAGCGACAACCGGGAATAAGATGATGCAAATATAATATTTTTAATTTAATCAACATCAATAGAAAGAATATAGAATGTAACTGAATAGTTTATATATTCCGGACAAATCAGTCACAAGTGATAATTCTCTGTCCGTGTGGATAGGTTGGTCAAACAGGATAACGGTGGTGCTGGTAATTGGGAACTAACGATCACGACCGGAGCTCTTATACATATAATGAGCATATCCGGGAGGTTGGGAGTAAGCGGAAAGATTGTTATGTATATTACTGCAAAATAATTCACATCTAAAATTAAACAAAATGAAAAACAAGATCCTGACAACAATTCTTTTGACAGTTCTTTCAGTTGTGGCAGTTTATGGTGAAAACATTAACAGACCAAAACTTGACAGCCTGCTGAATATCCTTGCTGAAAAAAACAAAGCAATGGGTAGTTTGACAATTTCCAGGAATGGAACTGTGGTTTATTCAAGAGCCATCGGATATAGCTTTTTATCAGACAAAGAGAAAATTCCTGCTACCGAAAAAACAATCTATCGCATTGGATCCATCTCAAAAATGTTTACTGCAACAATGATTTTTCAACTGATTGAGGAAAGAAAATTAAAGCTTACTACCACATTGGATCAATATTTTCCCAACCTACCAAACGCAGACAAAATTACAATCAGCAATCTACTGAATCATAGAAGTGGCCTACACAACTTCACATATGACCCTGACTATGTGACCTGGATGACGCAACCAAAAACCCAGGATGAAATGCTATCCATCATTGCTAAAGACAAGGTTGATTTCCAGCCAAATGAAAAAGCATCGTACAGTAATTCAAACTTTGTTCTGTTAGGGTATATTATTGAAAAGATTACGAAACAACCTTATTCCAAAAATCTGAACGACAGAATCACTTCCAGAATTGGTCTGGCAAACACGAGGTACGGAGGAAAAACGGACTTAACAAAAAATGAGAGCTTTTCATATCAATTTGAAAACACGTGGAAACAATTACCTGAAACAGATATGAGCATTCCCGGTGGAGCAGGTTCTATTGTGTCAACACCAACTGACTTGATTCAATTTATTGAAGCCTTGTTTTCAAACCGATTCATCTCGCATAACAGCCTGATACAAATGAAAACGATAACAGATGGTTTTGGTATGGGGATGTTTCAAATACCTTTCGATACAAAAAAAGCCTATGGGCACAACGGGGGCATTGATGGTTTTGCTTCTAATTTAGCCTATTTCCCTGAAGATAGTTTAGCCATCGCCTATTGTACCAACGGCCAGGCATATCCAATGAATGATATCTTAATAGGCGTTTTGAGCATCTGCTTTGACAGGGCGTATTCAATACCGACTTTCCAGTCCAGGTTCATTTCTATAAACCCGGATGAATTTACTAAATATGCAGGCATTTATTCAAGTACACAAATACCGTTGAAAATTACAATCACAAAAAATAATGAAACCCTTATTGCTCAGGCAACCGGACAACCCTCTTTTCCACTCGATGCCGTAGAAAAAGATACCTTTAAATTCGATCCGGCAGGTGTAATATTGGAATTTAATCCAGAAAAAAACGAAATGACATTAAAACAAGGGGGTGGTGTTTTTTTATTTAAGAAAGACCTGTGATAACAGATTAACCACGGCTTTAAACTTTGAAGAGCATTCACTTTATTGCTTGGCTACAGTGAATGCTCCCACTAACCGACAAATGCTCATAGCCTCGGTCGTTAGTGGTGATTGTAAAATAATAATAATAATTCAAACAGAAATGAGAAAAATCTTTAATATCCGACTTATAATACTGATCTTTTGTGGATATACTTTATCGACAATATCAGTTTTTGCTCAAAAAACAGAGGAAGATAAGAACCTGAATATAACTACCGAGAAAATGAAAGATATAATAAAAACACTATGCAATAGATTGGATACGGTTTATTTATATACTGAAAATGTAAATACTATTCGCAAATATCTGACTCAGAAAATGGATCAGGGGGAATATACTAAATTTAAAACGCCTACAGATTTTGCTTTTCAGCTTGATGCTGATTTGAAATATATTACAAATGATAAACACATGGGAATTGTGTATGATCCAAAGAAAGCTACCGAAATGATTTCGCAGCCAACAGAAAATTATTATACAAAAGAAGTGATTGAAGACCTTAAACAGAAGAATTTCGAATTCAGAGAGTTGAAAATTCTGGAAGGGAACATTGGCTATATGGATTTAAGGGAATTTTGTCCTGTAAAGTATGCGGGGGAAACAGCCGTTGCAGCAATGAATTTTCTTTCAAACTGCAGTGCATTGATTATCGATCTTCGTAATAATGGAGGCGGAGACGATAATATGGTACAGTTTTTAATGAGTTATTTGTTGGATGGTGATATTCAATTTTCCACAAGCTACAATCGCTATACGAATAGTTATTATGTTTCGCAAACCTTCCCCTATGTCCCTGGTAAAAAATTGTATAACATTCCATTATATATTCTTATTTCAAAAGCTACATTTTCGGGTGCCGAAGCATTTTCGTATAATTTAAAAGCTATGAAAAGAGCTACGTTAATTGGAGAAAATACTCGTGGAGGAGAAAATCCGATAGAGATTCAAGTTCTAACTGACGGCTATATTGCTTACATTCCTGCAGTAAAAATTTTAAACTCAATAGCTAAAACAACTATCAGATGGGAAAATATTGGTGTAAAGCCCGATATTGAAACGGATGCAAAAGACGCATTATTTAGGGCACAGATAAAAGCATTGGAAGAACTATCCAACACAAACATTTCGCAAAAAGTGAGTTATCAATGGATTCTGGAGGGAATGAAAGCAAGACAAAATTCATTTGTAGCAGATAAAAGAACTTTAAAATCGTATGTTGGAACCTATGGCGAAAGGAAATTGATTTTTGAAAATGGAATGCTTTTCTACCAGAGAAACGGAACGGAAAAATTGAACTTAATTGGCATAGATAGTGACACTTTTTTTATAGATGGAATCGATTATTTGCGATTAAAAATAGCGAAAGAGAATGGAAAGGTGAAAGGCCTTATACGGTTTTACAATGATGGGACTTCAAAACAAGACTTAAAAGATAATTAAAGAAACAACAAACTGTCCTTCCGGATATGTTGGTCAAAACAGGATAACGGTAGTGCTGGTTGTTGGGATTTGTACTCCCAACTGTCTGTATTATGAGTTTTTTTTAATCCGAAACAAACAAATTCTCTTTGCAACCAGTTATAATGCTGGATTGAAAATACAATGAATACTATAACCGGGAATCCAATTACTCCCTTCACTCTTGACCGTTTGTTCCCGGTAACAGACCGGAGTTTTTATACATAGAATGAACATATCCGGGAGGACGGGAAAATATATGCGGACCAGTACTTCGCATACACAACTGAGAGTACGCAACTATAAGCGTTACAGGCAATGTTAGATGAACTCACAACAAGGCACTCCCAAAGTCAGATGTTAATATATTTACAAAATGGCATTAACAAAAATAAACGGCATTGATTTAAACATAAATACAAAGGGAAACGGAAAGCCATTGTTGCTAATTCACGTTCTAGGTGGTAACTACAAGCAATTAGACATCATCACAAATCCTCTTTCTAAACATTTTAAAACAATTACCTTTGACATTCGGGGACACGGACAAAGCGAAAAACCAACGGAATACACGTTGCAAAACCACATAAATGACGTGTTGGGCATTATGGATTTTTACAATATTGAAAAAACGTATTTGCTTGGTGTTTCAATGGGAAGCTATATTGCACAAGGTGTTGCTATTGCTGCACCAGAAAGGATTGAAAAGCTGATATTAACTGTTCCAAAATCAAATGGACTTACATCATCCGTACAAGCATTATTCAGTGAACACGCAGAAGAAATTAAGGGGAAAAATTTTCACGAAACTATTTTGACTTTACTCAAATATCTTGTTTACAATACAGAGATAATGCAACACCACCTTGATGTTTTTGAAACAGATTTAACACCTGAACAATTTGTGGCTGCCAATAAAGCCTTAACAAACTTTGATTTCAGGAAAGATTTACCGAACATAACAGCCCCGGCACTTGTAATAAGCGGAAAGTATGACAGTTTAAATCCTCCGAAAGACGGACAAGAAATCGCCTCGTTAATCCCCAATGCAACGTTTCAGGAAATGCAATTTTCAGGACATGCGCCAATTTATGAAGAAACAGAAAGGTATTTAAAACTTGTAGAAGACTTTTTATTCAATTGAGTAACAGTCGGACAAAAAGCATTGTTCTGTCCTTCCGGATATGTTGGTCAAATAGGATAACGGTAGTGCTACTGTTGGGATTCCAGTAACAGATGGTGCTTTTATACATTCAATTAGCATATCCGGAGGACGGGAGAGATATATTCGTTTTACCGATTCAACCACTTCGTGGTTGGTGATTTGCGAGTATCATTGTCCATGCATTGCATACATGGCTATTCACATTCTATTCCTTCGGTGATTATAAAAAACAGAATAACATAAATAATTATTCAACCCATTAGGAGTTTTTCCGGATAATCATATTATTTTTTTAAAAGTTCTTCCAGGTTCTTTTTACCCTCTTCATTGTTAGGATTTAAAGCAATTGATTTTTGATACATGATAATGGCCTCTTGTTTTTTACCTGTTTCTCTTAATCCCTCGGCATAGCTGTCATAGGTATTAAAGCTGGCAGGAAACAAAAAGGTATTCATCTTAAAGACCTCCAGTGCCAAACATCCATGTCCGTCAAAAGATGACCCGTACAATAAATTTCCTCCCGGTTGATTGAATTCCCATTCACTCAGGTAATAATGAGTAGTATCGCTTCTGACTGCATTAAAAGCACTGGCAGCTGCATCAGGTCCCTGTTTCACTAAAGTGCTTCCATAAACAAAAGCCAGGGAGTGCAAGTTTCTGATTTCCATAGGTTCATTCCCGTTAAGCAAATAATTTGCAGAAGTTACCATACGTCCGAATTCACTACAATCACTATTATTGAAAGTGATGATCGTCTGTTTGTTTTTCAGGTGGGAAATTTAGTAACGCCGCAACGATACAATCGTGCGGCGCTCAGGTGCTGGTTGTTTTATAATTAGATTTAAACGAGATATTTATTTTGAGCTTCTGCTTTGTTCTTCGCTGGAAGCACTGGAACGGTTGCTGCGGGTTTTAAATTCGGATTTTCCAAAACGGTAGTTGAACGTTATTCTGAACTGACGTGAATCATTTTTATGCTTAACTTCCAAATCTACATTGTCATATTTGGCATATGCGCGACTCTGATTGGTATTGAAAATATCGCTTACAGAAAGCTTGATGCTCCCCATATCTTTGAATACTTTACGTTGGATTCCAAAGTCGATGCTGTAATGAGACAGGACAACAATGTTACTGACTAATTCTCCTGTACTGTAACGTCCACTGAGTTCCATTTCCAACTTGAAGGGCAGACTGAAGTTATTGCTCATGTTAGAATTAAAACTCCAGCGATTTATGCTTCCTCCAGTATTCGAATTAAACTGAATTTCCTTATACATACCGGTAAATGTTCCATTTAGTCGCCACCATTTGGAGGGTTGGAGTTGAACTGTTTCCGAAGCATTGAAATTGACGGAGTTGTTCATATTTTCATTGGTCTGATAGATGGACTTTGTTTCATCGTTCTGCAGAATGATCTGTGAGAATAATCCTTTGGTATAGTTGTACCCTAAACTGGTAAATAAAATATCTTTGAAGCTATGACTCAAGCTTAATGAGTGGGTAAACTGCGGCTTCAGGTTTGGATTTCCTACATTGTAGGTGTAAGGGTCAACCATCCACCTGAATGGGTTAAGCATATCATAATTTGGTCGACCGATGCGGTAGCTGTATTTAAAGTTGATTTTGTTGTCTTTATTCAACGCTTGTTGTACGAAAAAGGACGGGAATATCTTCAGATAACTGGTGTCGTTTACCTGATTGGTGGTGACGGATGTTCCTTTAGAAACGGTGTTTTCTAACCGCAAACCCAGTTGCAGCGTTGTTTTATTTAGTTGAGCTCGTCCGTTTATGTAAGCAGCCTGAATATCTTCGTTATAAATGAAATGATCGTTTTGAACGAGGTAACCTGTCATGTCTATTTTACTGTCGGTATTTACAAAGCTGGCTTTTGCTCCGGCTTCGATATTGAACTTTTTCCCAAGCGGGAGAATATAGTCGAGTTTGGCTGTATAAATACTAATGTCATTACCTTGCATAGTATTTACAAGGACATCATGATTCAGGTTGTTGCCTGCTGCATTGTAATAAATGCCGTTTTGATAATTCGGACTTGTGTAGTTAAACCATGCATGATCAAAATCGGCAGAAAGTGACTGGCCTGTACTGTCAATGTCCCATTTGTAATTGACATTAAATGTCTGATTCTTCCAATGTTGGGTAGTGTAAGACTTGGAAATAAGTGATGAATCTACCTTCAGATACTTGTCGGTAAATGTAGTTGCATTTTGATCGTATGTGTTATTATGCCCATTACTTCCGCGCAGCATTACGCTGACAACGTGATTTTTACGAATAAAATAATCGGCTCCTACTTTGTAGTTACCGGATTGTCCATCATAGGTTCCATTTGTGTTTATGAGTTGGTAAGCACCGTTCATAGCTGTACTTGTAAACCTGCGGGTCGCATCCATGCTGTTGGAACCTGCCCAGTTGTAGAGCGAGTAATTTCCATACAAGTTAAGTTTCCCATAATTCATATTAAGATCCAGTCCGCTATTCCATCCAAATCTACTAGCTGTTTCGGTGCCGGCAAAAGCACTTCCGTTGAATCCGGGTGCTTTATTATGCTTTGTCTTAATGTTGATGATTCCTGAGTTTCCTTCAGCATCGTAACGTGCTGAGGGGTTTTCAATAATTTCGATTCGGTCTACATTTTTCCCCTGCATGCCTTTTAGCATGGCTGCCAGTTGCGTAGCCGAAACATAGGTCGGTTTTTCATCGATTAATATTTTTACGTTTTGTTTCCCTTTCAGGCTGATATTGTCGCTATTGTCGACCGTAACACCCGGTAATTTTTTCAGAATTTCATACACATTCTCGGATGCTGTTGTGATGGAAGCCTCGGGGTTGATAACCATTTTATCTACCATCTGTTCGATAAACTTCTTTTTAGCTGTTACCACCACATTATCGAGTTGGTGTGACGTTTCTTTGAGCACGATAGTTTTTTCGACTACCGGATTTGTTATGTTGATGGTAATTTTTTCAGATTCGTGTTTGGCGTAGCCCACCATCGAAATGGAAAGAATATATTCTCCCGGGTTTATTTTACTGATTACAAATTCGCCTTTGTTGTCGCTAACTTCGCCTTTTTCCATTTTATTGGTTTTAGCATTTATAAGTGTGGCGGTAGCAAAGACGATGGGTTGATTGTTGGCATCGGTCACGCGGCCTTTTATTACACACATGGGTTCGGCATAAAGCATACCGGCGAGAAATGCCAAACAAACCAGCATGAACAAGCGGTTGTAATGATTTTTTTTAGAGGATTTCATTTAGTTTTTTTTATATTTTACATTGGATATTGAAGAAAATAAATTGTCCGATAATTTGGATTTCTACTAGTATTGAATCAAAAATCGTAAATTTATTACATCGATTATCGATATTTTTTATAGTTAGACGCATTGACAGGTAGGTTTGGATTTATTTTCCGAAAAAAATGTTGATTTTATTTTGGATGGTTTAAATTAACAGGATTTGTTCCTACTGCTCCCGTGTGATTTTATCGCATGGAAAATTAAGTAATGCTACACGATACAATCGTGCGGCAGCAAGGGCGTGAGTGCCTGTACAAATTCATTTTTTCTACAGTTATTGAATAGACCCGGTAAGCCCCTGAATAGACCCAACGAAAGCTTCGTATATACAAACAGATGCATTAATGAACTAAAAGATTATTTCAGACCCGAATATACCCTGAATAGAATGAATAAATCGGGATTTACTTACAAGTAATAGAGCATTCCTTACACTGAATAGAGCATTCACCCGCTAGGGCGCGTTTGTAACCAGTGCTATACAATTAGAATAAACAATATAATAATAATTAAAAATGGCATAGGTCGAATATTTGCGCCAGCAAAGGTTGAATACGTTGGATCAATAGATAAACGGGTTAAACCAATCATCGGGGTTGCTGAAAATGTAGTTGCAACGATTGATAAAGATAAAATGGTCAGCCGTTTTCTGACATACACTACATTGGGCGATTTTCATCCTTAAAGTGAAAAAACTGTTTATGATAAAAATTCTTATTTAGCCCTAAAACTAAATGTTGATGGTATTGTTTATATTCATATTCCTTTGAATCCAAATATTCCTAAGAGAAAGCCTGATGTTATTTGAACAAATTTTAATGGGATTCTTATTTTATCATGCGGGTTAACAACAGAAGATGCATTAACCTTAGGATTGCAAATGTGTTTGTTTTTGGAAGGCTTTTTTAGACAATACTTATTTTGATAAACGAATTGAAAAACCAGAATCATTAAATCCGGTTTTTCTTGAGCCATTATACTCATTCTATTCAGTTGGAGATATTGATTACACAACAATATTAAAACAAACCAAACTTAAAACGAAAAAAATGAAAGCTATTCAA
>Ga0302213_1001446_pt1 | contig 11242 bp, 11 predicted proteins | sample II_Fen_N1_2_FD_194583 | JGI IMG/M metagenome (GOLD analysis project Ga0302213, IMG submission 194583) | Peat permafrost microbial communities from Stordalen Mire near Abisko, Sweden - II_Fen_N1_1 | ecosystem: Environmental > Terrestrial > Soil > Wetlands > Permafrost | place: Sweden: Abisko... | reverse complement strand
AATAAAAGAGCAAGATGAAGTTATTCACACAGCATGGTATGTATTCGGTACGCGTGCAGAGCTAAAACAACAACATATTGTCACTTCTGATGGATTATTCAGTCAGCAAAGAGTACTTCAACGCGATTTCAACAAAAACTATTTTGTAAGAATTGATGCCCGAAATACAAAATCAATCCCTCTTTATTCTTCGCGTGCTAAAATTCTGACAAGCCATCCGAAATCGTCCTATACACTTGAAAAGGAAAATGGAAACTTTGTGCTGCTGATTGTAGATACCGATGAATTTTGGAGTATTAGCAGATACCTGGTGGTGGAAGTGGAATAAATTCCTAAAAAGCGTATTATAGATAAAAACCTAATGCAAAATGCGTTTTCCTTTTCCGGAAAGCGCATTTTTTTTTACAAACTTGATAACACCGACTACAATATGAGTTATAAATATGTTTTTATAGATTTAGACGATACGCTGTGGGACTTTCATGCTAATGCAAAGTCATCGCTACAGGAAATATACGAGGCAAGAAAGCTGGGTCAGTTTTTCGACAGTTTTGAGCAGTATTTCAGCATTTATGCCAAACGCAATGCCGAACTTTGGGAAGAATATAGTAAAGGTACCATTTCTAAAGCAGAACTGTCATTGGAGCGATTTCTGCATCCGCTAATTCAGGTGGGTGTTAATAACTCCGCATTGGCAATAGAAATAGGAGAGGAGTACCTGAAGATGCTGCCTACCCGAACAGCTTTGGTACCTCACGCTAAAGAGCTGTTAGAGTATCTTTATCCTAAATACCCGCTTACAATTGTTTCGAACGGATTTATAGAAGTTCAATATAAAAAATTGCATAGTTGCGGTCTGGAGCAGTATTTCAGCCATGTGGTGCTTTCGGAGGCAGCTAAAGCGCTAAAGCCCGATAAACGTATATTTGAATATGCCATGCAGTTGAACAACGCTAAAGCCGAAGATTGCGTAATGATAGGAGATAGTTATGAAGCAGATATTACGGGAGCTATCAATGCAGGGATAGATCAGGTATATTTTAATACGGCTTCAGATGCTGCCGACAAAAAAGCTACCTACAGAATACATAATCTCGACGAAGTTTTCAATATTCTTTAGCGGATTCAGCCAATGCTGCGTTTCGGAGAACTGGAAGATTTTGAATTAAAAAACCTCAATTGATTGAAAATCAATTGAGGTTTTACTTTGAAAGTACCCAGAGCCGGGATCGAACCGGCATGGAAGTGAATCCACTGGTGTTTGAGACCAGCGCGTCTACCAATTCCGCCATCTGGGCGATTGCGGTGCAAAAGTAAGGTATTTTTTGGAACTGGCAAATAGTTGAACCGTTTTAAATTCGGAATTCAGTATTGGCACTTTTGAACCGATTGAAAGCCAGTGTATTATTTTTGAAATATTTGTTACTTATCCTTTGTTCTCCCGCTTGTTTGCCAGAAAGTCGTTCCGCTTTCCTGCAAATATGTCGTAACGGCAATACCAACAGTCGAGCGATCCATTCAACAATCGGATACGTTCGGTGGGTTTTAGTCCAATTTTATCCAGGCACTCTTCGTGTGAGCTGATAATCCAAACGGCACTACCCGGAAACTTGTGTTTCACCGTTGTACCCAACGCTGCATACAATCCATATATATCATCGGAGGTGATACGCTCGCCATAGGGAGGATTGGTGACAATCATACAGTTTTCGGCAGGTGCTTCCAGTTTCTGAACAGGCATAATCTGTAGTTCTATATACTTGCTTAGTCCGGCACTTTTAATATTCTGCTCGGCTATTTTTATAGCCCGTGGCGAGTTGTCCGATCCGTATATTTTGAAATTGAACGGGCGTTCATACGAGTCATCGTTGTATAAATTGTCAAAGAGTTCTTCCTCAAAGTCGTTCCATTTTTCAAATGCAAAAGAAGAACGATAAATTCCGGGTGGTATATTAAGCGCTATCAGGGCTGCTTCGATTAATAAAGTACCCGATCCGCACATAGGATCCAGAAAGTTCGATTGTCCCTTCCAGTCGGCCATCAAAAGCATTCCTGCAGCCAATGCCTCGTTCAATGGAGCTTCGGTCTGAGCAACACGATAACCACGCTTGTGGAGCGATTCGCCCGAACTGTCTAATGACAACGTACAGTGTGTGGCAGCAATATGAATGTTGATCATCATCTGGGGGCTGTCTAAGCGAACTGATGGACGACGATCATATTTCTCCGTGAACCAGTCGGCGATAGCATCTTTTACGCGGTAAGCTACAAATTTAGAGTGGCGAAACTCTTCGGAGAAAACGGTAGAGTCGATAGCAAAGGTACTATCCACAGACATGTAATTGCTCCAGTTTATTTTTTTTACTTGTTCGTAAACTTCGTCGGGATTTGAAGCGTCGAATGATAAAATTGGTTTCAGTATGCGTGAAGCCGTCCGGCTGTACAGGTTTGCTTTGTACATCAGAGCTTTATCGCCCGTAAAACTAACAGCCCTCCGTTGGATTTGTACATTATTTGCCCCTATATTTACTAATTCGGCGGCCAGTACTTCTTCCAATCCGCGAAAGGTTTTCGCTAACATTTCAAATTCCATATAATTCTTTTTCTTTTATTCTTTTGTGTTGATTGTATAATTTCGTTCTGATTTTGCTCTTCGTTGCGTTTATTATTTGCTCATATTTTTGTTTTGAGACAGCTTTGCACCGGGTGCAACATTGCTGTCAATCCATAAATTACCGCCAATTACCGCACCATCGCCCACAGTAATATTACCTAAAATAGTAGAATTGGAATAGATAATTACGTCATTGCCTATATGTGGATGTCGGTCGATACCTTTAATCGGGTTTCCGTCCTTGTCCAGCGGGAAGCTTTTGGCACCCAATGTAACACCCTGATACATTTTTACGTTGTTGCCAATGATTGCCGTTTCGCCAATTACTACTCCGGTGCCATGGTCTATGGTGAAATAGCTGCCTATCTTAGCTCCCGGGTGAATATCTATCCCGGTTTCGGAATGTGCCATTTCTGTAATTATTCGGGGAATGAGCGGCACATCGAGTTTTAGCAAAGCATGTGCTATACGGTAATTACTTATGGCGCGAATGCTGGGGTAGCAGAAAATGATTTCTCCAAAACTCTTAGCAGCCGGATCTCCATTGTATGCTGCAATAACATCGGTATGTAGTTTTTCCCTGATTTCAGGCAGTTGAATGATAAAGTCGGTAGCTTTTCTTTTGGCAGTGTACTCTATTTCATCTTGTCCCTTCGTCTCGTTTTGGCAATTGAAGCATATTCCAGCTTTTATCTGCTGAGTCAATAATAAATGCAACCTGTCAATGTTTACACCAATGTGATACATCATCGTGTTTGAATTTACGGCCGAATCGCCGAAATATCCAGGGAAAAGTATAGAACGTGCCAGCTGCACGACTTCTTTTAATACATCTGTGGAGGGCATCAAGTCGTTGTTGCCTTGCTCATGGCAGACATCTTTAAAACCTTCCAACTGCGAAAGTTTTTTTATTGTATCTAATAATTCGTTATTCATAATAAATTAAGCAGTGTTTAGAATTTCAGAGATTGTAAAGCAGCTATCGCATTTTTCATGCGCTGGTCTTCAACTCCGGTTATAATAACATAGGCTTTCTTGGTTCCTTCAATCTCCCTTTTGTACCAATTGAAAAAATACTCTCTGTCTTTCCCGTGTTCTCTGACAGAATCGGGCTCCCACGGTAAATCGGGTGCACAAAGTAAATAGGCATCGAAAAAGCCGGAGTGTAATTGATTTAATAAAAATTCGGGAATCTTATCAAAACAGTAAGAGAACCACACTTTTGTGATAATTAAATCAGTGTCGAAAAACACATATTCAGCATCAACAGAATTGGTTTCATAAAACTTTTCGAACTCAATTTGTTTTATAGCAATATTGCAAACATCTTCGTAGGTATACGGGCTTCTCAGATTTTCTACATATTCGCGCGCATATTCAGGAACCCACGGAGCGTTATAATATTCGGCCAACTGTTTTGCCAGGGCTGTTTTCCCTGTAGATTCCGGGCCGATAATTGCTATTTTAAACATTTTATGCGAATACGACTAATTTTATATATGGTAGTCATCTGATATAGAAAACGAAAAACGGTATTCTTCTCTACGGAATACCATAGTATAAATTCAATTTAAAGGTTCTCTAACGGTTCGACCAATATTTTATTTATCTTTGACACCAAAAACATGTGCAAATTTACGACAATTATTCTGCTTTGTGGTGCTTTTTGTGTTTTTAGTACACAAGTTCAGGCACAAAATGCAGATATAGAGATATTAAGAACGATTAATGGTTCTCAGTCTGATGGTCTCAGACAATATTCCAAATTTATGTCCAACACTACTGCTGTTGTGGTAGTTTCTACTCCGCTGGTAATGGGAGTTGCGGCCATAATCGATAAAAACGATGATTTGCTGAAAACTGCACTTTACACAGGAGTCAGTATCGGAGTGAGTGGAGTGCTCGCTTATTCAATGAAAGAGCTTGTAAACCGCCCACGACCTTACACTGCTTATCCGGATATTGAGGCTTATCAGTATGAGTCATCTTCTTCCTTCCCATCGGCGCATACATCCCTGGCATTTGCCACTGCCACTGCGTTAAGTCTGAAATATCCAAAATGGTACGTAATTGCTCCCAGTTATTTCTGGGCTTGCTCGGTGGGCTATTCTCGCATGAATCTGGGTGTGCATTACCCATCGGATGTGTTGGCAGGAGCTATTCTGGGTGCAGGAAGTGCTTACGCTACTTATAAGCTAAACAATTGGTTTTGGAAAAAGAACAATAACAAAAAATTAATCGGATTGGAAGCTTATAAATGATGCCGCAAAGGCTTATTTTGCGATGGATTTTTTCCACTGACGGTAACCTATTACTGACATTGCTGTGTAAACCGCAAACAGAACGGTGGTAGGATACAGTTCTTTGTAAATATAAAGACCTACACACAACCCATCAACCAGAATCCATATAATCCAGTTTTCTAGAAGTTTTCGGGCCAACATCCAGGTGCCGATTACGCTTAATGCGCCTACCAGAGAATCTACTTTGGGAATTGTAGAATCGGTATATTTAGTCAGTATAAAATAGTATACAAGGTATATCAAACCTGTGGCGATGATTATTTTTATCAGGAGTGCTCCGGATGCTTTTGTTGTTGGCAGTTCTTCTTTTTCACCCAACTTTCCGTGTTTCCAGTTTATCCAACCGTATACGCTTATTATTACATAATAAAACTGTAGGCTCATGTCGGCGTATAATTTCGTTTGAAAAAAAACAACTATATAAAAGACAGAAGATACTATTCCAAAAAACCACAGGCTTACTTTTTGGTTGATGGAAAGATACAGGTAGATAAGGCTGAGTATTGCCCCGGTAATTTCAATCCAGTTAGTTCTTATATAGTCAAAAATCATAATCAGTTTTATACAGAAATCCCCTAAAGGATAGTTTTTGATTCCGTTAGGGGATTAGTTGTTATTTTAGAATTTTTTCGTAAGCGCCCGGTGTTTGCAGTATTTCAATCGCCTTCTTTAATGATTCGTTGTCGGCATCTATTATTTGGTAATACGCGTTTTCATCCCATAAATCACGAGCTACCAAGGCCTTTAGCTGAAGTTTGATTAGTGGTTTTGATTTCTCAAATTCGTTCGGCTCATTGTTCTTCTTTGGTTTTTTGGCAGAGTTTAATAGCTTCTTCAACAGCTCATCATCTACCGTATGGTCATTTTTGAACTTGTCGGTTATTGCCACCAACTGATTTCTAGTGGCATCGTTAATAGAGTCCGATGCGTTTATTTTTATTTTTTCTTTTTCAGCTGCGCTGATTAATTGTTTCAAAAATGCATCGTCAACTTCATATTCTTTCTTGAATTTCTCAAAAGTAGGATATTTCTTTTTTAACTCGATACGGTTTTTATCAATGTATTGTACGCAAACCTTGTTTACAACTCCTTTGGCAATAATGTTTCTGTGGAAGTTGGTGTAACGGGTGGTGTCAAGTGGCACAAAGATATCGGGCATGATACCACCGCCACCATATACAGTACGTTTCAGGCTCAGAGTCTGATAGCGTAATGAATCAGGGAAATGTATGCTGTCGGCATGAAGCAGCTCACCTTTGTTGAAACGGTCAAGCAAATCCATTTCGTATTTTTCGTATCCGCCTTTATAGGATTTTTGGATGCTGCGTCCGGTAGGTGTATAATAACGCGCCACAGTAAGTCGCATCATTGAGCCATCTATGAGCGGAAACTGGCGTTGAACCAATCCTTTTCCAAAGGTACGACGACCAATAATAATTGCTCTGTCCCAGTCTTGCAACGCACCCGATAGAATTTCGCTGGCAGAGGCTGAGTATTCATCAACGAGTACAATGACTTTGCCTTGTTCAAAATTACCTACGGCTGTGGCTTCGGCAATTGTTTTAGGCTGATTCAAACCTTGCGTGTAAACAATTAGGTTATTTTTTTGAAGAAATTCATCCGCCATTTCTATAGCTGCATTCAGGTAACCGCCACCATTGCCCTGAAGGCTTAAGATGAGGCTTTTCATTCCTTTTTGCTGTAGATTGGTGAGCGCATCTTCAAACTCTTTGACGGTTGCACTTCCGAAATTGTTGATCTTTATGTAACCTATGTCCCTGCCAATCATATAATTGGCATCAACACTATGAATCGGAATTTTATCTCGTATAATTTTGAATTCCAGTAATCCGGGTTTTCCAGTGCGGCGTATCTTCACCGTTACCTCGGTACCTTTAGGACCGCGAAGCCGTTTAAAGATACCCGAACTTTCCATCTTTACGCCCGCTACTAATTCATTGTTAATATAGATAATACGGTCGCCGGGAAGTACACCTACCTTTTCGGCAGGACATCCGGCTATGGTCTGAACCACAAGCAGTGAATCCTGAAACATCTGAAACTGAATACCCACACCTTCGAAACTGCCTTCGAGCGGCTCGTTTACCCGATCAACTTCTTCTTTAGAAATATAGGACGAATGCGGATCCAACTCTTTCAGTACTGCTTGTACAGTACTTTCAACCAATTTTTTATCGTTGATGCTATCGACATATAGGTTTGAAATAGCCGTAAGTGCATTGGCTAATTTGCGTTGTTGCAAAGAAGAAAATCCCTGAGCAAAGAGCACAGGTGTAAAAGTAAGGAAAAATAGAAATGGAAATGTCTTTTTCATGTCTGCGTTAATTTGAAAACGGAACGCAAAGATACAATAATAAGTAATTAAAAATTAGTAATAAACAAATAATTAATGCCAACTAATAGTAATTTTAATCAGAAATAGGGTTTATATGGCTGTTGCTGCCCTGATAAAGTGCTCTCCGGCGATCAAAAAGTCAGGTTCAGTGTTCTTTACCTGTGCAATGTGCAGGTAAATTTCGCCTATGGGAGTCTGGCTTTCGTCTGTTTCGACATAAAGTTTCTCAAGAGGAGTTACGCACACACTTTCGGCATTAAAATGTTCGCCGAATGAAAGTGAACATCCGGCTTTTAAAGCTTGCATTGCCAGTTGGGGTTTTGCCCTGAAACCATGAATTATCCACAATTGACGGGGATTGATTTTCTTTTTTATTTCAAATAATTCATTGAAATATCCAACGCAATGAATTATCAGGGGTTTTTCAGTTTGTTCGGAGAGTGCTATTTGCTGTTCGAACGCATATTGCTGCACATCCAGTGGAATGTTGCAGTGCTTGTCAAGTCCGCATTCGCCAATGGCTGCAAACCTATGGTCGGTAATCAGCTTATGCAGTTTTAATAACATCGCATCAGAGAACTTATCGGCATCCCAGGGATGAATGCCCACAGAAAATAGTCCGTTACCTTCGGACGGAAACAGGGCGTTTGTTTCATCAAAAGTCAGGTTTCTGATAGCCGGATAATCCGATTTGTGTGATTTGTGTGTATGAATATCGACAAACATAGTACTGAATATAAATCTATTGCCAACAAAGATAAATATTTCCGTTGAAAACATGTATCTTTGCACTCCCAAATCAGAATTAAAACAAAACACATAAAAATAAACATGAGTACAACCGAATTATTCAGCACTTTGCCTTATAAAGTAGCTGACATGTCGTTGGCCGATTTTGGTCGTAAAGAAATAGAGTTAGCCGAAAAGGAAATGCCTGGTTTGATGGCATTGCGTGCAAAATATGGTCAGCAAAAACCGCTGAAAGGAGCTCGTATCATGGGTTCACTTCACATGACCATCCAAACAGCAGTACTTATCGAAACGCTGGTTGAACTTGGAGCAGAAGTGCGCTGGTGTAGTTGCAATATCTATTCTACTCAGGATCATGCTGCTGCGGCTATTGCTGCTTCAGGCGTTCCTGTTTTTGCTTGGAAAGGTGAAACACTAGAAGAATACTGGTGGTGTACACTTCAGGCATTAACTTTTGATGGTCACAAAGGACCAACTGTAATTGTTGACGACGGCGGCGATGCAACTATGATGATTCACGTGGGTGGAGCAGCCGAAAAAGATGCCAAGGTACTTGACAAAGTGGCCGGTGGAGATGACGAACGTTTATTGTATGCTATCCTGAAAAATGTGTTGAAAGAAGACGGTAGCATTTGGTCACGCATGATACCTGAAATTCGCGGTGTGTCCGAAGAAACTACAACCGGAGTTCACCGTTTGTACCAAATGCTGGAAGAAGGTTCATTGTTGTTCCCTGCTTTCAACGTAAATGACTCGGTAACCAAATCGAAATTCGATAACCTGTACGGCTGTCGCGAATCGTTGGCGGATGGTATTAAACGTGCTACAGACATTATGTTGGCCGGAAAAGTAGTGGTTGTTTGCGGATATGGTGATGTAGGAAAAGGTTGTGCCCGTTCTATGCTGGCATACGGAGCTCGTGTCATTGTTACCGAAATTGATCCTATTTGTGCTCTACAAGCATCGATGGAAGGTTTTCAGGTAACCACTATCGAAGATGCTTTGGCTGAAGGTAATATTTATGTTACTACCACCGGAAACAAAGATATTATCCGCATGGAGCATATCGAAAAAATGAAAGACGCCGCTATTATCTGTAATATCGGTCACTTCGATAACGAGATACAGGTAGAGAAACTTAAACAATACCCGGGTATCGAATGTGTAAACATTAAACCTCAGGTTGATAAATATATTTTCCCAGATGGGAAATGCGTATTGTTATTGGCTGATGGTCGTTTGGTAAATCTGGGTTGTGCTACCGGTCACCCATCGTTTGTAATGAGTAACTCGTTTACCAACCAAACATTGGCTCAGATTGAACTCTTCACCAAAGATTATGCAGTGGATGTTTATCGTCTGCCAAAACATTTGGACGAAGAAGTAGCCCGTTTACACCTGGAACAATTGGGCGTAAAACTAACGGTACTTACTCCGGATCAGGCTGAATACATTGGAGTAAATGCTAACGGGCCTTACAAACCGGAACATTACAGATATTAGGAGTTAGTTACAAGTAAATAGTTACGAGTTACAAGATTGGTTATCTCATTTTGATATCAAAATACAGATAACCAAATATTATTACTTACTTGTGTTGTAAAAAAGGAAGCCGCTTTCATATTCTTGAAAGCGGCTTTCTTCTTGTTTAAAATCCATATAACTGGTACATCTAAAATCGGAGATATAAATTCAATTTATCTTACTCTCAAACGTTGACCCGGTTTTATCTTGGCTTTTGTTTTAAGTCCGTTCAACCGGCATAAGGCTTTCACACTGGTTCCGTTGCGTGCAGCCACTCGCGATAAAGTATCGTGTTTTCGAACCTTATAGTATTTAGCCGACGAAATAGCTTTTACTTCGTGCTGATAATAAAAAGCGTTTTTCTTGGTCAGCAAATATGTCCGTTCGTGTACCAGTCCTGTGTTGAAATCAATAATATGAGCCGGATTAATAGCATTGCCTATGTAACGGGTTTCGAAATGCAGGTGTGGTCCGGTGGAATGCCCGGTATTGCCACCATACGCAATAAGTTGACCGGCTTTTACTGACTGATTGAGGGTGACCAGCACTTCGGAAAGATGCCCGTAAACAGTTTCCAATCCATTATCGTGGCGAACAACTATGTAATGTCCATATCCTCTGGCTTCATAATCAATAATCCTGATTTTTCCTTTGAATGCACAACGGACAGAATCACCGACTTTCAGCCTGAGGTCAATTCCATAATGGAAACGATAGCGGCGTGGTCCGAAATCCGAAGTTACAGCTCCGTGAACCGGCACTATAAAGTTAGAACAGTCAATCCGAACAGAATCGGGCATGCTGTCAATTGGAATTTTATATGGATTTACGCGGTCACTTCTCCAAATGTTATTGTAAATGTCCTCAGCCGGATGGTTTTCCATCAAATCATCCGATTGATCGTTCAGCATTTCCTGATAAATGTTGATCGTATCTTTTTTCGGAATCAGACTGTAGTTGATATGTTGAGCATTTGCACCCCAAACTGAGGTGAAAAGTGTTATGAATAGAAGCGTTTTTTTTGAGAAAATGAACATGAATTTTTAGTTGTCTTGACTAATGCGTCGGATTAGTTTCATTGTTATATAATTTCGTCCTCGGAATATATGTATTCCAGGTACGATTGTTTGTATTCAAGAATTTCTCCATCCTTAAAAAAACGGGCTAACTCCAGGTCGGCGGTTTTTATTGAATCGGAAGTATGTATAATGTTCCACTGAACGCTCATGCTGTAATCTCCGCGCATGGTGCCCATGGCAGCTTCGCGTCCGTTGGTAGCTCCGGCCAGACGATGCACCACATGTACTGCGTCCATGCCTTTGAGGCAGCAAACAATTACGGGAGTGGCTGTCATGGCTGCTTTCACTCTCGGAAAGAAGGGCTTGTCGGCTATATGAGCATAATGCTCTGTCAAAATTTCATCGGTAAGTTGCAGCATTTTTAATCCACAAAGTTGTAATCCTTTTTGTTCGAAACGTCTGATTACTTCACCCACTAATCCACGCTGTATGGCTCCGGGTTTAATTATTACAAGTGTTTTTTCCATTTGATTTTAATTAGTAATTATAGATTGTGTGATTTAAAGTTTTCCAAAAATAAAGAAATGGTCTGTGCAGACAAAAGAAATTCTATTTTCTTAACTAATAGAACCCCAATTTAAGGTATTCGTTTTCATTTTTCTTAATTGAGTAGCCA
>Ga0302213_1001431_pt1 | contig 11328 bp, 5 predicted proteins | sample II_Fen_N1_2_FD_194583 | JGI IMG/M metagenome (GOLD analysis project Ga0302213, IMG submission 194583) | Peat permafrost microbial communities from Stordalen Mire near Abisko, Sweden - II_Fen_N1_1 | ecosystem: Environmental > Terrestrial > Soil > Wetlands > Permafrost | place: Sweden: Abisko... | reverse complement strand
AGAAGATGCTCCAGAGTGAAAAGAATAAATTGCTGAACCTGGAAGATGAACTCCATTTGAGGGTAGTTGGACAGGATGAAGCCATACAGGCTGTCTCTGATGCCGTACGTCGGAGTCGTGCAGGTTTGCAGGACCCAAAACGACCCATTGGTTCGTTTATCTTCCTGGGGACAACAGGTGTCGGCAAAACAGAACTGGCGAAAGCTTTGGCTGAATTCCTGTTCGATGATGAAAATATGATGACACGTATTGATATGAGCGAGTATCAGGAGAAATTCTCTGTAACACGATTAATAGGATCACCTCCCGGATATGTGGGATATGACGAAGGAGGACAGTTAACCGAAGCTATCAGGCGTAAACCTTATTCGGTGGTTCTGTTCGACGAAATAGAAAAGGCACATCCGGATGTATTCAACGTATTGCTTCAAGTACTGGATGATGGACGTTTAACGGATAACAAAGGACGGTTGGTAAATTTCAAGAATACCATTATCATTATGACTTCGAATATCGGATCTACATTGATACGTGATAATTTTGAAAATATGACTGATAAGAATCAGACAGAGATTATAGAAAAAACAAAAACAGAGGTTTTTGAATTGCTAAAACAAACAATCCGTCCGGAATTTTTAAACAGGATTGATGAACTTGTTATGTTTGCTCCGTTAAACTTATCACAAATAGAGGAAATTGTACGGTTGCAAATTACCACGTTACAAAAAACGTTACTGCAAAACGGCATTCGGTTGGAAATGACTGAAAAAGCAGTACATCTGATTGCCGATTTAGGGTTTGATCCTCAATTTGGAGCACGTCCTGTTAAACGGGCTATTCAAAAGTATGTACTGAATGACTTGTCGAAACAACTTATTTCAGGTAAAGTGCACAATGATCAAACCATCGTGGTGGATACCGATGAAAAAGGGTTGATATTTACTGAAAAATAAGAAACCCAATTTGATAAAAGAGGAAGTTCATAAAATGAGCTTCCTCTTTTTCTGTAACGGGATCAAGAGTTGGAGAGTTGAACTTGTAACCTCCACTATAAATAAGGTAAATTAACGATCTAATGTCAGGTGAACTTATCAAAGTTTGTTGGGTTAATAGAACTCTCCTTTCTTTCATGTGTGTCGTCATGAAAATATATTATAATACTTTAGACTGTCAGAATTTGTGAAAATTAAGTTTACAGGAGAAATATTTAATAAAGCCTATCCTATTCGCGTATGTCTCATACACTGTATCTTACACAATCATTAATAGTGAATAAAAAAAAGTTATTATTAAATCTCTGATTTAATTGATTACATACCAAACATCCTGCCGTCTTACTGAATACGACCACTAATCTTTCAGAACTACTTCAATAAACCACCCTTTTTTTGTTCAAAGGACCAAATCTTTAAGAACAACTACTTTAAATCTCCCCAACTACTTCACACAACAGGGAATATCTAAAAATAACTTCATTAAACCTACTCATTTTTAAAACCAGAACAACAACTTTCTAATCATCCTTTGTATTTCGAAAATTTCAGTACTAAAAACAAACAAATCAAAAACGTATTATACAATACTTTAAATCAAACAATCATTTTATGGATCGTAAAAAAAATCAAAAAAGGGGATTTATCCAATCTCCTTTTAAGGGGTCAGTGTATATTGTCCTGATTATGCTGGTAAGCCTGTTAATTTCACCACAGGCAATTTATGCGCAGGATACTGTCGTGAATACTCCGGGATCAGTTGAAACGATAACAGGGAAAGTACTTGATGAAAATAAAGTTCCAATTATTGGGGCTTCTATTCTTATAATAGGTACTAAAACCGGTTCGATCACTGACGTTGATGGGAACTTCAGCATTAAAGTTCCTCTTGAGAGCTGGTTGAATATATCCTACATCGGATATCTTGGACAAAAAATCAAAGTTACCTCCAATAAACTTCAGGTAACAATGGTTGAAGATGCCACCAAATTGGAGGAAGTAGTAGTCGTAGGTTATGGAACTCAAAAAGTAAAAAACATAACCGGAGCGATTTCGTCAGTAGATATGCAGAAAATTGAAAGCTTGCCGGTATCAAACCTTTCACTGGCGCTTTCAGGACAAATACCGGGCTTATCAGTATCAACAGGAACCGGTCGTCCGGGAGCCAATGATGCAGCATTAAAAATCAGGCAGACATTTGATTTTTCGAAAGATGGAAGTTCATCGAATCCCTTAATAGTAATTGATGATGTGATTCAAACGGACCCTCAGTCGGGTTTACCTTCCATGGATCAATTTAACCGGTTGGATCCTTCTGAAGTTGAAAGTATAACGGTGTTGCGTGATGCGAGTGCTGCAATATACGGATCAAGAGCAGCTCAGGGCGCTGTGATTGTAAAAACTAAACGTGGTAAAGAAGGTGAAATAAAGGTATCGTATTCCGGTAAATTTGAATGGAACGATGCAGTAAGTCAGGAAAAAACCTTGAACTCCTACGATTATGGCCAATATGCAAATAGTATTTTGAGATTAGGAGGAAAGACTGAAAGCAATCTTTTCTCGGAGACAGACCTGGCTAATATGAAATCGTTGAAGTATAACTGGCTGGATAAAGCATGGTCAGGAGCAGGAGCCATGCAACACTCCATTAATGTTAGTGGGGGTGGAGCGAAAGCTACTTATTTTGCAGGAGCTTCTTATTATAACCAGGGTGCCAACCTTGGCAATCAGGACTATAAACGCTATAACTTCCGTTCAGGGACAGATGTAAAGATAACCAAAGGGTTGAAGTTAAGTGCGACGATTAATGCTACTAATTCAAGTCAGGAAAAATCATACACCAAACTGGCTAACATTAGTGATGGTAGTTACGGCAGTATAGGTGGCGGCGAACAGGCTGATTATACCTACTTGCTACATATGCCGGAGTATATTCCGTATAGCTATAATGTTAATGGGGTAGATCGGTGGGTGTCACCTGCTCTTGGTCCTCATAACGTTTCTAACTCTCAGGTAGCTGCCAACCAGATATCAGCATGGAACTATTTCGGTCTGTTGAATAATGGATCCAAATCAGTAACGGATAATTTTAATTATGGAGCTAATTTCGCATTGCAATACGATATCCCTTTTGTAAAAGGGCTTTCTGTAAAAGCAACTTATGCATTGACCCGCTCTTCGAATAGTTCGGAAGCGGTTCAATTGCCCTACACATTGGCTCTTGCAACAAATACCAATACACTCGATGCACACTTATATGGTGATAATACTATCTGGACAGTGAAAGAAAATAACAAGAATTCACGTGTGCTTTATGATGCAACAAACAGCAAATCGGAACAATCAAACCTCTATATTAATTATGACCGTTCTTTTGGGCCTCATAATATTGCAGCGGTAGCATCGATAGAGCGTTCAGAAAATTCAAGTGTATTTGAACGTCAGTTTTATGACAATCCCCTGAGTGGAGCTTATAATGGAGCAAGTAGTTCTGCTGGTACCTTGAACCCTGCATTCTCTCAAATGGTTCGCTCTGAAAATGGTACATTGTCCTATTTAGGACGCGTTAGTTATAATTATGCAAGTAAATATCTTGCTCAGATTATAGTACGTGCAGATGCTTCAACCAATTTTGCCCCTGAAAATTACTGGGGACTATTTCCAACAGTATCTTTGGGTTGGGTAGCATCAGAAGAAACCTGGTTCAAAGACAATGTGAAATGGGTTGACTTCCTTAAGGTTCGTGCATCGGTCGGAAAGACTGGAAAAGACAATATCAAGCCTTGGAAATGGATGCAACTTTATTCGTATGCAGCCGATAAAGGAATGGGATTTGGTACCAACGGAGGTGTTTCAGTAGCAGGTGTTACGCCTGATGCAAATCCAAACAGGGATGCCCATTGGGATTCAAGTTTGAAATATAACGTAGGACTTGACTTTAGTGTTCTGAGAAATCGTTTGTCATTTAATATGGATGGTTACTTTGACAGAAACACCGATATGTTGACAGCGATGTCTAATGCAGTAGGTGTACCCGTTTCGATTGGAGGAGCCTTTGCAGAACTGAATTTCACTGCCGTAGATGCCTGGGGATATGATGTCTCAATTAACTGGAAAGATAAAATTGGTAAGGTAAAATACTCAATTGGAGTAAATACCGGTTTGTCATGGAATAAGGTTAAAAAGTATCCAACTTCTGGTGTCAGCTTTGAATCGGCTAATGCTGTAACTGTTGGTAATTCACTGATACAACCGGCATGGGGATTCAATACATGGAAAGGTACTACCGGAGGTGATGGTCTCCTTCGGACAGATGCCGACATTGACAATTATTGGAATTATCTGACGAACCTGGCTTCTGCAGCAGGAACAACACCTTCATACCTTGGGTTCACCGATAAAAAGTCGATTATGAAAGGAATGTTAGCTTACCAGGACTTGGGAAGCGATTTGAAAGCCGATGGAACAACAGGTGCACCAAACGGACAGGTTAAAAGCAGCGGCGAAGATTATGCCAAACTGGTAGACAGAAATACTAATTATGGTTTCTCTACTAATCTGAATCTTAGTTGGAAAAGCTTTAGCTGGTCTGCACAGGTTGCTACATCATGGGGCCAATATACGGCAATCGATAATGTCAAACAAGGAACATCCAGCAACCAGATTATCTGGTCGCATGAATCGTATTGGAATGACATGTATGATCCTACAAACAATGTAACCGGTAAATATCCAAATGCATTTTATTCATCCCAGAATAATTACGCATCAGATTTCTGGCAAGTATCATCATTCAGATGTTTTGTGAAGAACATGAGTTTTTCATATTCTTTGCCTAAACAACTAATTTCAAAAGTTGATATGGAAAGTGTCAAAATCAGCTTGAGCGGAAATAATTTATGGGATTTTACAAATCCATATCCGGATAACTACCGAAATATGTATGATAGTTCTACCACTACTTATCCGACTTTACGGACATGGGCATTGGGCATAAATCTTACATTTTAAATAAATCAGAATTGTCAAAACAAGTATAAAAGAATCTATCATGAATAAAAATATATTAGTGAGCATGATTACGCTTCTGGCCATTGTTATAACAGGCTGTAGTGATCAGTTCCTCCAGGACAAAAAGAGTTACGATAAATATGATGAGAGCATATTTACAAACCAAATTGAAACAGGATGGTACGTTGATCGTATATATGCCGATTTTTTTAGCGGGTATAAATCTCCTACTCAGGCTTTAGTAGGTAGCTATACGGATGAAAAGACAAAGATGACCGAAGAAATGGGTGGAACAATTGCAGACTGGATAAATCCCCAAAAGGCTCTTATCGATGCAGCTAATTGTCCTACCTACTATGGAACATCATTAGGTGCTTCGGCAAGTAATAATCCTTATACCAGGATTCGCAACTGTAACTTTTTATTGGAAAAGATCAATACAGTTGGTCAGAGCCTTTCTTTAGATTTTCGCAATAAAGCAAAAGGACAAATGTTTTTCCTTCGTGCTTTGCAATACTATGATTTAATGAGAACTTACGGTGGTGTTCCTATTGTAACAGCTACTCAGACAGCTTCAGCTACTGATGAAACGATAAAACTTCCCCGTGCTACAATTGCTGAAACGGTTGTTCAGATATCAAAAGATTTGGATTCTGCAGCCGTTTTATTGCCTGCAAAATGGAATGAATCGACCGACTATGGTCGTATGACCAGAGGTGCTGCCCTTGCAGTTAAAAGCAGAGTGACTCTAACAGCGGCAAGCCCATTGTTTAATACTGATTGGGATAACCCTGCAAACCAACGTTGGGTTGATGCTCTGAATGCGGGTTTGGCTGCAGAGACAATGTTAACCACTGATGGCTATGGTTTATATGGAACAACTTCGAAAGACTGGGCAGGAATGTTTCTTGTTGACAATAAATTCTGTAGTGAAGCAATTATCGTTCAACTATGTTCTTCCAATGCAACCAGTGCAATTAATAATGGCTGGGAAAAAGGAATCCGGTTAGCAAGTCAGGGAGGAACCGGTGGTGTTTCTGCTCCAAAAGAAATGATCGATTTGTTCCCAATGGCTGATGGTTCTCGCCCTACACTGGATAATAGCTATGATGATACAAAATTCTTTATGAACCGGGATCCACGATTCTACAGAACATTTGCATTCTCAGGATGTAAATGGGGTACGAAAGCAAATGCATCATCAACTATATGGACTTACAGATATTTGAAAGCCGATGCGAAAACACCTGTTTATTCAGACAATAATCAGGTTAGTAGTCCTGCTGTAGTTCGAAAAATGTCAAATCCGGCAGCTGATAATACAGCATTTGATTTTTCAAGCACTGATATTTTTGAATACCGGTATGCTGAATTATTGCTGAATATTGCCGAGTGCTATGCTGCAACCAATAATATTCCGAAATGTATTGAGTATCTTGGTAAAATTCGTAATCGTGTTGGTATACTTCCCGGGACTAATAATTATGGAATCGGTACCTTGGCTGACAAATATGCAGCTATTGCAGCTTCTCTGTATGAACGTCAGGTGGAACTGGCATACGAAGGCAAACGGTTTTGGGATATACAACGCTGGATGCTTTACAACGATGATGCAACCTCCGGAAACAACACCTGTGCTAAACTTGGATTGAAACCTCTTAACGGAACTACCCGTACAGGTAATTACTGGCAGTCCATTACGAATTCAGATAAAGATCCGATTCCGGCAGCTTCAAAAGCAGTCATTGTTATTGATCCGGATGCTTCTGATTTCCAAACACAATTAACTTCTTTGTCTACGTTGTTTTCAACTTACTTCACACGGGTTGCAACCGATACCCCAATGGATAAAATAGGAACAACTCCGGTAACAATTGCGTGGAAACAAAACTATTATCTGTTCGGATTGCCAAATGCAACTTTAACCAGTAATCCATGGTTATTACAAACAAAAGGATGGAATGATGCTTTTGGAGTATTAGGTACCTATGATTTTCAAAAATAAATTATTGTCCCGATAAGGGTAGATAATAATTTGATTCAGGATATTAGTTTAAATAAAAAATAGAGATACAGGTTTTGAAACCGTATCTCTATTTTTATTGGTATTCGTTGTGTTTAGTGTATCAACTTTTTATAATACTGGAAAAGAATTCTATATTGTCTTATTTCTGCTACATAAAAAGAGGAAGCTCATTGAATGAACTTCCTTTTTTTATGTAGCGGGGACGAGAATTGAACTCGTGACCTCCGGGTTATGAATCCGACGCTCTAACCAACTGAGCTATCCCGCCATGCTTTTAAAGCGGTGCAAAGATAGCCTTTTTGGCTTATCTGAACAAGTTTTTGAGCGAAAAAATCAAGGATTAGGTCATAAATCCATTTTATTTAGAGCTATTAACCTGATATTAAAAATTATAACGTATTAAAATTTTGGATTCATTCCCAGATTATACATAACAAACGACCAAATATCTGATTGTGCATCGATCATCTTCCCAACTGGTTTGCCCGCACCATGACCAGCTTTGGAGTCAATCCGGATTAATGTTGGAGCTGTTCCGGCATTGTTTGTCTGTAAGGTTGCTGCAAATTTAAAAGAATGGGCAGGTACAACCCGATCATCATGATCACCGGTCATCACCAGAGTGGCAGGATATTTAACACCGTGCTTTACATTGTGCAAGGGGGAATACCCTTTGAGGTATTCGAACATTTCCTTGCTTTCCTGGCTGTTCCCATAATCACTGGTCCATGACCAGCCGATGGTGAACTGATTATAACGTAACATATCCAATACGCCTACTTCGGGGATCGCTACAGCATATAAATCGGGGCGTTGGGTCATACAGGCTCCAACCAATAAACCGCCGTTAGAACCTCCGTCAATGGCCAGTTTCTTTGTGGAGGTATATCCTTTGGAAATCAGGAATTCGGCAGCGGAAATGAAATCATCAAATACATTCTGTTTGTGCATTTTTGTACCAGCCATATGCCATGCTTCCCCATACTCACCTCCACCACGGATATTTGCTACCACATAGATCCCTCCGTTTTCAAGGAACGGAATACGGTATGCACTGAATGTCGGGTTTAAGCTGATATTAAAGCCTCCATATCCATAAAGCATCAGGGGGTTTTTTCCATCCTTTTTCATGCCTTTTTTATAGGTAATGGACATAGGTACTTTCGTCCCGTCTTTGCTGGTATAGAAAACCTGTTCACTGACATAATCTTCCGGGGTAAAAGCCACTTCGGTTTTATGGAATACTTCCGACTTATTATTCGCAGCATTAAACCTGAAGACTGTGGGAGGGAAGGTGTACGAATTAAAAATGTAAAATGCTTCGTTATCATCTTTATCCCCTGAAAAACCGCTTAATGTTCCTAAAGTTGGAAGAGGAATCTCGTATAGTTTTTTTCCTGTCAGATCGAAACCATAAGCATGGTTTGTTGCATCTTTCATATATTCTGCAAGTATTTTACCCCCGATAATGGTTGTTCTTTCGAGGACATTCTCCGATTCAGGTATAATTTCTTTCCAGTTCTCACGGGAGTGATTTGTCGGATCAACTTCCATTAAACGTTGTTTAGGGGCTTTCCAGTTCGTGAGGATATATATTTTTCCTTTCACATGATCCACAACTGTATAATCATTCTCAAATCCGGGAGCCAGTAATTCAAATTGGGAATTGAGAACACTTAAGTCTTTCATCAATAATTCATTCCCTGTAGTGGTTTCAGTTTCTGAAATAAAGAGGTATTTTTCATCATCAGTTACAATTGGATAACATTCACGCAAGGGAAACTTCTTGTTTTCATAAATTAATTTATCCTTACTTTGGGATTGACCCACAGTATGGTAATATACCTTTTCATATTCGTTTTTATTTGAATATTCTTTACCTGGTTCTGGTGCATCGTACGCACTATAATAAAATCCATCACCCTGCCAGGATATTCCCGAAGATTTTGACCAGATAATGTGATCGGATAATACTTTTTTGCTGGCTACATCCATAACAAAGATTTCATTCCAGTCGGAACCGCTTCGTGCAATTGAATATCCGAGGTATTTACCATTTTTCGAAAATGATTGGGCATGTAATGCTACAGTTCCATCTGTTGATAAGGCATTTGGATCAAGGAGAGCTTCTGGTTCGGAACTCAAAGTGACCTGATGGTATAAAACGCTTTGATTTTGAAGTCCATTATTTTTAAAATAATAATACTCTCCGTTCTTTTTAAATGGTGAACCGTATTTTGGATAATTCATCAGGGTTGTCAATCGTTTCTTTAATTCATTGCGAAAAGGTATCTGTCCCAGATAATTGAAAGTTACCTTGTTTTGAGCCTTAACCCAGGCAGAAGTTGCCACTGAAGTATCATTTTCCAACCAACGGTAAGGTTCTTTGACTTCAATACCAAAATAAGTGTCGACAACATTATCTTTCGCTGTAAGGGGATAAACAATTTGAGCATTGGAATGAATGGATGAAAATAAAACCATGCTGATGATAATTGGAATAAGACGTTTCATATTTATAAGTTGAGATATTTAACTCTTTATTATTTTAATGCCTGATATACCAGGTTGTGGAATAAAACTTTGAAATCCTGCCCTGTATTGTTGGGTTGTAAATTGATATAGAAGATCAGGATTAGATCTTCTTTTGGATCGATAATATAATCAGTGCCAAACATGCCACCCCATCGCATGGATCCTTCGGAAGCTATCGATTCATGGGTGTATTCACTGCGAAAATCATCAAATGCCAACCCAAAACCGATTTCCCCCCGTAAATCTTTAACCTGGTTCTTGCACATTAATTCTACTGTTTTCCTTCCTAAGATCCGCTTCCCATTGAACTCTCCACCATTCAGGATCATTTGTAAGAATTTAGCATAATCTTCGATTGTCCCAGTCAGACCTGCCCCGGTACTAAACAACGTTTGGGCTCCTGAATAGGGATAAGTCTGATATAACGGGCTTGGGTTTGCAGTTAAAGGCGTATTCTTGTCTTTTTGATACAATGTTACCATACGATTTTCTGATCCTTTAGGCAAATAAAAAAAAGTATTGTTCATTCCAAGAGGTTTAAATATATGTTCCTGAAAATATTGGTTTACAGGCTCCTTTGAAACAACTTCAATCAAATAACCCAGGACATCCAGGCTCATTCCATAAGTAAATTTCTCTCCCGGATCATGTTCCAGCGGACAGGTTGCCAAAGTGCGGATTACTTCACCAAGTGTTTTATTTTCCAATGTATTCAAAGGTGGAATTCCTTTTTTTACAAATATCTTACCCAGTGGACTGCCATTTCCATAAGAAATTCCTGATGTATGAGTCAGTAAATGACGAATTGTAATATCTTTATTTGCTGGACGTGTCGTATAAGTTGAATCTTTTTCATTAAATGAAACCAAAACCCTGGGATTTTCAAATTCAGGAATATACTTTTTAATTGGGTCATCCAATAGAATTTTGCCTTCTTCAAAAAGGGTCATAACTGCCACGCTGGTTATTGCTTTGGTTTGTGATGCTAAACGGAAATAATCATCTTTTTGACATGGAATCTTAGCTTCAACGTTTCGCCAACCATATGATTTATTGTGAATAACATTTCCGCGATGAACTACAAAGGTAACTGCATGAGGAATGGTACCATTGTCAACCAGTTTCTGAAAGACTGAGTCCAACCTGGCTAACCGCCTGGAGTCAAATGTTGCTCCTGATTCTTTTGAATAATTGAATGCCTGAGGTGTTGTTTTTTTCTGACTAAAACCTAAAATGCTTGAGGAAAAAACAATTAGTAGAAAGACTATTTTATTCATGTGAACAATATCTTTATTGTAAATAATCATATTCGAAAAGGATGAATTAATAGAGACTTTTGTTTCTTCTGATTTTTGATAATTGCGATTCACTTTATTCCCAATTCTTTTGCAATTTCTAACATGTAAGCAACTGCAGCATCATGTTCATTTGGGATAATACCATCCATGATAGCATCTTTAATACGTGTTTTAATTTCACCCACTACGGCTGATGCGGGTAAATTAAAAGTATCCATAATTTCCTTTCCTCCAAGTGGTGGCTGGAAATTACGTACACGATCTTTTTCTTCTATTTCTTTCAGTTTCTGGCGGACTAACTGAAAATTAGCCTTGAACTTTTTTACCTTTTCTTCGTTTTTTGAAGTAATATCTGCTTCACAAAGCAACATTAAATCATCAATGTCGTCACCAGCCTCAAACAATAACCGCCGTATTGCTGAATCAGTAATTTCTTCTTCACTCAAAACAATTGGGCGCATGTGAA
>Ga0302213_1001426_pt1 | contig 11352 bp, 5 predicted proteins | sample II_Fen_N1_2_FD_194583 | JGI IMG/M metagenome (GOLD analysis project Ga0302213, IMG submission 194583) | Peat permafrost microbial communities from Stordalen Mire near Abisko, Sweden - II_Fen_N1_1 | ecosystem: Environmental > Terrestrial > Soil > Wetlands > Permafrost | place: Sweden: Abisko... | reverse complement strand
CTGGCGAGTATTCCCGTGACGCTCGAAGCACTGGGCACCGTCACGCCGCAAGCCAGCGTCAAAGTGCGCCCGCAAGTCTCCGGCGTGCTCGACAAAGTGCTGTTCAAAGAAGGCCAAAAAGTGCGCACCGGTGACTTGCTCGCCACCCTCGATGCGCGCCCGTTTGAACTGGCCTTGCAGCAAGCCAGCGGCCAGCGCCAGCGCGACGAAGCGCAACTCGACAGCGCCCGCGTCACGTTGCAACGCTTCAAAACCCTGCTGACGCAAGACTCGATTGCCCGTCAGGAGGTGGACACGCAAGCCGCCCTCGTCAAGCAGCTCGAAGGCACGGTGCTCATCGACAAAGCCAACGAAGGCGTGGCGCGACTGAATTTGAGCTACACGCGCATCACCGCGCCGATCAGCGGGCGCGTGGGCCTGCGCACGGTCGATGTCGGCAACGTGGTCAGCAGCAGCGACGCCAACGGCATTGCGCTGATCACGCAAATCACGCCGATTGACGTGGTGTTTGCCGTGCCGCAAGACCAGGCTGGCGCGCTGCAGCAAAGCGCCGCCGCTGGCACGGCGATGGCCGTCGCCGCGCTGGACCGCACGCGCTCGGCGACGCTGGACACGGGCGTGTTCGCCTCGCTAGACAACCAAGTCGATACGACCACCGGCACGGTCAAGGCCAAAGCGCGCTTTGCCAACGCGGCGCTGGCGCTGTTTCCGAATCAATTTGTTAATGTGCGACTGCAACTGGCGACCATTGACAACGCCGTCGTCGTGCCGGTCACGGCGCTGCGCCACGGCAACGACGGCGATTATGTTTATGTACTCAACGCCGCCGAGCGCACGGTCAGCCTGCGCCCCGTGCAGCGCGGCCAAGCCACAGCTGACAGCATCCAGATCACCAGCGGGCTGAAAGCGGGCGAGCAAGTCATCACCGAAGGCGCTGACCGCCTCAAAGACGGCGCCAGCGTGACGCTGCCGGGCGATGCGCCGGGCGGCGGCGCAGGCCGGGGGGCAGGCGGCAAAAAACGCCAGCGCCCGGATGGCGCGCCGCGTGCGGAAGGCCAGTCAGGCGGCGCGGCTTCGGCCCCTGCGCCCGGTTCGGCGAGTTCGGCAGGCTTGGCGGCTTCGTCAGCCCTTGATGCCGCCAGCGCGCCACGTCGCCACCGCCGCGCTTCGCAAGCCGAGGGCGCATGAGTCCGTCGCGCCCCTTTATCCTGCGCCCGGTGGCCACGGCGCTGTTGATGGTCGCCATCGTGCTGGCGGGCTTGGTCGGCTTTAAATTTTTGCCGCTGTCAGCGCTGCCGCAGGTCGATTACCCGACGATCCAGGTGCAGACGCTCTACCCCGGCGCCAGCCCCGACGTGATGGCGCAAACCGTCACCGCGCCGCTCGAAGGCCAGCTTGGCCAAATGGCCGGTTTGAGCCGCATGAGTTCGACCAGCGCGGCAGGCGTGTCCATCATCACGCTGCAGTTTGGCTTGGGGCTGGCGCTGGACGTGGCCGAGCAGCAAGTTCAAGCCGCCATCAACGCGGGCGGCTCGCTGCTGCCCGCTGATTTGCCCGCGCCGCCCGTCTATGCCAAGGTCAATCCCGCCGACGCGCCGATTTTGAGCCTGGCCATCACCTCCGACACGCTGCCGCTGACCGAGGTGCAAAACCTCGTCAACACCCGGCTGGCGCTGAAAATCAGCCAGGTCGGCGGCGTCGGGCTGGTCTCGCTCAGCGGCGGCCAGCGGCCAGCCGTGCGGATTCAGGCCGACACGCGGGCGCTGGCTTCTTACGGGCTGGGGCTGGACACGCTGCGCAGCGCCATCACCGCCGCCAACGCCAACGCGGCCAAAGGCAGCATTGACGGGCTGACGCGCTCTTACGCCATCAACGCCAACGACCAGTTGCTGGCCGCCAGCGACTACAAAAACCTCATCATCAGCTACCGCAACGGCGCGGCAGTGCGCGTGTCCGACGTGGCCCGCGTCATCGACAGCGCCGAAAACACCCGACTCGGCGCGTGGGCCAGCATTGCGTGCGATGCCAGCGCCGGGCCAACCTCGACGCAACCAGCCCCGCCAGACAGCAGCCAAGGGCGCGGAGCCGACAGCACCAAAGACAGTGCAGGGGTCGCGCCGCCCGAAATTAACAATGACTGCCTCGGCACGCCCGGCAAGCGTCTCGTGCCCGCCATCATCCTGAACGTGCAGCGCCAGCCCGGCGCGAACGTGATTGCCACGGTGGACGCCATCAAGGCGCGTCTGCCGGATCTGGAAGCCGGGCTGCCCGCCGCCGTGCGCATAGACGTGCTGAGCGACCGCACCACCGGCATACGCGCCTCGGTGCTGCACGTTGAAATCGAGTTGCTGCTGGCCGTGGTGATGGTCGTGCTGGTGATTTTTGCCTTTTTGCACAGCCTGCGCGCCACTGTGATTGCCAGCCTGGCCGTGCCGATTTCGCTGATTGGCACCTGCGGCGCGATGTATTTGCTCGGCTACAGCCTGAACAACCTGAGCCTGATGGCGCTGACGATTGCCACCGGCTTCGTCGTCGATGACGCCATCGTGATGATCGAAAACATCTCGCGCTACATCGAGGAAGGCGAGGCGCCAATGGCCGCCGCGCTCAAGGGCGCCAAGCAGATTGGCTTCACCATCATCTCGCTGACCGTCTCCTTGATTGCGGTGTTGATTCCGCTGCTGTTTATGGGCGACGTGGTTGGGCGCTTGTTCCGCGAATTTGCCGTCACGCTGGCAATCACGATTTTGATTTCCGCCGTGGTCTCGCTGACGCTGGTGCCGATGATGTCGGCGCGCTGGTTGAAAGGCAAAGCGCCACAAGCGCATGACCCGCAGCTAGGCGAAGAGGCTGATCTAGCCAGAGGCAACCCGGCGCTGGCAGCCAATGCCGCCGCACTCGCCGCCACAGCCAAAACTGAAGTCACGGCCAGCACCAACAAACCTGCCACCACAGCAGGCGCGCGACTCCAGCAGTTTTTCGACAACGTGATGGTTCACTACGACCACGCGCTGCATTGGGTGCTCAAGCACCAAGGCGCAACGCTGGCCGTAGCGCTGGCGACGATGGCGCTGACCGTGCTGCTCTACATCCTGATTCCCAAGGGGCTGTTCCCGACGCAAGACACTGGCCAGTTGCAGGCGCGCATCGAAGCGGCGCAATCGGTGTCGTATGCGCGCATGGCCGATCTGCAAACGGCTGCCGCGCAGGCGATTTTGCAAGACCCGGACGTGGACACGCTCAGCGCCTTCATCGGCGTCGATGCGGCCAACAACACCATGCTGCACACCGGGCGCCTCCTGATCAACCTCAAGCGCAACCGCAGCGCCAGCCAGCAAGACACGATGGAGCGGCTGCGCGAGCGCGTCGCGCAAATCCCCGGCGTGACGCTGTACCTGCAGCCAGTCCAAGACTTGACGATTGACGCCGAAACCGGCCCGACCCAGTTCCGCGTCTCGATGGAAGGCGCCGACAACGCCACGGTGATCGAATGGGCCGCCAAACTCACCCAGCGCATGGCGCAACTGCCCGCGCTGCGCCACGTCACCTCAGACGCTGACGCGAAAGGCGCCGCCGCCTACATCAGCGTGGACCGCGACAGCGCCTCGCGTCTGGGCATTTCAACCTCGGCGATTGACGACGCGCTGTACAGCGCCTACGGCCAGCGCATCGTCTCCACAATCTTCACCGAAACCAACCAGTACCGCGTGATTCTCGAAGCCCGGCCCGACGCGCTGGCCACGCCCGCCGCGCTGGGCGACCTGCCGCTGAAAACCGGCTCGGGCGTGACCACGCCGCTGTCGTCGATTGCCCGCGTGACTGAACAACCCGCGCCGCTGCAAGTGACCCATGTCGCGCAGTACCCGGCGACCACGCTGGGCTTTGACACTGCGCCCGGCGTGTCGCTGGGCCGCACCGTCGATGACATCAAACAAGCGGCCAAAGACATCGCCCTGCCCGCCAGCGTGACGCTGACTTTTCTCGGCGCAGCGGGCGCGTATCAGGCCTCGCTGGCGAACCAGTTGTGGCTGATTCTGGCGGCAGTCGTCTGCGTGTATATCGTGCTCGGCGTGCTGTACGAAAGCTACGTGCATCCGATGACGATTTTGTCCACGCTGCCCTCGGCGGGCGTCGGCGCGCTGCTGGCGCTGATGCTCAGCGGCTCCGATCTGGGCGTGATCGGCATCATCGGCATCATTTTGCTGATCGGCATTGTGAAAAAGAACGCCATCATGATGATCGACTTCGCCATCGACGCCGAACGCAGCGAAGGCAAATCGCCGCAAGAAGCGATTCATCAGGCGGCGCTGCTGCGCTTTCGGCCGATTTTGATGACGACGCTGGCGGCGCTGTTTGCAGCCGTGCCCTTGATGCTGGGCTTTGGCGACGGCGCCGAGTTGCGCAGGCCGCTGGGGCTGGCGATTTTTGGCGGGCTGATTCTCAGCCAGATGCTGACGCTGTTCACCACGCCGGTCATTTACTTGGCTTTTGACCGGCTCGGGCGACGACTGAGGCGCCAGCCATGAACCTGTCCGAACCCTTTGTGCGCCGTCCCGTCGCGACGGTGTTGCTGACCATCGGGCTGGCGCTGGCGGGCATTGTGGCGTTTCTGGGGCTGCCGGTGGCGCCGCTGCCGCAGGTCGATTACCCGACGATTTCTGTCAACGCCACGCTGCCCGGCGCCAGCCCCAACACGATGGCCAGCAGCGTCGCCACGCCGCTGGAGCGCCGCTTGGGCGTGATTGCCGGGGTCAACGAAATGACTTCGACCAGCGGCACCGGCTCGACCCGCATCAGCCTGCAGTTCGACCTGAACCGCCAGATTGACGCCGCCGCTAGAGAAGTGCAGGCCGCCATCAACGCCGCCCGCGCCGACCTGCCCGCCACGCTGCGCAGCAACCCGACTTACCGCAAGGCCAATCCAGCCACCTCGCCCGTCATCATCCTGGCGCTGACCTCGAAAACCCGCTCGCCGGGCCAGATTTACGACGAAGTCTCCAATCTGGTGCAGCAAAAAATCGCCCAGGTGCCCGGCGTCGGCGATGTCGAGCTGGGCGGCGGCTCGCTGCCCGCCGTGCGCGTCGAGCTGCTGCCGTTTGCGTTGAACCGCTACGGCGTCAGCATGGAAGACGTGCGCGCCGCCCTGCAAGCCAGCAACGCGAACCGCCCCAAAGGCGCGATTGAGGGCAACGGCCAGCGCCTGCAGATTTATTCGGGCGCCAACACCGCCAGCGGCGGCCTGAAAGCCGCCGACTACAGCGGGCTGGTCGTCGCTTGGCGCAACGGCGCAGCGATCCGGCTGCAAGACGTGGCCGAAGTGGGCGACGGCGTGGAAAACAGCAACACGCTGGGCCTGTTCAACGGCCAGCCCGCCGTGATCGTTCTGGTCACGCGCCAGCCCGACGCCAACGTGATTGCCACCGTCGATGGCGTGCGTGCGCTGCTGCCCGAGTTGCAGGCGCAGTTGCCGCAGGATGTGCAATTGCAAGTGGCCTCCGACAGCACCAACTCGATCCGCTCCTCGCTGCACGAAATTGAGCTGACGCTGCTGATTTCAATTGCGCTGGTCGTGCTGGTCGTCAGCGCCTTTTTGCGCAGTGCGCGGGCGACTTTCATTCCGGCGGTGGCCACGGTGGTATCGCTGCTGGGCACGTTTGGCGTGATGCACCTGCTGGGTTTCAGCCTGAACAACCTGAGCCTGATGGCGCTGACGGTGGCCACCGGCTTTGTCGTCGATGACGCCATCGTCGTGCTGGAAAACACCAGCCGCCACATCGAAGCGGCGGGCATGGACCGCTTCAAGGCGGCGCTGCTGGGCGCCCGCGAAGTCGGCTTTACCGTGCTGGCGATCAGCCTGTCGCTGGTGGCGGTGTTTATTCCGCTGCTGTTCATGGGCGGGCAGACTGGGCGCTTATTCCGCGAATTTGCCGTCACGCTGTCGGCGGCAGTGCTGATTTCACTGCTGATTTCGCTGACCACCACGCCGATGATGTGCGCCTGGCTGCTCAAACCCGGCCACGACACGCAGGCACCGGGACGCATCGCACGCGGCTTTGAAAGCGCGTTCAATCGCCTGCTGCGCGGCTACGCGGTTTGCCTGGACTGGGCGCTGGCCAGCAAGGCGCTGGTGATGCTGGCGCTGCTGGCCGTCATCGGCCTGAATGTTTACCTGTATATGGCGGTGCCCAAGGGCTTTTTCCCGCAGCAAGACAGCGGGCAAATCCGCAGCGGCATCCGCGCCGACCGCAGCATTTCGTTTCAGGCGATGCAGGGCAAATTGAAAGAGCTGGTCGAGATCATCCGCCGCGACCCGGCGGTCGATACCGTGGTCGGCTTTACCGGCGGCTCGCGGGCCGGTGGCGGCTTTATGTTTATCAACCTGAAACCGGCGGGCCAGCGCACCGAGGCGGCGTTGGCCGTGATTGCCCGGCTGCGCCCGAAACTGGCCCGCGTGACCGGCATCACGCTGTTTCTGAACCCGGTGCAAGACCTGCGCGGCGGCGGGCGCTCCAGCAATTCGACCTACCAGTACACGCTCAAAAGCGACAAGGCCGCCGACCTGAACCAGTGGTCCACACGCCTGGCCGATCAGCTCAAGCAGTCCAAATCGCTGACTGACGTGGACACCGACGTAGAAGCCGACGGCGTCGAAACGATGGTCACGGTGGACAAGGAAAGCGCGGCGCGCCTGGGCGTCAGTTCACGCGATGTCGACAACGCGCTGTACAACGCCTTCGGCCAGCGCCAGGTCGCCACCATTTACAGCGAGCTGAACCAGTACCACGTCATCATGGAAGTGGCGCCGCGCTTCATTCGCAGCCCGGAAGCTTTGAGCGATATTTACGTCCCGGCAAAAAACGCCACTGCCAGCGCCGGCAGCACGGTGAACCCGGCGCTGCGCGACCCGTCTTCCGGTCAGGTATTGAGCACAGCCGCCACGACGATGGTGCCGCTGTCAGCGATAGCGCGCTTCAGCGAAAACGCCGCCGCCGCCTCGGTCAGCCACGAAGACGGCGAACTCTCGACCACCATTTCCTACAACCTCGCCGAGGGCAGCACGCTCAGCGACGCCCGCGCCGCCATCACGCAAGCCGAAGCCGCCATCGCCCTACCCGGCAATGTGCGCGGCAGTTTTTCCGGCACGGCGCTGAGCGCGCAGCAGTCGCAAAACGAGCAGCCGCTGCTCATCCTGGCCGCGCTGGTGGTGATTTATATCGTGCTCGGCATGCTCTACGAGAGCTTGGTACATCCGCTGACAGTGATTTCGACGTTGCCCTCGGCGGGCGTGGGCGCGCTGCTGGCGCTGCTGGCGTTCGGCATGGATTTTTCCATCATCGCGCTGATTGGCGTTTTCCTGCTGATTGGCATCGTCAAGAAAAACGCCATTTTGATCATCGACTTTGCGCTGGACGCCGAACGCGCACGCGGCCTGAGCGCCGTGCAAGCGGTGCGCGAAGCCTGTCTGCTGCGCTTTCGCCCCATTTTGATGACGACGCTGGCGGCCATTTTGGGCGCACTGCCGCTGGCCATCGGCTTTGGCGACGGTGCCGAGCTGCGCCGCCCGCTGGGCATCACCATCATCGGCGGGCTGCTGGCGAGCCAGGTGCTGACGCTGCTGAGTACGCCGGTGGTGTATGTGCTACTCGACAAGCTGCGCCGCCGCAACCCGTCCGAGCGCCACCTGAGCCGCCATCCTGACGCGCTGGACGCGCCGGAAGCCGCGCCAATGGCGCCCTCTTCGGCGGGCTGACCTTATGCGCCCACCGCTCACTGGCATGACTTTCCCGCCGTCTGGCCCCCTCACACTTGAAGCCATGAAACACTCTTTTGCGCCCTCCCTGATGACCTTGGCTGCGGCGCTGCTGGCGCTGGCCCTGAGCGGCTGCGCCATCGGCCCCGATTACCAGCGCCCGGCCACGCCCGACATCAGCCAGTTCAAGGAAGCCGAGGGCTGGCTGGCTGCCGCGCCCGCCGATGCGCTGGAGCGCGGCCCGTGGTGGCAGCTTTTCGGCGATCCGGTGCTCAGCGAATTGGCCGAGCGCGTGGCCGTGTCGAACCAGAACGTCGCCGCCGCCGTCGCTTCCTATGCGCAGGCGCGGGCGCTGGTGCGTGAGCAGCGCGCCTCGCTGTTTCCGTCGGTGACGCTGAACGGTGGCGCCAACCGCGCGCACAGCAGTTCCAGCGGCAACACCGCCAGCAACTACCAGCTCGGCATAGGTTCTAGCTGGGAGCCCGATGTCTGGGGCCGACTGCAACGCGCCGCCGACGGCGCCTCAGCCGGCCTCCAGGCCAGCGCGGCGGACTTGGCCTCGGCCCAGCTGTCGGCGCAGGGCGAGCTGGCGGTCAATTACCTGTCGCTGCGCCAGAGCGACGCGCAGCAGGCGCTGCTGGCCAGCACGATGACCGGCTACCAGCGCACGCTGGACATCGCGCAAAACCGCTACAGCGCAGGCATTGCCGCCAAAACCGACGTGCTGCAAGCCCAGACGCAACTGGCCAACGCGCAGGCCGACGCCGCCGGGCTGACGCGCCAGCGCGCCCAGTTTGAACACGCGATTGCCGTGCTGACGGGGCAGGCACCGGCGCAGTTCACGCTGGCGCCCGCCGCGTGGAACCCGTCGGTGCCCGATGTGCCGACCGGCCTGCCGTCGGCGCTGCTGCAGCGCCGCCCCGACATTGCCGCCGCCGAGCGCCGCGTGGCACTGGCGAACGCACAAATTGGCATCGCCAAAAGCGCTTATTACCCGAGCCTGAACCTGAGCGCGTCTTACGGCTTGGGCGCCAGCCGCGTGGCCGATTTGTTCAGCGCCTCGGCGGGCCTGTGGTCATTGGGGCTGTCGGCGGCGCAGACGCTGTTCAACGCGGGCGCCACCGACGCCAAGGTCGAAGGTGCGCAAGCGGCCCACGCGCAGGCGGTGGCGCATTACCGGCAGACGGTGCTGGCGGCGTTTCAGGGGGTTGAAGACCAGCTGGCCGCCAGCCGCGTGCTGCTGGCGCAGCAGGATTTGCGCCGCCAAGCGTCGCAGGCGGCAGATCAGGTCGAGCAGCAGGTGCTGAACCGCTACCGCAGCGGCCAGGTTAGCTACACCGAGGTCATCACCGCGCAGGCCAGCGCCCTGAGCGCCCGCCGCGCGCTGGTGCAGGCGCTGGCGGATCGCCAGACCACGGCGGTGGCGCTGATTCAGGCGCTGGGCGGCGGCTGGCAAGCCGAGTGAGCGGCTCTTTGCTGGCGGCGGCGACCGGAGCAACTATGGGGTTCGACTGATGCTTCCAGTCGGGCGTGAGCAGGCGCATGCCGCGCACACGCTTGACTCCGACCAGAAAATACACCGCCCCGAAAATCGGCCACCAACGCTGCCCAGCCGCATCCATCCAGCCAAAACGCTCCAGCCATTGCTGGCTGGAAAACGCCGGGCGGTAGCAGCCAAAGCGCGCCGTCTCCACCTCAAAATTGAGCAGCTTGAGCCAGTCGCGCAAGCGCCAGTAGCCGATGGCGTCGCCAATCAGCGGCGAAAACAAATCCTCATAGCCAAAGCGGCGGTACAGCGCGTCGCGCTCCTGGCGCAAGCCCCACAGGCTGACCGGGTTGAAGCCGCTGATGACCACCCGCCCTTCGGGCACCAGCACCCGCGCCACCTCGCGCAGCGCCGAATGCGGATCAGCGCCCAGCTCCAGCGTGTGCGGCAGCAGCACCAGATCGAGGCTGTTTTCGGCAAAGGGCAAGGCGGCCGGATCGGTCATCAAGGCCACGGGCCGGGAACTTATTGGATGCCCCTCCCTCTCATCAAGAGGGGTTGCCTGTGCGCCAGTCAGGGCCAGCCACTGGTGCGGCATGCGGTTGGCCTGCAGCGCGTCGAGTTCGGGCAGGCCTAGCTGCAAGGCATGGTAGCCAAAAATATCGCTGACCGCTTGGTCAAACTGGCTTTGCTCCCAGTCCAGCAGGTAAGCGCCAGGCGGCGTTTTGAGCCAGTCTGTCAAACCTATAATTTGCGACTTCATTGAGACCACTGCATGTATTTGATTCCCATCCCTGCTTTTACCGACAATTACCTGTGGTTACTCCACGATGGCAAAAACGCCCTCGTGGTCGATCCGGGCGAGGCTGCTCCGGTGCAGCAGGCGCTGGCGCAGCACGGGCTGCAATTAACGGCAATTCTAGTCACGCATCACCACGCCGACCACACCGGCGGCGTGGCGGCCCTGCGCGAGGCCACCGGCGCCCAGGTCTATGGCCCAGCCACCGAATCCATCCCCGCGCCGTGTACGCCGCTGAAAGAAGGCGATGCGGTGCATGCGCTGGGCCTGGATTTTCAGGTGCTTGATGTGCCCGGCCACACGGCGGGCCATATCGCCTTTTACGCCCCCGACGTGGACGGCCAGCCGCTGCTGTTTTGCGGCGACACGCTGTTTTCCGGCGGCTGCGGGCGACTCTTTGAAGGCACGCCCGCGCAGATGCTGACCTCGCTGGACAAGCTCGCCGCGCTGCCCGGCGCCACCCGCGTGTGCTGCACCCACGAATACACGCTGGCTAACCTGCGCTTTGCGCTGGCCGCCGAGCCCGATAATGCCGACTTGCAGGCTTACCAAACCCATTGCCAGCGCCTGCGCGAGCAGGAACTGCCCACCCTGCCCAGCAGCATTGCTCAGGAATTGCTGATCAACCCCTTTTTACGCACGCGGCAAGCCAGCCTTGTGGCCGCCGCGCACCGCCTGGATGCGTCAACTGATGACGACATCGCCATTTTTGCCGCCCTTCGGCAATGGAAAAACCAGTTCAACTAAATGATGCTTCACGCCCCCAGTGCCTCCCCTTCGCCGTCTGCGGTCTTCACCTGGACACCCCGGCGGCTTTTACCGCCAGCGCTGTTGCTGCTGGCAGCGCTGCTGACGGGCTGCGCCAACCAGCCCCTGGGCATGCCCGGCGACCCGGTGCTGACCACCGGTCAAACCACGCCAACCAATGGCGCCCAAGCTTCGCTCGATGGCCAGTTGCAGGCCATCACGCCGGGCAAGATAGGCTCTTACCAAATCGTCCCGACTGAGCCACCCAAGGAGCTGTGGGAGCGCATCCGCCGGGGCTTTGCGATGCCCGACCTGCAAGGCGACCTGGTCACCGACCGCGAGCAGTGGTATGCCAACCGGCCCGACTACACGCTGCGCATGACCGAGCGCTCCAGCAAATACCTGTTCCATATCGTCGAAGAGCTGGAACGCCGCCAGATGCCGACCGAGCTGGCGCTGCTGCCCTTCATCGAAAGCGCGTTCAACCCGCAGGCCGTCTCCAGCGCCAAGGCCGCTGGCATGTGGCAGTTCATGCCCGCCACCGGGAAATACTTTTCCCTGAAGCACAAC
>Ga0302213_1001423_pt1 | contig 11359 bp, 9 predicted proteins | sample II_Fen_N1_2_FD_194583 | JGI IMG/M metagenome (GOLD analysis project Ga0302213, IMG submission 194583) | Peat permafrost microbial communities from Stordalen Mire near Abisko, Sweden - II_Fen_N1_1 | ecosystem: Environmental > Terrestrial > Soil > Wetlands > Permafrost | place: Sweden: Abisko... | reverse complement strand
ATCTTTATACAATGCCAAAAGTACAGCACATTGATCCGGTAGAAGCACGCAAACCGGGTTTTGTAGAATTTCAACCGATTCCGGTAAATCAATATCAAAAAACCGTCAAAGACGAAAAAGGTAATTTCACCAGCGAAGAGTTCAAAGCCATTTATCACGATATGGTGTTGATTCGCGAGTTCGAAACCATGATTAACCTGATTAAAACGGTTGGTGCATATAACGGAACTTCGTACAATCACCCTGGTCCTGCTCACTTGTCTATCGGACAAGAATCGGCAGCAGTTGGTATGGCCTGGACATTGACCGTTGACGACTATATTTTCGGTAGCCACCGTTCACACGGTGAAATCCTTGCAAAAGGTATGTCGGCAATTCACAAATGCGACGATAAGTATTTGACTGAGGTTATGGAATCGTTCTTCGACGGAGCTGTAGTAAACGTTGTAAAAAAAGACTTTACAGGTACCACGAAAGAATTAGCCCGCCGCTTCCTCGTTTACGGAACATTGGCCGAAATTTTTGCCCGTGTAACCGGTTTCAACCGTGGATTGGGTGGTTCAATGCACGCATTTTTTACGCCATTTGGTGTTTATCCTAACAATGCCCTTGTTGGTGGTTCGGGTGATATTGCCGTTGGTGCTGCATTGTACAAAAAAATCAACCGTCAAAAAGGACTGGTAGTTGCCAATATTGGTGATGCTTCAATGGCTTGTGGTCCGGTTTGGGAAGGTATTACTTTCGCTTCTATGGATCAGTTCCGTCAGCTGTGGGAAGGTGATATGCAAGGTGGACTTCCGGTTATCATCAACATTATGAACAACCAATATGGTATGGGCGGACAAACTGCCGGCGAAACCATGGGTTATGATATTGCAGCTCGTATTGGTGCCGGTGTAAACCCTGAGCAAATGCATGCTGAGCGTGTTGACGGTTACAATCCGTTGGCTGTTATCGACGCTTACAAACGCAAACGCGTTATTCTTGAAGAGAAAAAAGGTCCTGTTTTATTGGACGTATTGACCTATCGTTACAGCGGTCACTCACCTTCGGATGCGTCTTCGTATCGTACCAAAGAAGAAGTGGAAGCATGGGAAGCACAAGATTGTATCGCTTCTTTTGGAAAACAATTAATTGAAGCTGGCGAAGCTACACAAGCTGACCTTGATGCTACATGGACTGATGTGAAAGCATTGGTGTATGATATGTTCCTTAAATCGATTGACGATGAGCTTTCACCACGTATGACTAATGCCCAAATCATTGGAGACATGATGTTCTCGAACGGTTCGGTTGATGCTATGTCAACTGCAAAACCTGATGTTTTGATGCCATTGGCTGATAATTCACGTGTAAAGAAAATTGCTGCCAAAGAACGTTTTGCTTTTGATGCCGACGGAAAACCTTTCAGCAAAATGAAACAATATCAGTTGCGCGACGGTATTTTCGAAGCCATGATGGATCGTTTCTATAAAGATGCGTCGTTGGTAGCTTATGGTGAAGAAAACCGCGATTGGGGTGGTGCATTTGCCGTTTATGGCGGTATGACCGAAGCACTTCCTTACCACCGTTTGTTCAACTCGCCTATTGCCGAAGCCTCTATCGTGGGTACTGCCATTGGTTATGCTATGTGTGGTGGCCGTGTGGTTCCTGAAATTATGTATTGCGACTTCTTAGGTCGTTGTGGTGATGAAGTGTTCAACCAAATGCCTAAATGGCAATCAATGAGTGGTAACGTGTTGAAAATGCCTATCACATTACGTGTATCGGTAGGTTCAAAATATGGTGCGCAACACTCACAGGACTGGACTTCGTTGGTAACGCAAATCCCCGGCTTGAAAGTTTGTTTTCCGGTAACTCCCTACGATGCCAAGGGTTTGATGAACTCTGCTTTGCAGGGAACTGACCCGGTTGTTTACTTCGAAAGCCAACGTATCTACGAAATTGGTGAGCAATTCCACAAAGGTGGCGTTCCTGAAGGTTACTACGAAATTCCATTTGGTGAACCGGACGTAAAAAAAGAAGGAAAAGATATTACGTTCCTGACTGTTGGTCACACATTATATCCTGCTTTGGCCGCTGCTAAAGAATTGGAAGAAAAATACGGCTTAAGTGCAGAAGTTATCGATGCTCGCTCGTTGGTACCATTTAACTACGAACAAGTGGTTGAGTCGGTGAAGAAAACAGGTAAAATCATTGTGGCCGGCGATGCTTGCGCACGTGGTTCGTTCCTGAACGACTTTGCAACCAACATCAGCACCCTTTGCTTCGACTACCTGGATGCTCCGGTATGTGTGCTTGGTTCACGCAACTGGATTACTCCTGCCTTCGAATTGGAAGATTCATTCTTCCCGCAAGTAAGCTGGTTCCTCGATATGATTAACGAACGCATCCAACCGCTGGCAGGCTATGTTCCCGGTCAGAATTTTACGGATGCCGAGTTTATTCGGAGATCGAAATTAGGAGTGTAATCTTTATTGAGGGTGTGACTCCAAGTCACGCCCTCAATTGAAATATAATTACTAAGGCACTAAGTACACGAAGATTCACGGAGTTATTTGGTGCCTTAATGGTTGAAATTGTCTTCGGGCTGAAAGCCCAAAATATCCTAGCCCAATGGTAACGTCCTGAAAGGACAACGCCTTGGGGGGAAAATGAAAGAATCAAATATGAGCCCTGCAAGGGGCGATATATAAAAACGCATTAATTCAAACACGAATCGTTCTCGAAATTTTGTAAATGATTTTATATTGGGCTTACAGCCCGTCAAATATGTTTCTCTGATATTTAACCCAAGGCGTCGCCATTTCATGGCTTTACCATTGGGCTAGGTTATAAAGGGCTTGCAGCCCGAAAAACTAGAACAAAGAGACTAAATTGAATTTTGAAACTAAAAAGTCATTTTTCAAACAACCGAAATACTACTATTCGGGGTGCGACTTAAAGTCGTGCCCCGAATATAAATTATAGAAGAATGAAAAAGATGCCATTCAAGCCTATATAATTTATAGAAGGTTGAATGGAGCATAAACAAGGCTATATAAATTATAGAAGGATGAATGAAGGTCATTTCAAGGCTATATAAATTATAGAGGGTTGAATGAAGCATAAAACAAAGTTCTATAAATTATAGAGAGATGAAATGAACTTATTTTTATGGTTCGAAAAATCAGTAAACGACAAAACAACCAATAATACAAAACTAACTCAGAAGTCACCGTCAACTGACGGAGGTTAAAGGGGCTAATTATTATGAAAAAAGTAAACGCACACCTCCACACACCTTATTCATTCAGTGCATTCAAGGATGTTGCTGAAGCGCTCGACATGGCTGTTGCCGAAGGCGTAAAAGTGGTGGGAATAAATGATTTTTACAGCACTGCCGGCTACAACGCATGGGCGACAGGCTGCAAGGAACGCGGATTGTATCCGTTGTTCAATATAGAATTTATCAGTCTGAACGAAGCCGACCAAAAAGCAGGTTTGCGGGTAAACGATCCCGGAAATCCCGGTCGCACCTACCTGAGCGGCAAGGGACTTTCTTATCCGTTCGTGTTGCCGGAGCCTTTTGCTACGCAGCTGGCCGACGTAAGTGCCGAAGCCAATGCACAGGTGGAAGCCATGTGTGGCAAGGTGAATGAAATTCTGGCTGCGAATAATGCCGGTTTCTCGCTCGACTTCGAATGGATTAAAAACGACCTGACCAAAGGCTCCATCCGCGAACGCCATTTGACCAAAGCATTGCGCCTGAAAGTGTACGAGGCTTGCGGAAACGACGAAGCGAAGATTCAGGAGCTTTTCGGGAAACTATTTGCCGGAAAAGAACTGAAATCGGGTATCAACGACATGGCCGGAGTGGAAAATGAAATTCGTGGCAACTTGCTCAAAGCGGGTGGTGGAGCATTTGTTCCTGAAGATCCAAAGGCATTTTTGCCCATGCAAACCGTTTGTGATATTATCGTGGCGGGCGGCGGCATACCTACTTATCCGTTCCTTGCCGATGATGCCAAAGGTGGCTATACCGACTTCGAAGGCGATTTGGAAAAAGTGGCAAAGCAATTGACCGAACGGGGTTTTCATTCGGTAGAATTTATCACTACCCGCAACGGGGTTGAATTGTTGGAGAAATACGCCGGCTATTTGCACGATCAGGGTTTTGTGGTGACATTCGGTAGCGAGCACAATACGCCTGCTATGGAACCGATTGAGCTTTTTGCGCGTAACAGCACTCCCCTCACCGACCGTTTGATGCAAATCAACTACGAAGGTGTTTGTGTGGTGGCGGCTCACCAACATTTGGTAGCACAAGGCTTGCGTGGTTATGTGGATGCTAACGGACAAGCCGACAGAAGCAAACGAGCTGAGTTTATAAAGTTGGGAGACGAATTAATTAATAATGCATAATTCACAATTCGTAATTAAATAGGTTTCAAGTTATTCTGTGTCCTATGTGCCTATTGTGGTTCAACTAAAATGAAAGAAATACAACAACTTATCGAAATATCGCAATTCTACGGCCGTGATAGCCGTTTCGTAATTGCTGGCGGTGGAAACACATCGTACAAAAACGCAGAAAAAATCTGGGTAAAAGCAAGTGGTTCGTCGTTGGCAACTATTCCCGAAGATGGTTTTGCTGTGCTCGACAGAGCCAAACTGAATCTCATGTCCGACAAAACCTACAGCGCTAATGCTGCTGAACGTGAAGAGCAGGTAAAAAATGATTTGGCTGCGGCTACCTTGACCAAGGGCAAACGTCCGTCGGTGGAAACATCGATGCACAACGTGATTGACTTCGCCTTTGTGGTACATTTGCACCCAACCTTGGTAAACGGTTTGATGTGCGCCAATAACGCCGAAAGCGACTTGAAAAGATTATTTGGAGCAAAAACGTTATACATTGAATACACCGATCCTGGTTATGTACTGTTCAAAAAAGTGGAAGATGCAATCAAAGCTTTTCGTGCTGAGGATGGTGCTGAACCTGCTGTTATCTGGTTGCAAAATCATGGTATTTTTGTGGGTGCTAATAGCATTGATGAAATAAAAGTGCTTTATACTAAAATTCTTTCTACTCTTAATGATAGCCTCACTTCAAGTGAGACTATCATTAAAATGTTCGAGGAACCTCGCGCGACTTGCAGCTGCACCGAACAAATCCTTCCAGGCATTCGTATGATACTTTCAAAAGAAGGTTTGAAAACCCTGAAAGTACGTAAAAATACATTGGTAAAACATTTCTACGATACCGAAGAAGCTCAGGCAAAAATTGCCAAACCGTTTACGCCGGATGCGATTGTTTATTGCAAATCGAACTATATTTTCCTGAACGACGAAGAACCGGAAGCTGTATTGACCGAAGCTGAGAAACAAATTCTTGCTTTTACCGCTAAATTTGGTTATCAGCCAAAGATTTTTCTGATTAAAGGAATCGGATTGGTAGCGGCAGGCGATAATGCAGCTCAATGCGACATTATTCTGGACGTGTTCGAAGATGCAATGAAGATTGCTTATTATGCTGAATCTTTTGGTGGAGCACACCCAATGACGCAAGCGCAAATCGACTTTATCGACAATTGGGAAGTGGAAAACTACCGTCGCGGTGTGGCGGCAGGAGCTTCTAAAGGTCGTGCTGAGAATAAAACCATCATTGTTACCGGAGCTGCGCAAGGCTTTGGCGAAGGAATTGCCCGTTGCTTACTGCAACAAGGTGCTAACATCGTTGTGGCTGATATGAACGAAACGGTTGGACGCGCTACTGTTGAGCGTTTCAATGGACTGGCAAAGAGCAACCGTGCTATTTTCGTAAAAACCAACGTAAGCGAAATCCCCAGCATTGAAAATCTGGTTCACGAAACGATATGCAACTTTGGAGCTATCGATACTTTTATCAGCAATGCTGGCGTGCTTCGTGCCGGTGGACTAGAAGACATGACGCCAGAAGATTTTGAATTCGTAACGAAAATCAACTATAACGCTTATTTCTATTGCACCAAAGTGGTGAGCCGTGTGATGAAACTGCAAACCAAATACGCACCTGAGTATTATGCCGATATTATTCAGGTAAATTCTAAATCAGGATTGCGTGGTAGCAAGGCTAACTTTGCCTATGCCGGAGGTAAATTTGGTGGCGTGGGCTTGACTCAATCATTTGCATTGGAACTAGCTCCATTTCGTATTAAGGTGAACTCTATTTGCCCGGGCAACTTCTACGAAGGTCCACTGTGGAGCGACCCGGTTAACGGTCTGTTTGTCCAGTATTTAAATGCAGGAAAAGTCCCAGGTGCCAAAACAATTGAAGACGTAAAAGAGTTTTACTTAGCGCAGGTTCCTATGAAAAAAGGATGCTCGCCCGAGGACGTTACCAAAGGTGCGCTGTACCTGATGGAACAATGTGGCGAAACCGGACAGGCATTGCCAATTACCGGTGGACAAGTGATGCTTAACTAAGAAGTGGTAAGGAGCAAGAGGTAAGAAATCAAGTAATTTGCTTCTTGCCTTAAACTCCTTGATTGAATAATATATATTTTCAAATACAAATAACTAATAAGAAGTTGGTGTATTAGGTCTTTTACTTACCTCTTACTCCTTACCTCTTACCCCTGAATAAAATGAAAACAAAAGCAATCCGTTTATATGGCAAAAAAGATCTTCGTATGGAAGAATTCGAATTGCCTCAGATTAAAGACAATGAAATATTGGCGAAAGTAGTTTCCGATTCACTTTGTATGTCATCGTACAAAGCGGCTTCGCAAGCTACCGACCACAAACGTGTTCCAAACGATATAGCCAAGAATCCGATTATTATCGGGCACGAATTTGCCGGAGAATTGGTGCAAATCGGTTCTAAATGGGCTGATAAATTCAGTGCCGGTGATAAATTCTCTATCCAACCGGCACTTTATTTCGAAGATGGTCCGGTGGGCGTGTTAAGCGCGCCGGGTTACAGTTATCAACACATTGGTGGTGATGCCACTTACGTGATTATCCCGAACGAGGTAATGGAAAAAGACTGTTTGCTGGCATACAAAGGCGAAGGTTACTATCCGGCTTCATTGGCTGAACCACTTTCGTGCGTGATTGGAGCCATGCATGCCAACTACCACACGACTCCCGGAAGTTATGTTCACAAAATGGATATTGTTGACGGTGGTAAAATGGCTGTTCTAGCAGGTGTCGGTCCTATGGGATTGGCCGCGATCAACTACGTGCTTCGTCGCGACGACCGCAAACCGTCTGTGTTAGTGGTAACCGACGTGGATCAAACTCGTCTGGATCGTGCTGCGCAGTTTTACAGTGTCGAATTTGCTGCTTCACGTGGTATCGATTTGAAATATATCAATACCGGTAAAATGGAAAATCCGGTGGAAGAACTGAAAGCTATTACCGGCGGATACGGATACGATGATGTGTTTGCATTTGCGCCTGTAAAACCAGTGGTGGAGCAAGCTGATGCTATTCTGGCATTCGATGGTTGTTTGAACTTCTTTGCAGGTCCGAGCGATCCGAACTTCAGTGCGATGTTCAATTTCTACAACGTGCATTATGCCTATACTCACGTGGTAGGAACCAGCGGTGGAAATACCGACGATATGGTGGAAGCACTCGATATGATGTCGAAAGGACTCGATCCTGCCGGATTGGTAACGCACATTGGCGGTTTAGGAGCTGTTATCGAAGCTACCAAACATTTGCCGGAAATTCCTGGCGGAAAGAAACTTATTTATACACATGTAGATATGCCACTGACACCAATTTCGGACTTTGCCAAACTGGGTGAAACGAACGAAGTATATAAAACTCTCGCAGAAATGTGTGAAAAGAATCTTGGTTTGTGGAGTGTGGAAGCAGAAAGCTTTTTGCTTGCAAATGCTGATAAACTTTAGTTTATTCGGGAGGACGGAATTCTGATTCCGTCCAATATAAGGTAATTAAGAAAAGGTCAATAAAGAGGACTAAAATCTTGGCAGAATTGGAATTACTCCCAAGGAGTCGTGACCTTTGGTTCTGCCAACCCAAACAAGAAAAGATGAAACAGTTAGACGTTAACTTGATGCATCCGAGAGAGCAGATTAATGTGATTATCGGGCGTATTTATCGGAGTGGTATGACTACTACTTCAGGTGGAAACATTTCCATTAAAGATGGAAACGGTGATATTTGGATCACGCCTTCGGCGGTTGACAAAGGATCGTTGACAGTGAAGGACATAGTGTGTGTAAAAAAAGATGGAACAGTGATTGGTTTACACAAACCATCATCTGAATTTCCTTTTCACAAAGCCATTTTTGAAATGCGTCCGGAGTTGACGGCTATTATCCACGCTCATCCACCGGGACTGGTTGCTTTCAGTATTGCCCGTCAGGTGCCTGATACAAGCATCGTTCCACAGGCCAGAAAAATCTGTGGCGAAATTGGTTTTGCGCCTTACGGTTGTCCGGGAAGTGTTGAATTGGGCGAGAAAATTGCCACCGAGTTCAAAAACAAGAAATATAAAGCAGTTATCATGGAAAACCACGGCGTTGTGCTGGGTGGAACAGACATGATGGATGCTTACCAACGTTTCGAAACGCTGGAATTCTGCTGTCGTACCATTGTGAATGCCGGGCGTATTGGAAAAATAAACACGTTGACTGACGAGCAAATTTCGAAATATCTGAATCATTTCCCTAAAAATATCACGCCGTTTATGGATGTAAATTATCCATCTGACGAGCGTGAAATTCGTACAGATATGGTAAACATCATTCGTCGTGCTTGCGATCAGGGTTTGATGATTTCTACTTACGGAACAGTTTCTGTACGTTGGAAAGACAATGACTTTTTGATTACTCCTCGCGACGTTGCCCGTTGGGATATTCTTCCTAAAAACATTGTTCAGGTGAAAAATGGTATGGCTGAAGCAGGCAAAGAACCAAGTCGTTCGGTAGCGCTGCATCACCGCATTTATCAACTGAATCCACATATCAATTCTATCATTACCACACAGCCAACAAATCTGATGGCTCATGCGGTAAGTCATCAGAAATTTGATGTGCGAACTATTCCAGAAAGTTGGATCTTCTTGCAAGATGTACCGTCCATTCCGTTCGAAAGCTTGTACACCGATACAGAAGACATAGCTCAAATCTTCTCAAAAAACCGCGTGGTAATTGTTGAAAACGATTCAGTGATTGTAACCGGTAACAAGTTGATTAATACGTTCGATTATCTAGAAGTGGCTGAATTCTCGGCTAACTCATTGGTAATGGCATCGTCAATCGGACCGCTTCAACCTATGGGCGATAAGGAAATAGATGAATTGCGGGTGGCTTTTAATGTGAAATAATAAAATCCCTAACCCCTAAAGGGAAAGTATATTAAAATTTATATTTTATTATATTTATATCTGATAATAAGCGCCTTACGTGATAAATGTAAGGCTTTTTTATTTGCCTACATTACACAAACGTTACACAAAAGAAGGTATTTATTTACAAACGGATACAAAGATATAACATTTGGAGGGAATATCGTGATATGTATTTTTTAAAAACTGTATAGCCGTTTTTGACTTCTTTGCTCCGGCAATATTACACAAATCTTTCTGAATCTCAATAACCATTTTTTAAGCCCTAGTGATTTCATCACCAGGGCTTGTTTTATAGCATCAAAAAGCATCGTTTAGCATTGTTCATGTATTTATTACACAGTTGATTGACTTGTATATTTACAATAAAAAATCAACTGTATGAAAAAAGTATTATTCAAACTACCCGACTGGTGGAAAGCTGAAACTCCTGTTCTGGCTCGTTTCTTCCAACTTATTTCCAGTGGCATTGTTGCCCTTCCCTTGTATTACGCTGCGTTACCAGCGGAGTTTAAAACAGCTATTCCGGACAGCTATCTGAAGTACATTGCCATTGTCGGTGGCGTGTGTGCATTTATCCTCCAATTCTTCAACAAGAAACAATCATGAACAAACTAGGAAAATACTTCTCATTGGAAGAATTGACAGTAACCCATGAGAACTTAGACAACACACCCGGACCGGTGCAAATACAAAAGCTGAAGGAGCTGGTCAAAAACATACTGGATCCACTCAGGGAAATGATTGACGAACCGATTGCCGTCAATTCCGGCTACAGAACATTAGCGGTAAACAAAGCCATTGGCGGGGCTCAAAAACCCATAAGCCAACACACCAAAGGCGAAGCTGCGGACATAGAATGTTTTGATAATGCAAATCTATTTCAGGTTATCAGGGAATATTTTCAGTTTGACCAGTTGATTTGGGAGAAAGGAAATGACCGTCAACCCGACTGGGTTCATGTAAGCTATAAAAGCAAAGGCAACCGCAACCAGATACTCAAATATAAAAACGGAGAATACATACAACTATGAAAAACACAATTGCAATTTTAAAGAAATATGCCCTGGTAATATTAGCCGTTTTGATTTGCGGATTTTCTATGTTTCAAAAATGCGATTCTAAGCAAGAAACCCCGCAACAAGTAACCATTGACCAGCGAGACAGAAACGAGTCAAAAGAAGATAGTTTAAACAGTGCCAGAGCAAACATTTTACTTTGTCAGAAAGATAGTACTATTCAAACGCTAAAGTCAAAACTAGCGAAAGAAAAAGCCAATACAGCTACTCAAAAAGCTGAAGCCAACAAACAACATGTTATAAACGACACACTCCAATCCCGATTTGAAAGAGGCAAGGACCTGAGCACTTGCGAAGATCTTGTCCGGGGTTTAAAGTTTGAAATAATAGAAAAGGACAGTGTTATTGAAAGTCTTGATTCCGAAATAGAGAACTACTCCTGTGAAGTGAAAGAACTGGAAGAGAAAGTAGATATTCAAAAGGGAGTTATCGACAGTAAACAAAAGCTGATTGCCTGTAAAGACTCAACAATAAACTTCTACAAGACTCAAAAGAAGAAAACTGACTTTTGGAATAAGGTAAAAATCAAAGCAGCTGGTGTAATAGTATTTATTGAAACTATAGGATTGATTCTGAAATAGATTTATTGTATTGGCTGAATAGCATCAAAAAGCATTGTTTAGCATTATTTATATATTTATAACACAGGCATTTGCCACTGTAAATTTACAACAAAATTATTAGTACAAACATTTAAAAACTTACAACTATGGCCAGACAATTAGGACATGTAAAGTACAAAGGTACAATCGGCGAGATTCGCCATTTCAAGATTAAAGGTATGACTGGCAACTTTGCCGGTTTAAAGGGCAGGGCTGTTAAGTTTTCTTGTAAATATTTGTTTTAGATGTTATTAAACAACTGAGTTCTTTGAAATTATTAGCGTAAAATTGTGTTGCATACTTAATTGAGTCAAATCCATTGGTTCGAAACA
>Ga0302213_1001422_pt1 | contig 11360 bp, 8 predicted proteins | sample II_Fen_N1_2_FD_194583 | JGI IMG/M metagenome (GOLD analysis project Ga0302213, IMG submission 194583) | Peat permafrost microbial communities from Stordalen Mire near Abisko, Sweden - II_Fen_N1_1 | ecosystem: Environmental > Terrestrial > Soil > Wetlands > Permafrost | place: Sweden: Abisko... | reverse complement strand
AATAATCCATCACTGCCTTATCCTGTTTGACTACACGAATGGCTTTATCGAAGATGCAAGCGGTAATAAAATGTGCTTTTATTTTCATTCCAGACTCATCAAAGCGACCTAAAAATGCGGCATTTTGTTCCTCATTAAGGCTAATGGTATGACGAAATATAGCAGGATCACTCTTCAGATTCCTCCCAGCTCTAGCTTTATGTGTCAATTTGTCCTCTTTTTTGTTCATACCTCTTGAATTTTACTTTTGAGCTATTTGCTCCATAAAATATTCTTCTAACGCACCGACTTTGGAGGCTGCGTTTCCCCCTGAAGGGGCAAGTCATTTTGAGATGCTGAAAGAATTTCAAGCATCTCAAAATACAACTTGCCATTTGCTAAGTGCAAATCCGATTAGCGTTATTGAGTGCTTGGAAATTTATCGAATTGGGTTTCTAAATGATAGCGCAAAATTAGTTTCTGTTTCTGAATTGTGCCATAGCTGTATGTAGGACAAATGCAGACATTCTGTGTCAGGCTAAGACTGTTTGAATAGAGGTTTATTTATTATTTCAATTTACATGAAAAATTGCTATGCAACTTTCTAGTCAACAATAAATCTAGATGGAATTCTGGTTAGTTTTAGGGTTTGATAAATTGACAACATGAATTCAAGAAGTCTTGCAATCTTGTCAACATGTCAACAAACAATATTGTCAACAAATCAACAATAAATATTGTCAGTCGTATAATAAATCTGAATAAAATATGACCAAAACAAATTATTAAATCTTGCTGACATAAAATAGAATCAATAACCAAACGTGTCATACACTTTTTCTATTTATCCCAATTATACACAAAATCGTAAGTAAGCATTCCCTTTTCCCAAACACGAAGTGTAGACATGTATTTATTGCACACTGAGTGCTAAAAAACAGAACTTCTTTTAGCAGTTGAATTATTTTATTTAGGCGGTAGCAAATAATTTAAACGCTAAATGTAGTTTCAGCTGTCCCTATTCAAAAATAGTTTGCCTGTTTTTTCTTTGGTTTGTAGAATAGAGTCTTGAAAACAGGCATATTGTTTTGGGGCATTTATTTCAGGTTCATAAAACTTAAATTGCGAATTACTTTAAATGTTGGAAAGCAGGAAATAAGTTTTCCAATATCGGTATAAAAAAAGTAAAAATTAGTCCCGAAAACTTATTCTTACTTTTCAACATTATCAAACTCTATCACAAGGCATTTTTTTGAGTGGATACCGGGGCTCGATGTGTCAGGCGAGAAAAAAATGTGTTGTGTCCGAAGTCTCAAACGGAAAACATGTTGTGACTTTTATGCTTTCAGCTAAAAGGAAACAGGCCTAAAAGTCATAAGTGATTTGCTGGGCATTGTTTTCTTTTGGTTGTTCGCATGATTATCACACCTAGGTGTAATTGCATTCCGCTCTTCCGTTAGGTGCTTAATAGGGCAAACACGTCTCGGAAAATAAATACATTCTATTGGTAGTGGGTTGGATTTTTTTTTGTTAAATATAGAAATGTAAAAATGTAAAGAAAAATAGACCGACTCTCACGAAACGGTCTACTTGATTAACCTTAACTATTTTTATGTATGTCAGGAAACAATATAGTTGATTGCAAATATAGTCTTCTTTTTTCTCTTCTCATTTAGGCATTTGTACCATTACTCAGAAATCACAATATCTTCTTTAATGTTTTCGCTAACATTTAGAGTTGGTACAAAAAAGCGATTATAAAAGGTATTTTCTGTTTTGGCGTGAAGAACTCCTCGGGTCGTGCCAATAGTAAGAACTAATAAATGGGTAGCAATTTCCTTTGGCAAAACAAGTTCTGAATTATCCTGGTTATAAATAGAATCCCATGACTCTTCTTTCAGTTTGAAAAAACAAGCAACTTCCATTACCAAAAACACTCCATTTGGACACTTAAATTTATAATTTACCATAACAGCAACAACCTTGTCTGCTGTTATGGTTCCAAAACGGTAATTTGATTCCAATTGTACAGAATCACCTTCGGTATAAACGTCTTCGATAATTGCAAATTGCTCAGTTTTTATATTGTGCAATTTGAATGATATTTCAGTTGGTTTCATTATGCTACACGTTGTTCGTATCCAATAGAATATAAGTCAACAGACTCTTTAGAAATACTTTTAGTTGAAAGTGTATCTGATAGACTTGATTTACTTGTTTCAACCTCATAAGCTTCTGTTTGAGAATATACCACTTCAATAAGGCTAATACCAAGAGCTGATTCAATTCTACAAATTGTTTCTAAAGTCATGTTTTCCTTGCCTTGAAGTATTTTGTTTATATACTGAGGCGTTACACCCATTTCGTCAGCCAAACGTACCTGTGAGATTTTATTGGCACGAATATGGCGAATTACTCTCAAGGCAATATCGAATGCTTTATCTTTCCAAACTTTATTTTGAATTCGCTCTTCTGCTTTAGCTTGCCAGCCCGATTGTACCGGACTTACAAGAGCTTCAAATTTATCTATATTTGCTTTCATAATTATATTGTCATTTCGTATAATGCGTCATTAAAACTATCACCATCAATAACACCGTGTTCTGTCAAGAAGTTTTTTATTTTTTCTAATTTAATTAATTCATCACGTGTGGTTTGGTGATCCTCCATTTTATGGGTAAGTTTAATTGCCCCTCCGGTAATTAGAAATTTGTTGTTTTCGAGTTTAATTGCGTAAAAGCGTAACCAGTCTTTTTTTGACTTCCCTTTTGAAAGCTCATTAAAGTTTAGAGTTCTGTCGTCAAGGGGACGAAAAAGCGATTCAATGTTTGTTTGGTTCTCAATTAATTCTTTCTCGAAGACCTGTGCTTTATCATTCGTTCGTTTAGCAACCTCTTCAATTGAAATATTCATCTTTTTCCAATAAGGTAATAACAAATAATCTTTGTTGTTGTCGAAAAAGTTTTCCAGAAATAAAGGGTTTGACCATAGGTCAAAATAACGTTCATATTCATCTATCTGACCAATCTCATCATCTTCAAAAAATGGGCAGATATCCTCATTCCACACAGTATCATAATCTTTGGGATAGACTATTGCGTATAAATGTGGTGCAAAGATAGGTGATATTTTCATAAAATCAACTTATAGGTTTATTTTTTTGCGTCCAATAAAGCATATTTAACTTTAAAGCTTTAAAAAAGATTGTTTGTTATCAAACAATCTGCCCTTACACTTTATTACAGACTAATACTTTTGAATATTAGCACTATGAATTTTATTTGATTTAGAGTCCAAATTTACTGAATTTATTTGTATAACTAAAATCTAAACACACTTCCCTGCTTCAATAAATTTAGTTACTGTCAATCTATGCACCCCCATTATTTTCCCTATAGCACTTTTTGATACGTTTTTGTCTAATAGCGCTTGTATTTCTTTTCCTGTAAGTTTTACATGCGAAGACTTCCTGCCCTTTGGAGGCCCCAATATCATTCCTTCTGCTTTTTTACGTGCCAATGCTTCTTTGGTTCTTTGAGAGATAAGATTCCGCTCAATTTCAGCAGAAAGACCGAATGCGAATGCAACAACTTTTGAATTAATATCGTTCCCAAGCCTATAATTATCTTTTATTGTCCAAACCTGAATATCTCTATTCATACATTCGTTTAGTATAGACATAATCATCAAAAAATTACGTCCAAGACGGGATAATTCAGAACTTATCAAAATGTCATCCTTTTTCATTTTTAAAAGCAAATTACCTAATTTCCTTTTATCTACATTTTTTGTTCCTGATATAGTCTTTTCAATCCAATGATCTATAATCATTCCATTCTTTTTACAAAAACGCTTAATTTCAAAGCGCTGGTTTTCTACTGTTTGTTTGTTTGTCTGTCTGTCTGTCTGTCTGTCTGTGCTAACTCGAATATATCCGTAATTCATAACTGATTAATTAAATGCTTAAAGTGCTGTTAAAATAGACATTTATGGGTTATGGATAGTAACAATACATTGATTTAACATAGACAACTAAAATAGTAAAGTTTAGGTATTAAAAATCAGGCATATTGTTTTGGGGCATTTATTTCAGGTTCATAAAACTTAAATTGCAACTATCTTTAAATGTTGGAAAGCAGAGAATAGATACATACCGCTGGATATACGGGTGAAAATGGCTTGGGTAGTGACTGACTGGATTAATGTAGCTTGCGGAAGGAAAAGGAAGGAAACTACCGAAGTTGTGCGGTGCTGAGGTGTGTGCACGAGATGAAAGCTGAATGAAATGTAGGGGGGCGAAGTGTGACATAAACGTAGTTCCTGGAATGTAATGGGCTTGAATGAACGCACTGACCGCAAGCCTATCGAAAGACCAAACTTTTTATGTATTTATTTTTCTGCACAACTAAAGGGGTGGTTGGAAAACTCTGATATTCTTCGGGCAGTGAATGATTTTCTCTGTAGCTCAAACATCCTGTTGATTTGCACAATATATTTTACATACTTGGAGCGATTTTCAAATTGCATTTTTAAAGAATGAATAATTAAATTGAATTGCTTAAGGTCGCAATCAAACATTTTTTTAGGCAGAGTTAAGTTGATATAACTTTCCAATGTTGTGAATAACTATAATTTTGTGTTATTTTGCACTAAAATTTCAGATATGAAGGAAAAAAAGCTACATTCTATTAAAAAATTTGAGCACTTATTGATTGGGTTTATGATTCTGTGGTTTCTTAGCCCTAGCAATTTAATGGGGCAAGAGAATGTAAAAACAATAAGTGAAACAATTCATTCAAATGCTGATAAATTAGATGCTAAACTGGATGAAGTTGTCGTGACAGCATTGGGTATCAAGCGACAGGAAAAAAGCCTGACCTATGCCACGCAGCAGATTGGTGGAACGGCATTGCTGGATGTCCCGATGGTAAATCCGTTGAATGCTTTGTCGGGGAAAGTGGCTGGTTTGAGCATTTTGCCAAGTTCCTCAGGCGTGGGATCATCAACCAAAATGATTTTAAGGGCTTACACTTCAATCCAAGGAAATAATCAACCGCTGTTTGTGATTGACGGCATACCGTTGGCAAACAATATTCCCGGACAAGTGGAAAGTGGCAATGGTTTTGGAGGCGGTTATGATGGTGGAGATGGTATTTCGAATCTGAATCCGGATGACGTAGAAAGCATAAATGTGCTGAAAGGTGCATCAGCAGCGGCACTTTATGGAAGTCAGGCGGCCAATGGTGTGATTCTTATCACTACCAAATCGGGCAAAACAGGCGAGCCGATTGTATCATTTACCTCAAGTATTCAATTGGATAATGCCAACAACCTCTACAAATTTCAAAACTCGTATGGCGCTGATGGTTCTACCAGTTGGGGCGCAGCTAAAACATTTTCCGACAACCATATCAATGATTTTTTCCGCACCGGACATTCGCTTATAAATTCCATCTCCTACAGTGCGGGGACAGATAAATCGCAAAATTACTTGTCGTACGCTTACACCTTGTCCAACGGCATTGTGCCAACCAACGATATTAACAAACATGTGCTTACATTCAAAAACTCGACACAGCTATTTAATAATTGCGTAGCCATAAATAGCAAAGCCACTTTTTTGAACCAGCAAATTGATAATCCCATCGCTGCTCCCGGGCAATACTTCAATCCGATTTACACCTTGTTTACTTTTCCAAGAGGCACAGATTTCAACCAGTATAAAGCTAGTTTTGAGACGTTTAATGTGGATAGAAACATGATGACTCAGAATTGGTTCGAGAATGCAGGTGCAATGAACAACCCTTATTGGATATTAAACCGGATACCGGCAACAGCCAAACGTACACGAGCTACAGCCGGTTTGGATGTAAATGTAAAACTGACCGATTGGCTAAACCTCAAAGCGCGCGGAAATGCCGACCGCTCGTGGGACGACTTCGAACGAAAAGCTTATGCCGGAACACAAGTTACCAATGCTTCCGAAAATGGTCGGTACGAAATTTCGAATAAAAGCTACTCGCAGTATTATGGCGATTTACTACTAACTGCCACCAAGCGGACAGACTTTTTCTCCATTAACTCAACGCTCGGGACAAGCATTACCGACAAACACCTGTTGGGAAGTAGATACGACTCCAATACACTTGGTTTGTACTACGCCAACCTGTTCAGTATCACCAATATGATTAATGGTGGAGCAATCAGAGAACAATACGATGACCATTCACAGCTTCAATCCGTTTTTGGCACTGTTTCGCTGGGTTACAGAGACATTTTATATTTAGATGCCACCGGACGAAACGATTGGTCATCGACCTTACCCGCTAAGAACAGCAGCTATTTCTATCCGTCTATTGGCGGTTCTTTTTTGGTTAGTCAATTGTTAGCTGAAAGTTCAGACTTGCCCAAATGCCTGAATTTTGCCAAGTTACGACTTTCGTATACCGAAGTGGGAAATGATGTTCCTCCGCATGTTTTCAGTCCTACAAATGGGTTAACAGCAACCGGAACAGTAATCAAAAACACCGTTGAGCCAAATCCCGACATTCGCCCCGAACGTACCAAAGCTTCCGAAATTGGCGCAGATTTACGTTTTTTCAACAGCCGATTGAACCTTGATTTCACTTATTACAAATCAAATTCGATAGATCAATATTTTGCGGTTTCCAATGCCAGTGGAACCGGTTATTCTACCCGACTAATTAACGGTGGGAATATTCAAAATCAGGGCATTGAGCTAACAGTTGCGGTAGTTCCGGTGAAGACGAAAGACCTAAACTGGACAAGTACATTTAATTTTTCTACAAACAAAAGCAAAGTGATTGAGCTGCCCGAGCAGTATAAAACAGATGGGTACAAACTATCGGCAATTGGGTACACGCTTTGTGTAAAAGAAGGTGGCGAATATGGCGAAATGTGGGCTAAGCAGTTCCAACGCATAGATGGAAAACTGGTGGTGGAAAACAATAAAGGTGTTTATTCGCCGGTAGTTTCTAAAGCAGAAGTGAAAATAGGTTCGATAAACACTGATTTCCGCTTAGGTTGGAACAATAGCATTGCATACAAGTCATTCTCACTGGTTTTTTTGATAGATGGAGCATTCGGAGGCAATGTGGTTTCGATGACTCAACAAGTATTAAATGCAGCGGGAGTAACTCAAGAAACAGCCCTTGCCCGCAACAATGGCGGCGTGCAGGTAGATGCGGTAACCGTTGATGCCAGTGGTAATATAAACGGTTCGTACACAGGAAAAATAGATGCTAAAACTTACTACACAGCTGCTCCTACTTCGGAATGTGTGTATGATGCCACCAATATCCGTTTGCGTGAATTATCTGTTTCTTACTCGTTGCCGCAATCGGTACTCAAAGATGTCAAATTCGTTAAATCTGCACGAGTTTCGCTTGTCGGTCGCAATTTGGCATTCATTTATATCAAAGCACCTTACGACCCTGAAACTACAGTTTCGACCACCGGAAATTATATGTTTAATACCGATAATTTTGGCATTCCAACCACTCGTAGTTATGGTTTGACCTTAAACCTGACTTTTTAGAAAATATGCCCCCAAACCCCCTAAAGGGGCGTTAGGACGTATTCGACAAAACATATATAAGTTTCACATAAACTCCGGCAATTATTAATATATTGAGACGATACAACATGAAAACATACCTATTCGCTACAATTTTACTTTGCCTTTTTACTGCTAGTTCTTGTACTTCAGGCTTTGAAAACATGAATACTAATTCGTTGGCAATGACCGATTCGCTCCTAAAAATCGACCATCAGAATATCGGGGCATTTTTCCCGCAAATGGAAAAATCGATTTATTACAACAACTCCAACGGAAACTGGGAATTTCAGTTGCAGCAAAACCTGAATGCCGATATTTATAGTGGTTACTTAATGTCGCCTTCGGTTTTCAATAATGGTAAAAACAATACCAATTATTACCTGATGGATGACTGGAACGTGTGGCCGTTTATCATTGCAATGCAAAATATTATGGCACCATGGAAAGAAGTGCAAAAGCTGACTAAAACAGAATCGCACGATTTTTACGGCGTGGCACTCATTCTGAAAGTAGCCGGAATGCACAGACTGACCGATATTTACGGACCAATTCCCTATTCAAAATATGGGCAAGGTGGTATCACTGTGGCTTACGACCGTCAGGAAGATATTTACAACCGGTTCTTCTTGGAACTGGACACGGCAGTCACCACATTAACTACTTTTGTCAAGGCAAATCCCACAGCTAAACCGTTTACCAGATTTGATGTAATTTACAAAGGCGACTATGTGCAATGGATAAAATGGGCGAACACATTGCGACTTCGGTTAGCTATGCGCATATCAAATGTAGATAATACAAAAGCAAAAACAGAGGCTGAAAAGGCTGTGGCTAACGAATATGGCGTGTTTATGGTAAATGACGACCGGGCAAGGGTGGACGACCCCAAAGTGGGACACCCACTCATTGTGATTGCCGACTCCTGGGGCGACATACGCATGGGAGCCAATATGGAATCCATTTTGGTGGGCTACAACGACCCGCGTTTGCCAAAATTTTTCTCGCCATCTACCGATGTGCGCGTGGTGGGGCAATATAAAGGAATCCGCTATGGAATTGATATTACATCTTCCAGCGACCGGGTGGGATATTCCAATTTGGGACCCGATTTCAAACTGGCAAACCAGTACAATCAGGAATGGTTGCTCATGTCCACGGCCGAAGCCTATTTTCTGCGTGCCGAAGGCGCATTGCGTGGCTGGAACATGAATGGAACAGCGAAAGAACTGTATGAACTGGGCGTACAAAAATCTTTCGAGCAATGGGGTGTTTCCGGTTCATACGATGCGTATATTGCCAACCAAACCAATAAGCCAACCAACTACACCGATCCGCAAGAAGCTGATTACAATATAGATGCAGCATCGTCCATTACCATTAAATGGGACGAAACAGCCAATCAGGAAACAAAGCTGGAACGTATTATTACCCAAAAATGGATTTCAATGTTCCCGGAAGGCGAAGAGGCTTGGGCGGAATTCCGCCGAACTGGTTATCCACGCCTTTTCCCCATGGCGGTAAATTACTCTTCGTTGACAGGTCACAATATTGATTCACAAATACTTATCCGCCGTTTGCCGTTTAGCAGCGATGAATATCGCGACAATGCCGATGCTGTAAACACTGCCAAAACCTATCTGAAAGGTGGAAAAGACGATGCAGGAGCTAGACTTTGGTGGGATGTAGGTGGGAATATTTTGCCATAACCATCAAGAGTAACTTTATCTTTTGTACATTTACGGTTTTATTAAAGTTAGACAACAATACATTGAATTTTGGCTTATAACATCAAGATATTTAGAAAATCCAATAGTTATTATAAACTACTGAGATACATCATATTTACTATTGGAATAATAGGCTTGTTTACCCAATGCGATAAAGCCATTTGGAGAGATCCCGACCAAACAGACTGGGGACAGCAACTAGCATCATCACCCGCTGCCAGAAAACGTATAGCAGGTTTTCGGGCAAAAGTGGATGAGTATTATTCTTCCAATCCCGATTCATCTATCTTCTATTGTCATAAATTAATAAATACGTATTCCGATGAAAAGCTCCCAAGTGGCGTTTTTAATATCTATAACTTTCTATCCGAGATATACTTACACAGAAAAGCCGATCCTATAAATGCAATGCGCTATCATTCCGAGGCATTGAAAATCATGAAAAAACACAAATGGAGAGAAACAGGAAATCCGTATTTCTTTATTGATATGGGCAATCTGCAATTGGTAAACAACATTAATAACGGAGCCATTACGAGTTACCATAAAGCATTGATATTAGCCGAAAAAGCCAAAATTAATTACGCCGTGTCGCTTGCTCAGAATAACTTGGGGATAGCCTTTGCGAAAGTTGCCAAATATGATTCGGCTTGTTACTACTATCACAAAGCAAGAGTTGCTCGAAAGGAAATAATGCCTTTGTTGGTGGCACAAAGCGATATATACCTGGCAAAAGCTTTTGTTGAGCAAAATAAGGCGGATAGCATTTTGTATTATCGGAATCTGGCTTACAACGAAATAAAAAAACAGTCGTACACGAATAAAGGGTTAAAACCTGTGGGCGTAACTTATGCCATAGAATTACTTAAAACTCTAAAAGGAGATTTGGCCTATTTAATGGCGGTATATTTTGAAAAAAAAGACAAGCCTGAGCAAGCCATAAATTATTACAAATCAACCATTCAGCAAGCCATTAGTCGGGGCGAAAATCCGGTGGCAATTTCGGGTTTATACTCCATTGCAAGTATTTATGACAAAGAACAGTCCGAGACGTTGGCTTTCCATTATGCCGACTCGTGTTACCGGATGTCAATCAATTATGAAAATTATGTGTTTGCAGTTAAATCGGCAAAACTTCTCGGGCAATTTTGTCTGAAGAATAATCCTCAAAAAACAAATTTCTACCTTACAAAAGCTATGTCGTTTACAGACAGCATTAAAAAGGATGAAATGACGGAGAAGGAACAAAACTCAATGGTTCTACTGATTAGTACACAAACCGAAGATTCTTTGCTGTATTATCAGGTTATGCAAGAAAAAGATGGTGCTGTGATGCATGTACAAACCATCTCAATTTCATTGCTGATTGTGTTACTGATTGTGTTGTGCATTCTTATTTACATTATCGTAAAGAAACAACAACAACTCAAAGAGGAACATTTACGGCAAATGGAGACCGTACTCAAAAACATTGAAAAAGAAGACAAGAATAAACTGTCAAAACAAAACAAGACTAATACTTTGTTCCCAAATCAGTTCGAAGAACGCTTTGCTGAATTGATGGAAAACCAAAAAGTTTACACACAGAAAACACTTTCGCTAGCCGATCTTGCTCGGCAGTTAGAAACTAATGTGAATTACCTCTCGCAATTTTTCAACAACCAACTCGAAACTAATTTCAACGATTATATTAACTCGCTTCGGGTGAAAGAGGCTTGCCGTATTTTCAAAAACGACACTGAGATGAAATTCTCTGTGGACCAAGTAGCCGATATGGTTGGTTTTAGCTCCAGAAGTACGTTCTACACCACGTTCAAGAAATTTGCCGGTGTTACACCAGCTTTCTTCCAAAAAAATCTTTCGGATTTGAACGATCATATTCATGAATCGAAGACCACTTCTATTTGAAGTTTTCAACCAATGCCGGTACACATAAAGTATCGTTATTCCCAAAACAAAGAACGGATAAATTAGCGTTTTCTCTACCCAACCATCCATTCTCTTAAATTAACGCTTCTTTTTAGCAGTAAAGTTGTCCGGAATCTTCAAATTGAAGATTCCGGACAACTTTTTTC
>Ga0302213_1001417_pt1 | contig 11366 bp, 9 predicted proteins | sample II_Fen_N1_2_FD_194583 | JGI IMG/M metagenome (GOLD analysis project Ga0302213, IMG submission 194583) | Peat permafrost microbial communities from Stordalen Mire near Abisko, Sweden - II_Fen_N1_1 | ecosystem: Environmental > Terrestrial > Soil > Wetlands > Permafrost | place: Sweden: Abisko... | reverse complement strand
TTTAAAGTCTAATTTCTATCTGATTTTGAATAAATATTCTAACTTTGTAGCAATTATAAAAAGTCATAATACAACAAAAATGAAACTAACCAAAAAATTATTTACTCTTTGTCTTTTGTCATTAACCATTTCAGCATCTGCTTGGGATGCTGTCGGTCATCGAATTATAGCAGACATTGCATACAACAATCTGACTGAGAAAGCCAAAGCTCAGGTAGATAAAATGCTTGGGAAAAAAGGAATAATATATGAAGCAACCTGGGCTGACGAAGTGCGTAGCGATAATAAGTATGCATACAGTTATCAGTGGCATTTTCAGGATTTGGATGACAACATGACTTCCGCCGGAATAAAAAAATTGCTCGAAAACCCCAAAGCAGAAGGCGAACATTTGTTTTTTGCGCTTGATTCATTGACCAAACGTTTAAAAGCTCACAACAGTGACGCCGAAGCATTGAAATTTATCGTCCATTTTGTAGGCGATTTGCATCAACCGATGCACATGGGTCGTAAAACGGATAAAGGCGGAAATGGCGTGGAATTCAATTGGTTTGGGAAGAAAACAAATCTCCACTCGGTTTGGGACGGCGCGTTGATTGAAAATCAGAAAATGTCGTATTCTGAATACAGCCGTTATTTGCAGGATAAGTTTGAGCCACGCAAGGCTGAATTTAAAAAATATGGAATTTTACAGTCTGTAGAGGCTGTTTATGTGGTTAGGAATCGAATATACAGTTATGACACTTCCGATACCAGCAATTATCATTATGTTTATTTCTTCGCCGACAATTTAGACGAAATGCTTTATCGTGGTGGAATTCAGTTGGCTAATGTGTTGAACAACATTTATAAATAATCCAGGTTCTAATACTGAAAAACGCTTATCAGAATAATTTCGGTAAGCGTTTTCTTTTTATTTTCCCCTTTCATATTGCAGCGGCCAACTGACTTCGGTGTCGGCTCTAAGCACGAAATACGGATTTCGAAGCAACTCGCGAGCCAAAAACACCATATCGGCCTTTCCTGCGTTAAGAATCGAATTGACTTGTTCGGCAGAAGTAATTAGTCCTACAGCCGCAGTCATGATTCCGGTTTTGCGAACAGCTTCCGAAAATGCCACCTGGTATTCGGGTGCTACAGGTATTTTAGCATTCACAATATTTCCACCTGACGAACAGTCAATTAAATCAACCTGATGTTGGTGCAATATTTCGGCAAGTTGAACGGTTTCATTCAAATCCCAACCGCCTTGCGCCCAGTCAGTTGCCGAAAGACGCACAAACAAGGGCAATTCCTCCGGCCAAACGATTTTCACTGCGCTTAAAATTTCCAACAACAAGCGAATGCGGTTTTCAAAACTGCCACCATATTCGTCGGTTCTGTGGTTACTTAACGGTGAGAGGAATTCATGAATCAGATAACCGTGGGCTGCATGAATTTCCAGAACTTTAAATCCGGCATGTTTTGCCCGAAAGGCTGCCGTTTTAAATTCATCAACTACGGCTTTAATTCCTAATTTATCAAGCTCCACCGGTGGATTTTCCGATTCGTCGAAAGGAATAGCTGAAGGTCCAACTGTAAGCCATCCTCCTTCCTTGCCCGAAAGTTGTTTTCCGCCTTTATCAGGGGTGTTATGCGAAGCTTTGCGTCCGGCATGAGCTATTTGAATTCCGGCTATTGAGTCGTTCTGATGAATAAATTCTGTAATGCGTTTTAACTCGGCAATATGGTCATCGTTCCACAATCCTAAATCTGACGGAGTGATTCTGCCTTCGGGTGAAACAGCTGTGGCCTCAACCACGATTAATCCTACCCCGCCAATGGCACGGGTTCCGTAATGCACGTAATGCCAGTCGTTTGCAAAGCCGTCGGTCGATGAATACTGACACATGGGCGACATGCCAATGCGATTTCTAAATGTGATTGACTTTATTATTAATGAGTCAGTAAGTTCTACCATGGTTTTTTGTAAAATATAAGTGTTTTAAATGAAACAATAGAACCCGGAAAATGTTTTTGTTTTGTTAATCAATTGTACTGAATAATGTCGGCGTTAAAAGCATAATTAAAAAAATCCATATTTTACCCGTTTCTTAATCGGGATTAAAGATAAAAATTGTATTTTTGTGGCTAAGCCAAATTTCAATTAACAACTAATTTTTCTTGATCAATAATTTAATCAGAATATTTTAAAATATTGATTCTGAATTTGAATCCAAAATAATGAAAATCAACATTGTAAATCGTTCAAAACATTTGCTTCCAGAATATGCCACACCACTCTCAGCCGGTATGGATTTGCGTGCTAATATAGTTGAGCCTGTGGTGCTGAAACCTTTGGAACGAAAATTGATACCAACCGGTTTGTTTATCGAACTTCCCGAAGGATACGAGGCACAAATCAGACCACGGAGTGGACTGGCCATCAAAAAAGGAATTACCGTGTTGAACTCACCCGGAACGATTGATGCCGACTACCGAGGCGAAATTTGCATCATCTTGGTGAATCTTTCGGCCGAGGATTTTGTTATAAACGATGGTGAACGTATTTGCCAGATGGTTATTGCCAGTCATGCCCAAGCAGAATGGGTAGAAGTTACCGAACTTGGTGAAACCGATCGTGGAGCTGGAGGATTTGGCCATACCGGCAAGCATTAATCCATTCATAAGGCGCAATTCATAATTAACAGTGAGTTTTGCACTATGAATTTTAAATTATGAATTTACAAATTTATGTACAGAAAATATTTTCTCATTATAGTCATTTTTCTTTCAGTCTTTCAGGGCTTTGCCGACCAAAAGAAGGGAGAACAACATCCCAAGGTCAACAAGCACTTGTCGGAAGCCAATCAGCGCAAGTTCGACTATTACTTCTATGAAGGATTGAAACTGAAAGAAACCGGCAAATATGATCAGGCACTGGAAACTTTTCAGGTTTGTGCCAAACTGGATTCGCTCGATGCAGGAGTACACTCGGAATTAGGAGTTATTTACGGAGTACTTGGTTTTACGAAAGCTTCGCTCGATTGCATGGAAAAGGCAGTGAAAATTGACCCCGAAAACTGGTGGTACAATTTACAGCTTGTAAGTCAGTATTCCGAATTGAAAAAATGGGATCGGTGTGTGGAAATAGCCGAGAACCTGCAAAAAATGTATCCCAACAAAGAGGAAGTTTACACTATGCAGGCTTCGTTTTTCAAAGAAACAAAGCAATTTGAGAAAGCTATTGCCGCCTACAACCGATTGGAAACATTGGTGGGAATCAATCGAAATATCTCCCTTGAAAAATTTCAATTGTATTTATTGTTGGACGATCAGGCAAAAGGCAATGCCGAGATTGAAAAGCTGATAAATAAATTTCCTTCCGATTCGCGTTACAAAGTTCTTCGGGGCGACATTTATCTCCAACAAAAAGGCTACGATAAAGCTCTCGAAACGTATAAGCAGGTTTTGAAGGACGATCCACAAAATGCGTTGGTGTATCTATCGCTATCGAATTATTACAAGGAAATGAATCAGCCTGAAAATGCCATGAAATCCATTGTAAGTGCCCTAAAAAGCGAACAATTGGACGTGGATACCAAGGTGCAGGTGCTCGGACAATATATTGAAAAGGTTACTCAGGATTCAACCAAGTTAAGCGAAACCGAAAGTTTGTTTAAAATGCTGGTCGATCGTTATCCTATGGAAGAGCAAGTACGTGGTTACTATGCTGTTTTCCTTCAGTTTATGAAAAGATTTCCCGAGGCTGTTTCTGAGTTTGAATCGATGATTAATATTAACTCGAAAAACGATCAAACATGGATGCACCTGATTCAGTTAAATCTGACTCAGAAAAATTTCAAACAGTTGATTTCGGTTGCCGATAGGGCAATTAAGAATATGCCGAAACTTCCGGGTTGGTATTTTTACAAAGGAATTGCCGAGTTTCAGCTCAATGATTTCGCAACTTCGCTAGCATCGTACAAAACGGGATTACCACTGGTGGCAGCCGAACAGAATGAGTTGAAAGGTGATTTTTATGCACAAATTGCGGATACTTATTACAAATTGGAGAAAAAAGATTCGGCTTTTGTAAACTACGACAAAGCACTGGAAGCCAATCCCAAGAATATAATGGTGATGAATAACTATGCATATTATCTTTCGCTGGAAAAAACGGAATTAAGTAAAGCCGAACGTATGAGTGCCAAAACCGTGGAGCTTGAGCCGAAAAACAGCACCTATCTGGATACCTACGCCTGGATTTTGTATCAACAGAAAAATTACTCGTTGGCAAAATACTATATTAACAGAGCGATTGATTACATGGCCAAAGACGAAGAATCAGGAGTCATCCTTGAGCACTACGGCGACATTCTCTGGAAAACAAACGATCAAGTCAATGCACTTAGGTATTGGCAAAAATCATACGATGCAGGCAATAAAACTAACGATTTAAAAAAGAAAATCGAGAATAAAGGAATGTAAAAAAGCTATGAAAACTAAAAACAACATACAAGCAGTAAATGCAGGTTGGAGACTGAACTTCGGCTGGCTTCTCGTGATTTTAATCGCCTTTTCGGCCTGTAAAACCACCAAACTAATTCCTGTCAAAACGGAGTCTAAACCCGTGAACCAGATAGCTCAGCTCATTGAACAGGTGCAAAAAAAGCAGGCGCAATTCACAACTGCCAATGTGAGTAAAATGTCATTGGAGCTGGAAATGGGTGGGCGTAGTGTAAATGTGTCGGCTAATTGCAAAATGAAATTGGACTCGGTTATTTACTTATCGGCTCAAATTCTTGGAATTGAACTGTTTAAAGCCGAATTTACAGCTGACAGTATTCGTGTTTTCGACAAAATGAATCGCCGGTATTATGCGGCTGATTATTCATATTTTGCTACAAATTTTGGCGTTGATGTCGATTTTTTTAGCCTGCAATCCTTGCTTACCGGCCGCTTTTTCTGTGTGGGAAACAAAGCAGTAAATGCCGAACTTTGCAAATTGAACGATCAAAAACAAATAGAATACACGTCTAAAAACATGATACAAACAACCACGCTGAATGCACAAAGCCTAATTCAGCAAATGGTAATTAAAGCCATTAACGGTAATTATCAACTGCAAACCGTGTATTCAGATTACACAGTTCAGAACGGTGTGAATTTTCCCGGAACCATTGCTTTGCAATTGGGAGCTCAAAACACCCAAATGAAGTGCAATTTTTCAATTCTGAGAACTGAATTTAATAGTAATTTGAAATTCGTTCCAACCAATAAGGCAAGCTATACTCGTGCCAATTTAGATCAATTGCTTAACAAATAAAGACCAATGATTAAACCTAAATTTAACCGATTTGTTATTGTCATTGTTTCATTGATAATTGCAGTTTGCAGTTTGCAGGCTCAAACTGTCAAAGAGCTGGAACAGCAACGGAAACAAACGCTTCAGACTCTCGAACTGACCAATAAATTACTCAATGAAACAAAAAAATCGAAAAATACTTCGTTGAATAAACTCTCCATTCTTTCAAAAAACATCAATGAAAGGAAAACACTGATAAAAGGTATGAGCACCGAAATTGGGAAAATGGATGAGCAAATCGGGCAACTGACTCAGGAACGCACCAAGCTGGAAAATAACCTGAAAGATTTGAAAGCCGATTATGCTAAGTTGGTACAAGATGAACAAATCAACAGCAGTTTGTATGCAAAAATTATGTTTGTTCTTTCTGCCCAAACATTCGATCAATCATATCGGAGGTTGCGATATTTACAGGAGTTCAGCGATTATCGCAAAGAGCAAGTGTATAAAATTGAAAAGGTTAAGACAGATATTGTCCACAAAAACGACAGCATTGTGACTAAAAAAACCGATAAAGTCAAGGTCGTCAAACAAAAGGAGGTGGAAGCCACCAAGCTTACAAAAGATCAACAGAAAGAAAAGATTTATTTCACCGACTTGCAAAAGAAGGAGGCCAAACTGCGCGCCGATTTGAAGGTACAACAGAAGAAGGCCAATGATTTAAATAATAAAATTGCAGCTGTGATTGCCGAGGAAATTCGTAAAGCCGAAGCCAAGCGAGCTGCCGCAGAGAAAAAACGATTAGCCGACGAAGCCAAAGTCCGTCAAGAAACTCAACGAACAGTTCAGAAGAATGAGTCAATTTCCAAAACAAAACCAGATTCGAAATCTAAAAACACTGCCAAATCGAACAGCAATGCTCCGGCAACAGTTCCTGCAGCAACTACTTCGGCTTCGGTTTCGTTGCTAACAAAAGAAGAAACGCTTACATCGGGCAATTTTGAGCGCAATCAGGGGCGTTTGCCATGGCCTACTTCCAACGGTTTTATCAGCGGACATTTTGGTATTCATGAGCATCCGGTTCTGAAACACGTGACCACCAATAACAAGGGGATTTATATTCAAACTCCAGCCGGTAGTTCCGCACGTGCCGTGTTCGAAGGTGTTGTTACACAACGTATGTTGATACCCGGGAGCAACAACATGGTCATTATTCAACACGGAAATTATCGAACAGTATATGCCAACCTGACCCAGATTTATGTGAAGGAAGGCGACCACGTCAGTGCAAAACAACCCATCGGTAAAATTTATACCGACGACGAAAGTGATAACAAAACAGAATTGTATTTTCAGGTGTGGAATGGTAGAAACCTGCAAAATCCAGAAAACTGGATTGCACGATAATTGAAGTAGCTAAACAGAATAACAGTTAATTGATTTGAATATAAATAGAGGGTAATTGGAAAAGTTTTACCGCTTGCCGGTTACCGCTTACTGCTGAAATTATGGAAGAACAAGTAATTATACAACAGGTCGATTACGGCGATAGTAACATTATCACCCTCGAAGGGTTGGAGCACGTACGCCGCCGCCCGGGAATGTATATCGGGAAACTGGGCGATGGAACGCATGGCGATGATGGAATTTATGTGTTGTTGAAAGAAGTGCTTGATAACTGTATTGACGAATATCGCATGGGTGCAGGAAAATCCATTGAAGTAACGGTGAAAGACGGTCATGTGGAAGTGCGCGATTACGGTCGGGGTATTCCGTTAGGTAAAATGATTGATGCCGTTTCGATTATGAACACCGGTGGAAAATACGATTCCAAAGCATTCAAAAAATCAGTTGGACTAAACGGAGTTGGTACAAAAGCGGTGAACGCGCTTTCGTCCACTTTCGTGGTGCAGAGTTTTCGCGATGGACAAAGCCGTCGTGCCGAATTTGTACAGGGAAAACTGGTGAAGGACAGCGATATTTTCGATGATAAAACCGACCGTGGAACCTACGTATTTTTTATCCCGGATGAGACACTTTTCACAGGGTATAAATATCAGGATGAGTTTATTGAAACCATGCTGCGCAATTACGCATACCTCAATACGGGCCTGACTATCAATTTCAATGGAAAAAAAATTCTTTCTAAAAACGGATTGCTCGATTTGCTGAACGAGAACCTGACATCAGACCCGCTTTACCCGATTATTCACCTGCGCGGCGAAGACATTGAAATTGCATTTACCCACAGCGACCAATACGGAGAAGAATATTATTCGTTTGTCAACGGGCAACATACCACCCAGGGCGGAACCCACCAAAGTGCATTTCGCGAAGCTGTGGCACGAACCATCAAGGAATTTTACAATAAAAATCATGAACTGACCGATATTCGCAACGGAATCATTGCGGCTGTAGCCATCAGCGTGGAAGAGCCCGTTTTTGAAAGTCAGACAAAGACCAAACTCGGTTCGCGCGATATGTCGAAAGATGGAATCACGGTGAATAAATTTATTTCCGATTTTCTGAAAAAAGAACTCGATAACTACCTGCATCGCAATACCGAAAGTGCCAACACGCTGCTCCAAAAAATACAGGATTCTGAAAAGGAACGTAAAGCCATTGCCGGAGTTACAAAGCTGGCGCGCGAACGGGCCAAGAAGGTAAACCTCCACAACAAGAAGCTCCGCGACTGCCGCATTCATTACAACGATTCGAAAGGCGATACCGAAAGTTCGAGCATTTTCATTACCGAGGGCGATTCGGCAAGCGGATCTATTACCAAAAGCCGCGATGTGAATTCGCAGGCAGTGTTTAGTTTGCGCGGAAAACCGCTGAATAGTTACGGGCTCACCAAAAAAATTGTGTATGAAAACGAGGAATTCAATCTGTTGCAAGCCGCATTAAATATCGAGGATGGAATAGAAGGATTGCGCTACAACAAAGTGATTGTATCGACCGATGCCGATGTGGACGGAATGCACATCCGGTTGTTGCTGATTACATTCTTCCTGCAATTTTTCCCGGATCTGATTAAAAAAGGTCACGTGTATATTCTGCAAACACCGCTTTTCCGCGTACGAAACAAGAAAGAAACCTTTTATTGTTACTCCGAGGAAGAACGTTTGGCGGCCATGGCTAAGGTAGGTTCTAACCCAGAAATTACCCGATTTAAAGGATTGGGAGAAATTTCGCCGGATGAATTCAAGCACTTTATCGGCAAAGATATGCGCCTCGACCAGGTAACATTAAAAAAGGAAGATGCCGTGCAGGACTTGCTTTCATTCTATATGGGCAAAAACACTTCCGAACGCCAGAACTTTATCATTGATAATCTGGTGGTGGAAGAGGATGTATAGTTTAATTCATAATTCTCAATTCATAATTCTCAATTGAATTTTCATGCCCATTTCCTATTACTCCGAAGACGATTCGAAAGACACTAATCCCGATGTGTATTTCATGAAGCAGGCCTTGCAGGAAGCTCAGAAAGCTGCGGCTCGCGACGAAGTGCCCATTGGAGCGGTTGTGGTTTGTCAGGACCGGATCATAGCCCGCGGGCATAACCTCACCGAAACACTGACCGATGTCACCGCTCATGCCGAAATGCAAGCCATAACGGCTGCCGCTCAGTTTCTGGGTGGAAAATATTTGGTGGACTGCACGCTGTATGTTACCATGGAGCCTTGCGTAATGTGTGCCGGGGCGTTGGGTTGGTCGCAGATAAGCCGCGTGGTGTACGGTGCCGAGGATGTGAAACGCGGTTTCCGACGGTTTGCACCTGCCGCCCTGCATCCCAAAACGGAAGTCGTTTGGGGTGTGCTGGAGGATGAATGCAGTAAGTTAGTGACCGATTTTTTTAAAAAGAAAAGGTAAATATTACAATACTTGTTTTCTGATTTAGTTTTCTTCAGCCTGATTAACCGGTGTAATTTTGCAGAAGAAATTCAGGTCAATATCTATCCACTCGCTTACCTTTATAAGTCCTAACATTTCAGTTGGTGGATTGATCCCAAAATCCTTAATACTTAGTCTCATTTTGCCAATCAGGTTGTAAAAATCACTGGATTTCTTTGCCGAGATTGGTACAATGTAATGTTTGGTAACTCCTGTAAGCGTTATATTTACCGATGCCTGACCCTTCGAATAATCATTCAATCCGCTTTGATTTTCAATATAATTTAACTGAACCTTAATCTCTGGGTAAATATCTGCTTTCAGAAGTTTAATAAAATCTCGCAAAGCCATTTTATTAAGTGAGTTGAAGTTTTTGACTACAATGGCATATTGATTCTGATTCAGACTGATTTTATTTTGAATTTGCGAGGCCGTTATTGTAAATGATTTGTTAGTCAACTTCTCTCCGTTTTGTGTCAGTCTGAACGGAATAACATTAGTTGTTCCGTTGATAGCAATCAAACTGTTATTCTGAAGCACAACGTTTACAGTAGTAGTTTGAGAGTATAAACTCCCTAATCCATTACCCAAAATCAATGCTAAAACGAAGAGCAACTTTCTCATTCAGTATCAATTATTTTTAGAATAAAAAGTCGGTAAGAAAAATCTTACCGACTCTAAAGATATAAAATATTTCTTTTGTTAGAATGAAATTACAGCTTCTGCACTAAATCCATGGAATTGATAGCCGTTTAAAATGTAGTTCACATTAGGAACTCCGCTATAAGTTTGGTTTACATATTCCAATTTAGCCAACAAATTTTTAGTTACATACCAACCTCCTGAAATTGCAACACGATTGATTCCAATAGAAAATGCAGGAACAGGAGCTTGAACCGTTGTCGAATTAGCTGTACCGGTCATAGCAGCTACATCGGCAGTTACAGTGTTGTAACGTCCACCAATAAATAAGTTTTGAGATTTTCCAAAACGGAATATCAAATCAGTGGCAAATTGAGATGCATTACGGTTTTTTGGTTCTGCAGTTGTACGACCACTTGCCGATTCCAGAGTAGTAAACGACTCAATAGATAACTGATCAGATGGCTTATAGTTCAAAAACAAGTTGCCCATAAAAGTAGTAAGTTGGTCACTCAGACCTGGATTGAAACGGCCACCAAAAGCAGTTGTAGTTCCAGGAGCTGCATTATACATGATAGCAGAATAGTTAGAACCTGTACGGTCGCCGCCAAATAAAGTATTTGATAAAGCTCCAGCTGTATAATAAACTGAGCCTGTCAGGCGAAAACGGAATTGGTCTGATAATTGCTTGTCATACCCAATTTTAGCAATCCATGAAGGATTGTGAATTCCATTTGAGTATTTGAATGAAGTTTGAGTCGTGTCAATATAAGCAAGACTTGGGTTCAAATTACCGTCAGTAACCGAAACCACTCCAATCAAACCATTATAGTTTACATCTGCTTCGGCACCAATTTCAGTAGCAAATTCATCCATAATGTAGTTATCCATAAACGCATTGTACATGCCATTTCCACCGTCAGATCTGCGGAAATGCGAATCACCATAGTTCACATCCATTTGTCCAACTTTAATGGTGGTGTATTTCATAATGTTATCCAACAATTCCGATTTGATAAAAGGAATTTTATCAAACTGAACATAGCCACCTTTTACCCAAGTTTCGTTGTGATGTTTTGAAGCTAAATACAACGTAACATTTAATGTAACTCCATCAGCCAAATAACTGTTCAAATACAGATTTGCCATTGATAAAGCAAAGTTTGGTGAACTTTTAAACAACGCTTGAGTGTTTTTATTTGGATCCTGATTTGTAACATTATTAGTATTGACCAATGCCATGTATGGCATAGAAATGGATGCCCCAAAATCAACTTTTGGTCCAGTAAACGGCACATCCGTTTTCGGAGTTTCAAATACATTTATACCGGTCTGATCAGTTGCACGTAACTGAGCAAACATTGTGCTGCTAATAAAAATTACAGCTGCAAGAGTTAGAATCGATTTTTTCATTTTGTTTACAATTTGTTGTTTTAGAATCATTTAAAATATAGTTATATGAGAGATACATCAATTTATTGCTGGTCCTTCAAATGTTACTGTGTATTTCAGTTTCACATCGTCGCCCACTTTCATTATA
>Ga0302213_1001414_pt1 | contig 11373 bp, 5 predicted proteins | sample II_Fen_N1_2_FD_194583 | JGI IMG/M metagenome (GOLD analysis project Ga0302213, IMG submission 194583) | Peat permafrost microbial communities from Stordalen Mire near Abisko, Sweden - II_Fen_N1_1 | ecosystem: Environmental > Terrestrial > Soil > Wetlands > Permafrost | place: Sweden: Abisko... | reverse complement strand
TCTGTCTGAAATTATCCCTACCATCGGATCAACAAAAGCATCGAATACTCGTGCTACCAGTAAGATCATACCTGCAGCAGTGGCTTTTATTCCAAACACATCGGTATAGAAAAATAATTGAAACATCATCATCATTTGGAAGATGAGGTTGGCTGAACCATCTCCCAGGCTATATCCTACTTTTTCGCCAAACGATACTTTTTGTGTTGTTGATTTCATTGATTAATTTTTTATTATATTATACATTATTTCCAACTATCAGTTCTAAAAGATGATGCCGGTAAACCATCTTTATTATACAGGTTTGCATATGCGGGATTATCAGCCCTGTCGTATCTTAAAGCGACAGGATCAGGCATTTCAGCCTCGTAAACAACCTGACAGCAAAAAGCGACATCATTATCAACAATTTACTCCTGTTATTCAACATTATATTATTTATTTTCATCATTCCACAAGTAGACAAAACATCATATTTTAAATATATTCTCAGTTGCCTGCGCTCCCGGAAAACAAAGCTTTGCTCCTCCCTAATCCAATGCCAACTGTTGCATCCATAGCTATTGTAAAATCAATTTTATTGATACAATACTTTGTGCAGTGAGCGCCACATTAACTGACTTTTTATCGCTGCTCAATGTTGTTGCAACTGGCTCCATGTTTTTTGTTGCATCGGTTTCCACTGCAGACGCAATACTGATTGCAGTTGGTGACGCAACTTGCAGTATAACAGGAGTAGTTTTATTATTTATAATAATTACTGTCATATCATTAAGCCCGGCATAAGCCGTTGACAATAAATCAGCATCCTGTAATGTTGTTCCTATTCGCGTTCTGCCTGTAGCATACTTAGCATAATGGGAAAGTATGTAGCCTCTTTTGGTAGTTTCTCCAAATGAAACAGTACTTTTTGCATTGTCATCCGCCAGCATCGAATAGTATCTTTTTAAATACCACCAGATATAGGCATTGAAATTAGCTGCCATGCAATCGTTGATTTCTTTGGCAACATATACCAATGAGGGTGTCCACAGCCAATCATATCCATTTTTCTCTTCATTCAGAAGATGCTCGGTCATCCACACTTCTTTACCATTTTGACGTGCTAATGGATAATCATTTAATCCACCGCCATATAAATGTCCCCCAACAATATCAAAGTTATTTACTGTTTCCGTACTATTTAGCAATGGGTCTGTATATTCCCAATTAAAATGGAAAGATTCTGCAGCTATTGTTTTCACATTGCCCAATTGACGTCCATAGGTTTTGACGAAGTTGAAAATTTCTTCAGGTGTGAAGCTGCACCAATTCATATCAGGTTCATTTTGGATAGAAATGGCATAGAGGTTTAGACCTTTAGAGGACATATAATCTACAAATTCATTGAGATGAGCGGCATAGTCTTTATAATACTCCGGAAGCAAATATTTAGTTTGAGTAGCATCAAATGTTGACTTGCGGGTACCAGTCATATTAGCAGGCGGATACCAGGGAGAAGCAAATACTATAGCTCCTAATGACTGAGCCTTTTTTGCAACTTCTATATCTTTATCCCAATCAGTCTTGTCGGGGTACACCATCATTCGGATAATATTGTAACCTAAGCCTGTTTGACTATACATTTTTTCTGTTTCTGCAAGCGTTATCTGGTTGGAAACACCTACCCAGATAGTTGGGTCGAGCATACCACCAAAACCTGTTACTTTCTGGTACGTCACAGCAGGATTTATGGTCATACTTACTGCAATGCATGCATTCTGTACTATTGAGATTTTCGTTGTCTCTCCCGTCGAAGTATTTGTCACAATAATATTTTGGCTTCTCGTTGAAGTTGTCAGATTGTGGTCCAAATTAACTATTATATTGGTGTGACTCTCCGATTTACTTATATCACCGCCACTGGTAACCGAAAACCCTGTGATAAAATTACTACCCTCGGGCGATATTGACCATTGAGCGTGCGACCATTCTACCCGAACTGTGATAGTATCTGACACAGCAGAAACCTGGGCTGTAGTATTGCTGAACCGAACATAATTACTTACTTCATTCTTACTACAATTAGTCAAAAAGAGGCTACATATAATTATAAGAAAGAGACGTGTCAATAACTGTTTTTTTTTGTTCCTCATTTGAAAATTTAGTTCATTTGAAATTTGTAAACAAAATATATTTCTGTAAATTAATTAGTTACTTTGAAGTTTAATTAGCGTATCTTTTAATCCATTTGATTTTGCAGTAATACTGATTATCCCTTTTTCACCTGCTTTGGTACGGATAATCACGAGACAAAACCCATTAAATGCTTCGCGTTTTTTCGAAGTAAAAGACACCATATTCGTTGCGTCTCCATTATCAGTTGCAATAATTTCACCGGGACCATCAATGCTAAAATCTATCTGATTATTTGAACGAGGCACAACAAACCCATCTTTATCCACTACCCGAATAGTGATAAAAGCCAGATCCTTCCCGTCGGCTTTTATGATTTCTCTATCGGCTGATGCTAATAGTTCTATGGCGCTGTCTGTGGTTTTAACTGAGCTCTCTGCCCATTTTTTTCCATCCTTATATGCCACTACCTTTAATTCACCCGGCTCATATCTCACACTGTCCCAACGTAAACGATATTCATACAACATCTTTTTCTTTTTTCCCAACGATTTACCATTAAGAAAAAGCTCGGCTTCGTCACCCGACGTGAAAACGTGCACCGGAGTTATCTGTCCTACTCGTTCCGACCAGTTCCAGTGTGGAAGAATGTGTACCATGGGAAGCTCAGGCAGCCAATGGGATTGATAAAGAAAAAAACGGTCTTTGGGAAATCCTGCAAGGTCAATGATACCGGTATATGAACTGCGGGCCTCATAATAAGGAGTTGGTTCGCCAATATAGTCAAATCCGTTCCAAACAAACTCACCAGCCACGAAAGGATGTCTATCTATTGTGGCAAAGACCTTGTCGGCACTGGAACCAAAGTCGACGGCATGTTGTTCGTAAGCACTAACCTGACAAATTTTAGAATCACCTCCCCTACCATCTCTTATTGGTTCGCTAATTTCTTTCGATACGGGAAACAGATATACTCCACGGCTACTGGCTGCCGATGCAGTTTCGGTACTCAGAATAGCTTTATCCGGAAATTGTACATGGAAAGCATCATATTGAGGTGCTGTTCGGATGCGCTCGGTTCCTTCAAATTCAGGAGATTGACGAATTCCTTCACCCTGATAATTCAAACCTATAACATCAGGAACTTTGGATAAAGCCATATCAGGTTTGGCAAAGTTCATGGCAGTAATCGTAGGACGCGTTGCATCTTCATCTTTTATAATATCATGCAACCTTTTTCCAATATTAGCACCTTCTTCGCCGGTGTATTGTTCACCCACTTCGTTGCCAAAACTCCACATAATGATTGAAGCACAGTTCCTGTCTCTACGAACAAAGGAACGTGCATCCTGCTCATACCATTCGGGAAAAATCAGATGAAAATCATGCGGGTTCTTTTTACGATCCCACGAATCAAAAATCTCATCAATTACAAGAAAACCCATTCGGTCGGTTAATTCGAGTAATTCGGGTGCAGGTGGATTGTGCGACAAACGAATGGCATTACAGCCCATTTCACGCAATATCTCCAGTTGACGTTCGGCGGCACGGGTATTGAATGCAGCACCAAGTGCGCCCAGATCATGATGTTGATTTACACCTTTTATGAAGATGTGTTCACCATTAACAAACAATCCTTTATCAGGGTTAAATTCCAATGAACGAATACCAAATCTCGTTTCGTATGAATCTATTACCTTCGATTTTTGCGATACCAAAGTGATGGCCACATAAAGATTTGGAGTTTGGGTTGGTTTTGGACCCCATAACCTTGGGTTCTTAATAGTAACAGAGTCCACTATTTTGTTATTTCTTCCTGCAATAATCTTGGCATTTTGAGTTTTGAAGCAAGCAACAACATCACCTGTCGGTTTTCCCTCAGCATCTAAAGCAAAAATCCGGGTAATAATATTGACATTTGCATTTGTTCTTGAGTTATTATCTACGGTAACGTCTAAATTGATTGTAGCTGACGTTTTGGAAACATTTTTTGTAGTTACATAGGTGCCCCATTGACCCACATGGATAAGATTCGTTTTCGTCAACCATACATTGCGATAGATTCCGCCACCCGGGTACCAACGAGATGAATAGTTTGGATTGTCAAGGCGAATAGCCAATTGATTCTTTCCACCTGGAATAACATATGGTGTAAGATTTAGTCGCCAGGAGTTGTAACCGTAAGGCCAACCACCAACTAAATGGCCGTTTAACCAAACCATAGCATATGACATTGCACCGTCAATATCAAGGAAAATTGACTTGCTTTCATCTGAAGCTGGTATATCTAATTTCTTACGATACCAGGCAACCCCGTTACTGGGAAGTCGCCCCATACCTCCACCTACTTCGGGGCTCGAACCTGTCATGAAAGGTCCTTTGATAGCCCAGTCGTGAGGCAAATTTACTTTTTCCCATGAGCTATCGTCGAAATTGCCCTGAACAAATGGAAAATCACCGCCCGGATTCCCTTTTGGAAGGATATATTTCTTTGACGGGTCTTTAATAAAATCATTTCCTGACGGAAGAATCCACGCTTTAAGAACATCCTGAGTTCCTTTAACTTCAACAGATTCTGTTGGCTTGGCATCTGCAACCATGTTTTCCTTTTTATCGGTAACATCTGGTCGTACATCATATATTAAGTTATCAGCTTTAATTGCCGGGTCATACTTATAAAAACTCCACCCAACATTAATGGAAATACGTTGCCTATTGATATTATTTGTAATATTTGTAAAATTCTTTGCTCTCAACGGTATACTTATCGATAAAGAGAAGCATAGTATAACAAAAAAAACTAAGGATTTAATTAAAATAAATTTTCTCATAATAAAATTTAAGCTATTGAATTCTAACAGGTTAACGTGTTGAATATAATAATTATATTTATCATACATTTGCTTCTATTCTTTTGGTATCAATAGAGCTTAGCTGCACTTAATATTTCTTTTCGGCACAATATACAGGAACTTCCAGAAAACTGGAGAACCATCACAATATTGAGATGCATTTTTTATAATTTATACTATTTTGTTTTATCTCTTCTTTATCGGAAGTAGCGAAAATACTTTCATCTAAATCCGTAGGAATAGATATTTTTATATGAGAATTTATTGCTCGTTTTACTTAACATGTGTAATATGGAGCTTTCAGAAAAATATGGCCGATTGGGATTAGATTATTTGCGAATCCCAATCAGCCATTATTTATTTAAAACATCATATCCATTTCATTAACCACTAATAAGTTAGCTAATTACGAATTAGTTATTGATAAGCAGGGTTTTGATATGCTTTCTTTTGATCATCTGTCATTTCCAAACCATTAAGCTGGCTGGTTGGGATAGGGCGAAGATAGTAACCAGATGTAATTGTACGGGTAAATGTCTCTGGTACATGTTTAGTCCAGTCACTAGCAGTTGTTGTATTACCGCAAATTACGAGAGAGCTGGAAAGTTCTGCCCATTTTTGAGTACGAACCAAATCCCACCAGCGATAACCTTCGCCAAAATACTCACGCGACCGTTCTGCCAGGATATAGTTAACATCAATTACTGCAGGCGTAGCAGCAACCATAAGAGCACTATTGTCTTGAACTTTAGTAACATTTCCTGAGTTACTAAAACGCCATTTTCCTGCACGAGCACGAATTACATTAATTAATCCACTGGCAGTTCCGTCATTTGCATACGTTCCTGTTACAGCTGCTGTAGTTGCTCCCTTTACAGCTGCTTCTGCAGCAATAAAAAAGAGTTCCGAGAATTTAGCAACAGGAAAAGGGCGAGTTACACTACCATTATATCCTCCCTGTCCTGTTCCATTGTCGGTACGGTACGCTCCAAGTTTCCAATTTCCGGGATAGCATATTCTGGAAATATTACTTGGTGGTACCACAAAATCAGCTCTTCCTGCTAATTCACCTGCTCCAACGCCACTATTATTCTTAGAGAAATCAATACCTGCCACATTTGTATCCAGGAAAGATAATACAACATCTCCATTAACCACTGGTAAAAAATTTGCATTGTAATAAGTCGCAGATTTGTCACCACCTCTGGACCAATTAGCACGGTAGGCAGTTACAAATGTGCCATCATAACGCGAATCGTTTGTTTTATCGGCAAAAGTATTTGAAAAAACTCCTTGAGGAGGAGCTAACATAGTCCATGGACGTCCGGTAGATTGGTCTGCTACACGATAAACATTTTGTACAGCAGTCCACGTTGTTGCAGATTTAGAACTCTTAATTTTATCAAATGCCCATTGTTCAAACCAAGTAGCAAAGTTATCTGTTGAGAATCCGCCACTACTATAACTTAGATCACCCCCGTTATATAACGCACTTGTCTGTGTATGGTCGGCATACAATAATATCTCTTTATTACGATCGTTTGATCCTACATTTACATCATAAAATGTTGGCTGTAAGCCGAAGTTAGTTCCTGCATTAGTAATACCTGCTATTGCTACATTATAAGCTTGCTGATAATACCAAACAGCATTATGCCCATCAGGGTCTGTTCTGGCACCTGTAAGCGATGGAAAAGGGTAAGTAGGAATGTTGTTAGGATTTTCCAACCACCATCCATAAGTCAGATAAGCTTTTGCCAGAAACAAACGGGCAACCGTTTTAGTCACACCTCCGGTTACACGACCTGCATCAGGCAAATCAGTAATGGCTTGTAACAAATCGGGGAATATTGCTTTAGTATAAACCGTAGTGACTGAGTCTCGAACAGACGTTCTCGAAGTAGATGAGTTGAATTTCAATCTACCCGCACCTAAATCCAGAGGCACTCCACCAAAAGTTTGTACCAATAAAAAGTAGTCAAATGCACGGAAAAATCTGGCTTCTGCAACCAATGAAGCCGAAACGCCCGCTGTAGCTCCATTCTCAATCACACCGCTGGCAGTGTTGATGTTCGGAAAGGCAGTTCCCCACAATACACCTGTATTGCTACTTTGAGGATCAATTGTTCCTACTCCTGAAAAATCCAAATTCTTAACATTTCCATCTGAATTTTGACCCCATGTTGATTCATCAGTACTAATTTGGTTGGAGTTTAAGAAATAGCCATTACCATACATGTAGCGCAAGTGACCGTACATTGATGTGATTCCTCCAACAACACCTGCTTGAGTTTTGAAATAATCGGGGGTAAAAATACCGCGTGGATTTTCTTCCAAAATGTTAGAGCAGCTCATCAGGAACAATGTCAGTAGAGCTGTTCCTATATATTTATTAATAATTATACGTTTCATTGTTATGTGTTTTAGAATGTTATATTAATACCCATTACGTAGTTATGAGTGACAGGCGTATTATAGCCTACAGTCAGCAAACGTCTCAATGCGTAACCATAAGCTACTGCAGCATTCGCACCATCATTTCCATATGAGTTAGTTTCTGGATCCAAACCTGATTCACTGTGATAAGGAGAGAAGAAAACAAACGGATTCTGAATAGTACCATAAAGTCTCAATTTTTCAATTCCTGCTTTTTTAATCCATTTCTGATTAAAGTTATAACCTAGTGTAATCGTTTTTACCTTCATATACGTTCCATCGAAATAGCCTAATGTAGATCCATATTTTGGGTTGTTACTGTTTTTTGGACCATTTGGATCCGGATATTTCGCATTCGTGTTAGTCTCTGTCCAATAGTCTATCTTAATATTTCCTCCACGTCCACTCTCTAAATTGAGATAGCCGTTTGATCCATAAAGTGTACTGTTAAGAATACCACCATTTTGGAAAGTACCAACTACACTCAGGTCAAATCCTTTATAAGCTACACGAGTATTGAAACCTCCCTGAAAATCAGGATCACAGTCAATAATTTGTTGGTCAGCAGCTCCAATTAATCTTGTTGGAGTACCATCTGCATTGTAAGTACCTGTATATAAAACTTTAATCATACCAGCCTGTCCTGCAGATCCTTCATATAGTTTAGCTTCAGCAGTCGTTTGATAAAGTCCAACTTTCTTGTAATCATAAATTACATTAAGTGAATGACCAACAAACCACCAGTTATTTGTATCTGTTGTATTTCCTGAAGCAAGAGCTACCAATTTGTTTTTATTGCTATACACATTCACACCGGCTTCCCAGGTCCAACCATTGAGATTATCCAATATCACTCCATTAAGCGAAAGCTCCCAACCTTTGTTTTGGGTTTCACCTACATTTCCCATATAACTGCTTACACCTGATGTTACCGGCATTTGAACACTTAGCAAAATATCTTTAGTATTTGTTACATAGTATTCTACTGTACCCGACAAACGGTTTTTCAGAATAGAGAAGTCCACTCCAAAGTTCTTTGTGATAGAATATTCCCAACCTAAATTAGCGTTAGGGAGTGTGGATACATAATATCCTGTAGCATTTGAAGTCCCAAAGTTGTACGGTCTGGTACTTAATAGTCCGAGTGTAGCGTATGGATCAACAGATTGATTGGAAGTTTGTCCATAACCAGCACGCAATTTCAACGCATCTAACCAGGTAACATCCTTCATAAACGCTTCCTTATTGATATTCCAACCAAGAGATACTGCAGGATAACTGTGCCACTTATGTCCTTCTGCCAACCTTGATGAAGCATCTGAACGGAAAGTACCACTTATCATATAGCGATCGTCATAAGAATACATTAAACGCCCCATCCACGACATTAAGCCGCTAACACTATAACCTTGATTAGCATTATTAATCGTTATGTCATCATTACTACTGGTGGAAGACTGTCCCAGATTAAAATACTGAAAATTATCACCGGCAATATTCTTTCTCTGAATTGATGAGCTGTTATACATAGTTTGCTCAGCAGAGTACATAGCTACTGCATTAATTTTATGCTTTTCGGCAAAAACACGATCAAAAGACAATAAATTTTCAACTGCCCAGTTAGTAGTGAGCGAGTTACTGATAGACGCAGAATTAGGATTATCAACTGTAGCACTGAATACTCCAACTCCTGTATAGCTACCTCCATTACTCTGGCGGTAGTTAGCACCAAGATTAACGCGAGCTTTTAAGCCTTCTACTCCGGGTATTTTCACTTCACCGTATGCGGAGTTATAGGATCCAAACGCCTTTGTTTTATCAGCCCATTTGTCTCCCAAAGCAGCTATAGAACTTCTTGTATACAACCAATTCTCATCAGATGTCATTTTTACAGTTCTTTTAAACGTACCATCATCGTTATATGGATTGGAAATAGGTGACGAATTTAAAACAGTATACATTCCTAAACCTGCACCATTTGTAACATTATAATTGTTATTTGTGGTGAAACCTACACGAACATATTTGCCTACTTCCTGATCAACAGAAGCGCGGATAGAATAACGGGTGTAATCAGAACCCGGGATTACAGCTTCATCTTTGTAGTAACCTCCACCAAATTTATAACTACCTTTTTCATTACCACCTGAAACACCTATATCGTGACTTGTTACTAAACCTGTTCTTAAAAATAAATCTTGATAGTCAGTATCTGCAGTATAAGCTGCTATTGAACCATCTGTATTAGAAGTATGTGGTTCATCAGCACCTGCCGTTTTATATAAACCAGCCCTTATCCTGAGCGCAGCCAATTCAGGTCCGTTCATCATTGGGTATTTAATAGCATCTTTTACACCATAATATGCATTGTATGCGATTTGCGCTTTTTGACCTTTCGTACCTTTATTAGTTGTTATCAATATAACACCGTTAGCACCACGCGAACCGTAAATGGCAGTTGCCGAAGCATCTTTCAAAATATCAAGACTCTTGATGTCATCAGTACTAATATCTGCAATTGTTCCTGCAAAAGGAATACCGTCAAGTACAATCAATGGATCGTTACTGGCATTTATAGAACGTGTACCACGGATACGGATTTGCATTGTGCTTCCCGGCTTAGTAGAGGTTTGCGCCATTTCTACCCCGGCTACGCGTCCTTGCAAAGCATTCGTGATATTTGATGCAGGTATTTCACGCATCACATCTCCTTTTACTGAAGCAACAGAACCTGTTACTGCTTCTTTGCGTTGATTACCATACCCTACAACCACAACTTCATCCAGTGATTTGTCCTGGTCTTTTAATACAACATCGATTTTAGTTCTTCCACCTACGCTTACAATTTGTTTTTGATAGCCTAAATAAGAAAAACTCAATGAAGAGTTCGCTCTCGCTTTGATTTCATAATTACCGGACACATCACTAATTGTTCCATTGGATGCTCCAGTTTCCATTACACTCACTCCTATTAATGCTTCGCCATTTGTATCTTTTACAGTACCCTTTACGGTTATTGTCTGTGCAAAAGCACATAGGGGAAATAAAAAAAATAAGAATAAAAGGCCTAAGAGCCTGGTTAGTTTTTTACTTTTCATGATTAGAATTCATTTTTTTATTAGATTTTTAATTACTTGTTTTGATAATCACGTAATAATTTTCAGGTTTCCATTTTCTTGTAATTTATAGGGTTAACAATAATTTATACTTTGGTTACAAACATACAGATTTATATTAGCTTCGGGTTGAACAGGCTTTTCAATTACTTTTCCACTGGTTACATTCAAGCCCCATTTGTAACAAAAGCTTTACTCAACGTTACATTTTTGACTCTAATCATAAATTTTATCAAAAACCAGTAAATAATGTTTTGTATTTTTTGATTCAAAAATCAAAAAAAATACAAAACAATTTCAATGTAAATTACTTTTAGCGATATAGATTTAACGATTGAACTCCCACGGAACATCCAAGGTCTCGGGGAAAAAACAGGATATATTACCTGGCGTAAAACAGAACATTCTATCTTATACTCTCTGTACATTTGCATTAAATTTTCATGGGAAAATCTAGGGGGCTTATCAAAAAAAAAAGCAGCCGGAAATTAATCCGACTGCTTTATATTGAGTGTATTCCGTATGTCAATTAAGCTTCCTGTTATCATTAATATGTTGGGCATATTCTTTAGGGGACATACCATAAAACTCCCGGAATGAATTGGAGAAATGAGACAGGTTCGAGAAACCCAATGCATACGCAAGTTCAGAGATACCCGTTTTTTGGGTGGAAAGCAATTCTGCTGCTTGTTTCAAGCGGATAGACTTAATAAAATCACGGGCAGATTGATTTGTTAGCTCTTTCAGCTTGCGATGCATGTGTACACGACTCATACCTACTCCACTTGCTAAGAATTCAACATTCAAATCAGGATCGGCTATATTATCATTGATAATTTTAATTACTTTTTCTA
>Ga0302213_1001409_pt1 | contig 11401 bp, 12 predicted proteins | sample II_Fen_N1_2_FD_194583 | JGI IMG/M metagenome (GOLD analysis project Ga0302213, IMG submission 194583) | Peat permafrost microbial communities from Stordalen Mire near Abisko, Sweden - II_Fen_N1_1 | ecosystem: Environmental > Terrestrial > Soil > Wetlands > Permafrost | place: Sweden: Abisko... | reverse complement strand
TTGTTGTCTCACCAAGACTCGAACTTGGTCAGGCAGAACCAAAAACTGCAGTGCTACCATTACACCATGAGACAATCGTTGGGCTTTATTTCTAAAGCGGTGCAAAGATACGAATTTTTTCTTTTCGCCAAAAGCTTTTTGAAAAATTATTCTATTTTTGCCCTATCCTACTTACTCTACTGTGAGTAAATAGTAGTTTTTCTTGCCTTTTTGAACCAATAAATATTTGGCATTGAGGAGTTTTGAGCTATCTATCAGTTCATCCTGATTTTCCAACTTTTCTTTATTAATACTCACTCCACCCGACTGTACAAGCTTGCGCATTTCACCTTTTGAAGGAAAAACAGGGGCAGATTCAGTTAATAAGTCAATTGCCTTCACGCCTGCAACAAGTAAATCTTTAGAAACAGTGAACTGAGGAACCCCATCAAACACAGCCAGCAAGGTTTCTTCATCAAGTTTTTTCAATGCATCTGAAGTGGAATTTCCAAACAAAATGTTCGAGGCTTCAACCGCAGCAGCATAATCTTCTTCGGAGTGAACCATAATAGTTACTTCCTGCGCTAGACGCTTTTGCAAGGCACGTTGATGAGGTGCATTAGCATGTTCGGCTACTAGTGTATCTATGTCATCCTTGCAGATAGCTGTAAATATTTTAATGTATTTTTCAGCATCAGCATCACTCACATTCAACCAAAACTGATAAAATTTATAGGGCGAAGTATATCGACGATCTAGCCAAACGTTTCCACTCTCGGTTTTTCCAAACTTTCCTCCATCTGCTTTGGTTATTAACGGACAAACAAGTGCAAAAGCCTCTCCACCGGTTTTACGACGAATGAGTTCGGTACCAGTAGTGATATTTCCCCATTGATCCGAACCACCCATCTGCAACTTACAGTTTTTATTCTGATACAAATGCAGGAAATCATAACCCTGAAGCAGCTGGTAAGAAAACTCAGTAAACGACATACCCACGTTAGAATCGTTTGTCAAGCGCTTTTTCACCGAGTCTTTAGCCATCATATAGTTTACTGTAATATGTTTACCAATGTCTCGAATAAAGCTAAGAAACGAATAATCTTTCATCCAATCGTAGTTGTTTACCAACTCGGCTGCATTAGGTGCATCGCTATCAAAATCTAGGAATTTCTTTAATTGCGTTTTAATACATTCCTGATTGTGGCGAAGTGCTGTTTCATCAAGTAAGTTACGTTCCGCAGATTTTCCGGATGGATCACCAATCATACCCGTAGCACCACCTACCAAAGCGATAGGTTTGTGACCAGCACGCTGAAAATGTTTCAACATCATTACACTCACCAAATGACCAATATGCAAAGAATCGGCGGTAGGATCAATTCCCACATAAGCGGATGTCATTTCTTTTGCCAACTGTTCTTCTGTGCCTGGCATTTGAGTGTGTATCATGCCACGCCATTGGAGTTCATCAATAAAATTCATATATTCTGTATTGTACCTCCAGCCTCTACAAAGGAGACATAGATAATTGTTATTAATTCATTTTCAGAGGTGCAAAGATACTACTTTTTAATTTTCCGAACAAGAACAAAACTTTTGACAATGAATCACATTGACGGATTAAAATATTTCAGTACTTTCGCCCTCATTCCAACAATTATTTCACTCAACATGAAGTCAAAAAAAATTCTTTTTATAGCCATACTCACCCTTTCGTTATCGGCATGTAGCCATAAAACATGGCAAATAACTCAATCTACATCCACCAGAATACCCATAGACAATTCAACAGCAACTTTAACAGATAAAAACTACGAAAACTTTTTATTACCTGTAAAACAAAAGATTGACGAACAAATGAATGTGGTTATCGGGCAAGCTTCCGAAACTATGAGAGGGCATGCTCCTGAAAGTTTGCTATCGAACTTTAGTGCAGATGTTTACAAGAAAGCAGCATCCAATTTTCTGGGAAATAACGTAGACATTGCCATTATCAACCTTGGTGGACTGCGCACAGTTGTCAACGAGGGTAACATTACCATTGGAAAAGTATTTGAGCTAATGCCTTTTGAGAATGAACTGGTAATAGTTTGGATAAAAGGAGACAAACTTCGGGATTTAGTGAGCTATTTTGCCAGCATGGGAGGCGAAGGCGTTTCGGGATTGCGAATGGAAATTGACGGAGGGAAAGCTCAAAAAGTGGAAATTGACGGAAAACCACTGGATATAAACAAGCTCTACAGCATTGCCACAAACGATTATCTGGCAGCCGGAAACGATAAAATGGTTCAGTTGGCACAAAATGTAAAACGGGTAAATACCGGCATAAAAGTGAGGGATATGCTATTGGATTACATTAAGACTGAAACAAAAAATGGTAATAAAATTAAATCGGAACTAGACGGAAGAATCAAAACAATCAACCCCTAGCCCCTGTAGGGGAACTATATTACCGTAGTCTAATTCACATTTATATGCATGCAATATGATTAAACATAAAAAAAATCAATACAATAGTAACTTAGCCCCCATGAAGGTGCTAGGGGTTCTTCTATTTATCTTCATTAGTGTTGTAGCTTTTTCTCAACAAAAGATAAAGTTAGTTATTCTTCATACCAACGACACGCACAGTCAGGTAGAACCAACCGAGAAATCAGCATCAAAAACAGCTGATATGGGAGGTTACGCCCGCAGAATGGGTGTTATCCAGAAAATCCGATCGGAAGAACAGAATGTACTTCTGGTTGATGCCGGCGATTACTCTCAGGGAACACCCTACTTCAACTTTTTTAACGGACGAATAGAGATTGACGCCATGAACCGCATGAAATACGATGCCGGAACACTTGGAAATCATGAATTTGATAACGGCATCGACACACTGGCAACTGTATTGAAAAATGCACAATTTCCTATGGTCAGCTCAAACTACGAACTGAGCCAAACTCCATTGAACAATATAATTAAACCCTATATTATCTTGGAAAAAGCGGGATTACGTATCGGCATTATGGCACTAAATGTAAATCCAAAAGGGTTGATTTTTGAGAAAAACTACAAAGGAATGACGTACGACAATCCGGTGGAGAAAGCCAATGAAGTTTCGGCGATGCTGAAAAGGAAGGAAAAATGTGATGTAATCATTTGCTTATCGCATTTAGGAGCCGACACAACAAAAATGGAAGTGAACGATTTTGAGATTGCCCACAAAACAAAATATATTGACGTTATTATTGGTGGTCACTCACATAGCATGATTACCAATACAAAAGTTACAAACGCTGCCGGTAAAAAAGTTATTATTGCCCAAATGGCTAAAAGTGGATTGTACTTAGGGCGAGTAGAACTGAATCTGGAAAAGAAATAACGAAATCAGACAGGTCATTCTGATTTTGCCAGCAAAAGTGAACCCGCCAGCATAGGAACAATAAAATTAATAGCCCATACACTAACTCCGGCTAGCGCTATATTCACCACCTGACCAGAATATGCCCCAATGAATAATACAGCAAAAGAACTGCGTACCGCAGCCTCCGAAAAAGCAAACGAAGGCGAGAAAGTGACAAATAAATAAGTTGTTGGAATGGCAATTAGAGCTTCGGTATAATCTAAATTAATACCAAAAAAACGCAGAATCATGAAAAACTGCACACAGAAAACGACGTAACGAACCAGCGAAATAACCATTATTCGGAACAAGTCAAATCCAGAGTAATCAGTCAGACAAGAAGTAAAACCAGCAATACTTGAGGCAATACTCGATTCACCTAAAAAACGGCTTAATTTGGGAAGTTCTAAATAAACTAATCCAAAGATAAGTACGCCAACCAACATTATTAGTATAAAATTTTCAAAATCAACTTCTAAAGGATTTGCCGTAAAATAGAAAAACGCCAACGCCGCCGGCACTCCACATCCGGCCATAATTAAATTCTGAGTTAAGCTGTTTACAACACTCAATGTCACCCCTGCTTTCCGATTTTCAGCATTCAGGGATATAACCCGACCAACCATCTCTCCGACTCTGTTTGGTGTAAAAAAACCAGTAGAAATACCAGCCAGAACACCTTTCATTGCTCTAAACAAATTTATTTTTTCCACACTTGCAGTCAGCATCTTCCATTTAAATGCTTCAAGCAACCAGTTAATGGGCAACAATGCTATCACAGCAGCTAACCACCAACATTGCGATAGCGGCATTTGACGCCACCACTTGAGCAACTCTCCGTAATGTGTAAAAGTTATAAGTTTGTAGGCCAAAAACGAGTAAGCCAATATCATAAAAATCCACTTAACCCACGACACCCAATGTCGGTTAAAAGACAATGCCTGAGACTGGGATTCGATATGATTATTATTGGTCACTAAATAGGAGGATTATTCGTTAGGAATGCTACTTCCCTGTGTTTTAAACGTAAATTTTTTCTGTGAAAAATAACTAAACATGGTGGTAAAAATGGTTACAATCATTTTAGATGGCGTAGGGAAAAGCCCCACAAATTCAACCAACAATTTTAAGCCCAGATAGTTTAGCAGTAAATTGGCAAGAACTACCAGCGAATAACGATACAACTGAGTTTTCCCACTTAAATCAGAACTAGTAAATGTAACATATTTTTGCAATAGAAATCCGGAAACAAGCGTAACTGGAAAGGTAAAGAACAAAGCTGCATTGTGTGATTTCAAGGTAATGAAACCTAGATTTAGCATTTGGTGTTTTAGCACAAAATTATAAATCACAAAAAACAGCACCCAATCAAAAATCATATTCCCAACTCCCGACACACCATAGCGGAAGAACTGAACAGAGAAAAAACGGCGGAACGGTGGATAAAAAAAATCGATGACCGCACAAATCCAGCGACCGACAGCTTCAAATATTTTTTTCATTTCTATTTTATAACGATTACAAATCGGTTAATAATGACGAAAACTTAGGTAAATCGAACAATTATACTTACTTTTGTGCGCCTTAAAAAAACCTTTATTTCATTTAAGGCGCAAAGATACAACAATAAGAATCTACTAGTTGAAATTTAGTATTTTCAATTTATTGATTTGAACATATTTAACGGTTTTATCGTTTTATAACGTAAACAATTTCAGCAAATAATCCTTTTTCCACGAATATGCCCGACGACTATCATAGTTATGACACAAGTAAGAGCAAAAAAATACTTGGGCCAGCACTTCCTCAAAGACATGGAAGTTGCCCGTCGTATTGCCGAGAGCTTAACGCTCGACGGTCGCACCTCTGTGCTTGAAATTGGTCCGGGAATGGGTGTTTTAACCCAGTTTTTACTTCAAAATCCTCTTATTGATCTTACAGCTGTTGAACTTGATGGCGAATCAGTGGAATACTTACACCAACATTATCCCAATTTAAACGTTATCGAAGCCGACTTCCTGAAAATGGATTTGAAAAGCCATTTCCCAGACAAATTCTGCATTATCGGTAATTTCCCCTATAATATTTCCAGCCAGATTTTCTTTAAAATGCTCGACAACAAGGATTCTATCCCTTGCCTGGCCGGCATGATACAAAAAGAAGTGGCTGAACGTATTGCCGCTCCTGCCGGAAGCAAAACTTACGGTATTTTGAGCGTATTGATGCAAGCCTATTTTAAAATAGAATATCTTTTTACCGTACACGAGCACGTTTTTGACCCTCCGCCAAAGGTCAAATCGGCTGTTATTCGCTTTACCCGAAACGATGTGTCGCAAATTGAATGCAATGAGCAACTATTCAAAACAGTAGTGAAAACAGCCTTTAACCAACGTCGCAAAACCTTACGGAATTCGTTGAAACCATTAGGCTTAGGTGACTGTTCAATATTTGCCGATGCGATTTTTGACAAGCGCCCGGAACAATTGGATGTGCCTGCATTTATCAGTCTGACAAACAAAATTGACACTGAAATAAAAAGCCGCAACAGTCAACAGTAACATTGCGAAAAAAAACAAAAACTTAATCCATTATGGACGACTATCATTCCGATTTATTGTAAACCAGAATAGAAGGCTTTTATTGTGCGCCCTCTATTCAAAAAGTACGGAGGAAAACAACATGAGAATTCTATTTGATTACAGCCACGGATGTACTTCCACTGAGAATCGAACATATATAAGCCTGATAACGGCTGAACATGCTACCCATGCAGGTTTCAAACCCCCTGTAGACAAATTCCGAACGCCTATCCCGTCGTAGAAGACGGAAAAACAGACGTGTCCGCCAATGACACCAGAAAACCATTGGTATAGAATTATTTACAAAAACTCAACCTGATTTACCTGTTGATTGCATGTGAATGCAACCAAATAAAAACCGGTAAGTCTATCAAAACAGGGAGGTAACAATGACACCACAAATAACATTTTATGCCAGTCAGGTGCTAGGCAGCAGGATCATTGATCAAAAAGGGAACCGCATTGGTAAAGTATCGGACATTATTATAAATACCGCACAACATGGAATAACCTACGAGGAAGCTTTTCGTCCGGTTATTGTAGCACTCAAAACCAAGATAGATGGCAAAGTTACCTATCTGAATTATGAGTACATAAAAATTCAGAATAAACAGCAAAATTATAGTTTTGTTTGCTCTAAACAAGCAGAGATCAGCACGGAAGTTCTGGAAAATGGATTACCATTGGGAAAAAACATTCTCGACAGGCAAATTGTAGACATCAACGGACGTAAATTGGTACGCGTAAATGACATCCGATTGGTTTCAATAGCCTCAGGAACGTATGCCATTGCTGTTGATATAGGCACAGAGGGATTATTGCGTCGGTTGGGAGTTGCCGATATAGTAAACAAAACACTCGGTGTTTTCAACAGTTCTTTGCCTACACAATTTATCCTTTGGGATGATGTGGAAGCGCTGGACACATCCAACTTCAATATCAAACTGTCGCACAGTTCCAGCAAGTTACAACGTCTTCACCCTTCCGACATTGCCGATATTATTGAAGAAATGGGCGCTCACTCGCGTACCAAAATCTTCGAATCGATGGACGAAGAAAAAGCAGCCGACGTATTGGAAGAAATGGAACCATACGCCCAAGCTCAGATTATCGAAAGTTTGTCGATAAGCAAGGCAGCCGACGTATTGGAAAAGATGCCTGCCGACGAGGTAGCCGATTTGTTCGACGAGTTGGAAGACGAAAAAGTGGAACAGCTGCTGAACGAAATGGAGAAAGAATCTTCGGAAGAAGTTCGCGAGCTGCTTGAGTACGAAGACAAAGAGGTAGGTAGCCTTATGACCACCGACTTCCTGTCGTTCCGCGAAACTTTGACAGTTGAAGAAACTCTCACCGAATTACGTGAGCAAAAACCGGAAGCCGATATGATTTACTCTCTCTTTGTGACTAACGAAGACGAGAAACTGGTAGCTACAGTATCATTGCGCGACCTGGTTATTTCTCAACCGAGCATGACACTGTCTCAAATAATGATTTCTGATTTTATCTCGGTAAATGACGAAGACAAAATAGACACACTTGCTATGATTATTTTAAAATATGACTTATTGGCTATCCCCGTTACCGATAAAGAAAACACACTGGTTGGTATGGTTGTAATTGATGACATTGTAGAAGACCTTATGGATAAAGGTAAAACGAAGAAAGGAGGTCGCTCATGGAGATAACAAAACTAAGCGAATTCAACAAACGCAGAAAAAATATTTGGCGCAACTTGCTTGTATTTATGGCTGTATTGGGTCCGGGAATTATTACCGGAAGTGTGGATAACGATGCCGGTGGTATCACCACCTACTCGGTAGCTGGAGCTATGTATGGCTACAACTTACTCTGGACAATGATTCCGGCACTAATTGTATTGATTGTAGTGCAGGAAATGAATGCTCGTATGGGCATTGTCTCGGGCAAAGGATTGGCCGATTTGATTCGCGAAAATGCCGGTGTCAAAATTACCTTCTTTATTTTCGTAGGTTTACTAATTGCCGACATTGGTAATACAACTACCGAATTTGCCGGTGTGGCAGGGAGTATGCAGGTTTTCAACATAAGCAAATATATCAGCGTCCCTATTTCGGCAATATTGGTGTGGTGGCTGGTGGTAAAAGGTACTTACAAATTTAGTGAACGCGTATTCCTTATTTTCAGTGCCTTTCTGTTAGTGTACGTGGTTTCAGCGCTTATGGGCAAACCGCATTGGCACGACATTGGCAACGCCATGATAAAACCGGATATTCAGTACAATAAAGAATACCTGGCTATCGTGATTGGTATTATCGGAACTACTATTGCTCCGTGGATGCAGTTCTACATGCAATCAGCTGTAATTGAAAAAGGACTAAAAATTGCCGACTACAAATTCACCTTAATGGACGTAATCATTGGCAGTATTATTACGGTAGTAGTGGCTTTCTTCATTATTGTGGCTTGTGCTTCCACTCTTCACGAGAATGGGATTGTTATTGGCGAAGCAAAAGATGCTGCTATGGCATTAAAGCCTATTGCAGGCAATTTGGCTTCTATAACTTTTGCCTTTGGATTGTTTATTGCGTCCATTTTTTCAGCAACAATACTACCTGTAGCCACAGCATTTTATGTGTGCGAAGCCTTTGGTTGGGAAGCAGGCATCGATAAAAAATGGAAAGAAGCACCACAATTTTACTGGTTATTTACCTTTATAATTATTATTGGAGCCGCCATTATTTTGATCCCAAATGCGCCTCTTATTATGATTACACTATGGTCGCAGGTGGCAAACGGAGTATTACTGCCTGTGGTACTGCTGTGTATGATTCTGATTGTAAACAACAAAGAAGTAATGGGAACCTATGTCAATAATCGTTTTCAGAATATTATTGGCTGGTCTACAATTATTATTCTGATTGGACTAACCATCACCCTCTTTGTATCGTCATTCTTTTAAAAGAACAAATATATCACAAAACAAAGCCCCGACTGAAATTCAATCGGGGCTTTGTTTTTATCAATTAGAACAGATTATATCACTGTCATCTCACCACACATGCTTACACTAAGTCTGTGTTTCACTTCATCTAGCGTGTGGTATTCGCCAAGCAAATACATAAGCTTAGTAACAATGGCCTCGGTAGTACAATCATAAGCACTCATAACGCCGGCATTCACCAGGTTTAAGCTTGTTTCGTACCGCCCCATTTCAACTGAACCGGTGCTACACTGCGTTTTGTTTACTATTATTATACCACTATCGGTAGCTTTTTTCAGTGCATTGAAAAGCCATTCTTTTCGGGGTGCATTACCGGCACCAAAACTCTCAAGCACAACTGATTTTAAGCCGGGAATTTGCAAAATAGCTTTCACCGTATGCTCACTAATTCCGGGAAAAAGTTTGAGCACAGCAATATTCTGGTCGATGCGCGTACGCACCCGAAGCTGAGTACCTGCCGATGGATAATGAATGTAAGAGCGGAAATACTTGATATGTACGCCGGCCTTAGCCAACGGAGGATAATTATAGGAATTGAACGCATTAAAATGCTCCGCGTTCTTCTTTGTTGTTCTGTTTCCCCGAAAAAGTGTATCTTCAAAGAAAACACAAACTTCCGGCACAATAGGCTGACCACTTTCTTTGGCCGAAGCAATTTCAATGGCAGTTAATAAATTTTCTTTGGCATCGGAGCGCATCATACCTATAGGCAACTGGGCACCGGTAAAAATAACCGGCTTCGACAAGTTTTCAAGCATAAAACTAAGCGCCGAGGCCGAATAAGCCATGGTATCGGTACCGTGTAGCACCACAAAACCATCATAGTCCTCGTAATTTTCCTGAATAATCAAAGCCAGTCGTTCCCACACTTCAGGGTCTACATCAGAGGAGTCAATCAAAGGCAGGAACGGAATACTTTTAATCCGAATACCCGTTTGCTTCAGTTCGGGCATTAATTCTTGTAGCCTATCAAAATCAATGGGACGCAACGCCCCAGTAGCAGGATCTTCGGACATACTGATAGTCCCACCCGTAAAAAGCAATAATACAGCACTTTCTTTTTCCACCTACAATACAATAAAAAATTATATGCAAAGTTAGTACAAAAATTCACGATTAAGTTTTTATACAGATTTTTATCGCAGAAAAAGATAGTTGAAATTATAAAAGTGAGATTTAAGCAATAAGAAATAAGAATTATTTTACAATTTAATAAAAAAACAAGTGATAGAATGACAAATCGACAAAATGGTTATATCTTCTATTTGAAAGTCAACATTCTTTTACAAGCATTCACCCAACATCCCATATATGCTCATTATACGCTTAGAAACTCTGGCATGTCACAGGGATTTGCAATCCCTGTTTTTGTATTCTTTGGATTTTTAATCCGGCTGCAAAGCGTTTTTCTCTAATACAAAGAACGGATTACAAATCCTAAGAATACAGAAGGCGGGATGACATATCCCGCCGACCATTCCGCCAACTTTACTCGTTTAATGATTATTGTATATCCCCGAGGACGGGTTGTGCAACAGCCACTGCAAGCTATGCCGAACACGCTCGTCAACGACCCTACAGCGAACTGAGTTATCTTAAGGCTATTTGAATAATTTGAATAAAAAAATCAAGACAGCCTAATAAAATAAATACCCACCATGTCTTTTTTAATGACTCATTAACGACTATTAATGATCGTTTCATTCCAACTCCAATTGCAATAATCAAGATTGGATGTACTATATTCCAGATTAGGTTCATAAATCTATCAATATTTTAAATAATCCCAAAATAATAAAAACAACTCCTAAGACAATAGACCCCAGATTATTTCTAAAGCCAAAAGCCATGATAGAATTCTCCTTATTCTTTTTGTCTTTTTTTACGCCTTGAATTCCAAAATATACGAAGATAGCTCCTAATATTAAAAGAAAAAGGTCTGATTTTAAGCCTTCATTCATAATTGTTGTGTGTGTGTGTGTGTTTATCTAAAATGTTTTTCCAGCAGTTCCTTTGATTATTTCTTTTGATGGATTTGTACCAGGTATTATTGCATCAACTGTTCCATTAATTAAGAAGCTTTTTATTTTGTCTGATATTTTATCTGTTGTATTGTTGGTTGAATAATCATTGCTTAGAACCTCAACGCCAATTCCCCAGTTCTCCGTAACGTACAAATACTCCTGCGCCCGATGTTTGGCATAGCTTGTAGCTATGTCAAAGCTAAAATAAAAGCTCCTGCTTTTAATATTACTGGCAAATATAATTCTTTTCTATAACCGAAAAAGACACAATTGCTCGTGTCTTTTCTGTTTCTGAATATGCAAGGCAAAGCCTTGCTTTTAGCTGCGACATAGCTACAAGCTATGCCGAACAACACGCGCCAACTTACGCCAAACAGAGGGGATTCCTTATTTGAGATTTAAGATATTGATTATTTTCTCATCAAATGGCTTTTTTGAATCAATAAGT
>Ga0302213_1001407_pt1 | contig 11402 bp, 8 predicted proteins | sample II_Fen_N1_2_FD_194583 | JGI IMG/M metagenome (GOLD analysis project Ga0302213, IMG submission 194583) | Peat permafrost microbial communities from Stordalen Mire near Abisko, Sweden - II_Fen_N1_1 | ecosystem: Environmental > Terrestrial > Soil > Wetlands > Permafrost | place: Sweden: Abisko... | reverse complement strand
AATAGCACAAAAAATATACAAAGAACGCTGGCAGATTGAAACTGCATTTAGAGCAATGAAAACAAGTGGATTCAATATAGAAGACACTCATTTAACTGAAATTGAAAGAATTGAAAAACTTGTTGCTTTAGTAACCATAGCATTTACCTGGGCTTATTTAATCGGGATATACTTACATGAACAAGTAAAACCAATTAGAATACTCAACAATGGGAAAAGGGCTAAAAGCTTTTTCAAATATGGACTAACATATATTGCAACATTACTTTTAAATCCTGAATTTCAATCAGATATAGATATTTTTAAATTTTTGTCATGTACTTAGAAATTAGTTAGATGATTTTAAATAAAATGCTGTTGCCTTCCAAAACAGTTTGTGCCTGTTTTTAAATTCACGATTATCATTAAATACCAATATACTGACAGACACATTACCTCCTATTCGACTCTGAATATCAGGAATAATTTATCATATAAATAGCAATGCGTAAGGACATAACAATATTTGCGCTTTGATTTATTATTCTTTTAAAGGGTAAAGAGTTACTACTTTATATCAACTTTCAAGCTGAATCAATAATTCAATATTGGTTTGTTATTAAAACCGAAAGTTAACCCGGGTTGCCTAATTGTTTAATTGCACTAATTCTTCATAAACAGTTTAACAATATCAACTCCGGGAACATTTTGTATTTTAATGAAATACGGACCTTTTGAAAGTTGAGCAATGTTGATTGTTGTGTTTGGATTGTCAATAATCTTTACTAAACGTCCCTGAATATCACAAATAGAAATGCTTTTTCCATTACTCACATTGCTTAGGTGTATGATGTCATTTGCCGGATTAGGATATACATTTATTTGATCTGAATTCGGCAAAGTAACTGAATTAGCCATATCATTCATTACAATTTCAATCAAATGGTTTCCATGAAGGTCGGTTGGAATTTTATTAATCCTGACACCATCCAGGTTAATTACTCCGTTAGTCCCCCACCCTTTGACTACAATATTCAGGATTGCATCGCGATACCGGAAGTTGGAAATTTCCATATTTGACAGTGTTTCCGGAACTGCCGGAAAAAGAGTTAGTCCGTCTATGTTGTATTCCATTCCAAGGACACCAAAATAGAAATATGAAAGGAAACCTGTTGCCTGCCAGAGTTGACCCGGCCAACGCCAGGCACGGCCTGATTTATAATCGATCACTTCAAAAAATGTTTTATTCATTACTGCATTGCGAACCTGCTGACCGATTAGTTGTTGAAGGATGTCAAGTCGTCCCTCGCGTCCTGCAGCTGCAGCCATTCCGGCGGTCCATGCAACCCAGGCTGCATTGCAAAAATGATTGGTTTCAGGTCTATAGGGGAATACGTTAACGCCAAATTCATTCATGGCAATTTTCGAAAGATTATCGAGCACTTTACGACGCTGTGATGAACTGGCTATGTTAAATCGCGGCCAGATAGCCATCTCCTGTCCAGAACTTTCCCAATTGTTATTCAGGTAACCAGTACTACCTACTGGTCCGGTTGTAAAAATACCGGTAGTCTCTTTCCAGTATTTTGTGCGGATATTCTCCGTTAGAAGCTGAGCTTTTGCTTCCCAGGTGCTAATCAACGATTCATTTTCATTCATCAATCGTCCCATATCCACCATTGCCCGGTATGCCTGCATAAAATAGGTCTCCGTTCCCAATGCAAAACCACCTGCTTCAGGTTCAGGAAAATTATCATTCGAAGTGCTTTGTGCTGCTTTAACAAGTCCTTTGTTTACATCAAACTGAGCATCCAGTTCAGCAATCCGGGTCTTTAAATTTCCCCAGACAGCCTGTATTGGCCCGGCATTACCTGTCACCAGATAATTATCCCACAATCCAATAATCGGCATTGCCGCTCCATCGGATCCATTATCAATGCCACCCAAAGCTGTCGAACGTAATGTCATACCAGCTACATCCGAATCAATCAAATTTCCTGCTCGAAGAGCCACATGTGTAGCATCCCGTAACCAGATACCAAACCCACTTGACTTACCCCAAAAGAAACCGGCTTCCCACAAACCTACTTCTCCATTATTCCTGGCAAACTCACCGTTTCCGCAACGTTGAAGAACATCAAGTGCTACCCCGCATGCGGCGTCTACAGTCGGCCACCCGGTCTTAATTTCCGGAAAACGGCTAATCTCAGTATCTGGGTGCCATATGGTCTGATGATCGATTACCCGGCCCAGTAGCCAAGGACGCCAGACATCCAGATCATCACGGAATGACTCAGTTACCCGCGTAGGTGATACAATCGTATTCCGTTCAGGGACATAGGCAGCAGGAAGGCCATAAATACTATCCACTACGCTACCTCCAAATACTGTATATGATTTGCTTTTGTAAAATATTCTTTTATCGGCATCTGCAAGTGCAGCTAAACGAGATTCTTCACTGGTCGGCACCATTGAACGAAGACCGTATATTTCAATACGATCAAGATTCGCAGGACTTCCGGAAGCAGTAATCTTCACTTCGGGATTTATCCTATTCGCCACATCGCTTTCGATTGTACATACACCACCATTCTGATCAAAAAATTTAACCGAAGACTTTTCTGCCAACCCATGGAACCTGATTTTACCGTTTTGCAGGGGTAGCATAATGTTACCGTTTAGCAGTTGGGTATCACGGGACCAATTGAATACTGCTCCGCAAAGTGTTATCTGTAGCTGAGTAGCACTTCCTACCGACACATCCATGGATACATCATAGCCTGCTGCTAAAATATCCTGATCGGTTCCATTCGCCGGTTCAAAGCCTCTATTGGCATTCGTTCTGTTTGCCGCAACAAACCGGAAATGCAAAGGGATTACAAATGGGACTTCCTTTTGTACTGGTTGATTCTCCCAAATGCGGTTCCATATACGCTGGTTCTCAGTCAGTTTAAATATCGTAGTAAGGCTCGAATCCCGCTGAACAATCTGGTCAACATTTATATGGCCCCATCCTCCGGTTACATTGTCAACAATCCGGATCTTTGCTGATTTACCTTCCAACAGGCTAACATTCCACGCTGCCATTTCCAGTCTTTCATTATCCGGACCTGTTGAACTACTTACCACTTTGCCATCGACAAGCAAATCAATGCAGGTCGAACCTTCATGTTTTCCACCACCAATCAGAAAAGTAATAAACTTACGTTCAATAGTGAATTCAGGTGACGTTAATGTGCCGGTAGATAAGTCTCCGTTTCTGAATGTATTTACCAGCCCAATACCGGTATAACCGGTTACTGACTGCTGATTATTTAAAGTACCGTGCGCAGGACCGGAACCAAAAGCATCACCGGTAGCGGTCCATAGTCCATAATTAGTACTTTCGAAATCAGCTATTATTATTTCATTTCTTTGTTGGGCTAAACCAATTGAATTAACCAGAAACATAAAAACTAATATTGCCGTACAGGAAGATTTAAGGTGATTCATTTTATTTTTTTTAATTATTTGTCATCCTTTATTTTCAGAACGACTTATTAAAATTTACATTTTTAGTTACAGGGTAATCAAAATCAATACTTCCGATAATATAAAACCCGTAACTTTTTCAAGTAAAGCATAACAGTGACTTTTACAGCTCTTTTACATACTGTTTCCACAGAAAAACAGACTGATTTTTTTTCTTACTATTTTCCAGTGCTATTTCTAAAATGTCTTTGCAGTCTTAATTTTGGGGATGACAATACTTATCAAATAAACGACACATATGATTAAAATAAACAATGCTCCTGATTGACCTCCAATAAAATCAGAAGCTACTCCCATAAGAAGCGGAATGATAGCACCCCCAAATATACCGGTTATCATAAGCCCTGAAACCTCATTCTGATGGTTGGGTTTACGTACAAGTGCCTGTGAGAACATAACCGGGAATATATTTGAATTACCAAGGCCAAAAATTGCTATACCGGCATAAATAATCGATTTATCTGCTGAGAACAAACATAATATTCCGGCCAGTATTAAACTTACGCTTACAACAAAAACCCTTTTATCTCCGAATTTAGCTAATAGAAACGAACCGATTAAACAGCCAGTTGTCCTGAATATAAAGTAAAAACTTGTGGCAAAGCCTGCATCGGCAAGAGTGATACCAAGGCGCTCTATTAATATTTTCGGGGCAGTAATATTAATACCCACATCCAATCCAACATGAGCCATAATACCAAGGAAAAAGAACAAAACATACTTGTCATTTAGCAACCCGAAACACTCACTAAAAGTGGCTGTTTTTCCCGATGTTTTTTCCTCGTCCATCTTTGTCATCCATAAATACAAAATGGCAATCAGGCATATTAATGTAAAAACAGGAAAGAGGATCATTCGCCAGTTTGCAAAATGAACAACTGCCAAAGCTGCCAGAATTGGAGCTATAAATGAAGCAATAGCTTTAATGAATTGACCGAAAGTAAGGGTGCTCGACATTTTATCTCCGCTCACGATGCTGGCGATCAATGGATTCAATGAAACCTGCATCAGGGTATTCCCAATACCCAGCAGGACAAAGGATACCAGCATGGATGTGAAACTGTAACTAAAAACAGGAATTAACAACGAGGGCACTGTGACTATCAGACTTAACATGACTGTTTTTTTTCTTCCAATTTTGTTCATCAATAACCCGGTAGGTATTGATAAAATCAGAAACCAAAAGAAAACCATGGAAGGAAGTAAATTTGCCAGGGTATCAGACAAATGAAAGTCAGCTTTGATATAGTTGGTTGCTATGCCAACTAAATCGACAAAACCCATAGCAAAAAATGCTAACATTAAAGGTAATAATTTCGAGAGATTGCCAGAGTTTTTCATTTAATATGTATTATCATGAATAATTTGATTTAGTATTTTCAGGTACAGATAGTAACTAAGTAAAGGGAACAATTAAATATCGCATTTTAAATTCAATAAAATTGAACGCGGATTTCAGTGGATTTGGCGGATTTAAAAACGGATCTAATCTCGCCATGGCGAGATTGATTTGTGTACGTTGATCAACTCCAACTTGTTGGAGTTAAATCCTCCCGATAGCTATCGGGATAAAATCATATTTATTAAAAAAATCAGCTCTGATCCGCTTGATCCGCGTAAATCAGCGTTCTAATCTATAATATATACGACAATATATCCTTTTCCCTACTTATATGAAGTATTTCGTCTGAAAATAACAGATCAGATGGAAAATAACCGCTCAGGGACTACAGGCATTGCTCCATGCTGAGTGCAAACAAATGCCGAAACATTCACGGCAATCTGATGAGCTTCCGGTATACTCTTTCCTTTTATAATAGAAGAAATAAATGCGGCAGTAAACGAATCACCGGCACCTACCGTATCAGCGACTTCGACAACAGGGGTCGGCATAACCGAAGTATCGGTTTCAGTCATTACAATGCTTCCTTCTATTCCTTTCGTCATTACTACTATTTCGATAGAATAATCGCTCAACAACTGATGGCAGATATCCAGACCGGACATCTTATCCCATCCAAACAATTGACCAATGACACTAATTTCTTCATCATTAATTTTAAGAATATCACATCGTGTCAGGGCCTGTTCAATCAATTCCCTGGAATAAAAATGCTGGCGTAGATTGATATCGAATATTTTCAAAGCCGATTCAGGCAAACAATCCAAAAAGCGATTAATGGTCTCACGCGAAACACTGTTGCGCCTGGCTAATGTTCCAAAACAAACTGTCAGGGTTTTACGTGCCAGCTCTTCCATTTCTGAGGTAAACGGGATATTATCCCATGCCACGTTTTCACAAATTTCATACTGAGGTACTCCTTTTGCATCTACTGTAACCTGTACGGTTCCGGTAGGGAAAGAAGTTTTTTCTATGAGGAAGTTTAATTTTTTGTGGCTGAGACTATCCAGAATTTCATCCCCAAGTGGATCACGTCCAATGGCACTTACAGCATACCCGTTAAATCCTGATTGTGACACATGATAGGCAAAATTGGCAGGAGCTCCACCCAACACCTTTCCATGAGGAAACACATCCCACAATATTTCCCCGATTCCTACAATATAATTTTCCATTTATCCTGTTACATTTAAGGTTTGTCATCACAATTAGAACGAACAGTCTAATAGTGAAGTTAATAATTTTAATTTACTTGTTTTTTATTCCTGATAAAGCCATTCAATTTTTAAAATTTGTATTTTGAAAATATTTAAATTGAAATGCTTTTCTCTAATTAATTGGAACAATATATGGTCCGATATTATTACTTGAAAAATAGAACTTTTCATATATTCAAAATAAAGGAATAAGGTTTTTGGTCTGAGGTATTTGGTCTTCTACTAAGGTTTAATATTTTAATAATAAGGGGTTTAAAATATTAAACCTTGTTTTTTATTTTTACCCTTAGTAAAAATGTTAAGAAAAAAATCTATCCCTTATTCCCTTATTTATATTAATATTATACCACATTATTTGTTGTCTGTTACTTAATTCACAGTTTTAGTTATACCTGATAAGTATTGTTTTATTTATTTGAATGAATAACTGCATTATTCCAGATTGATTTCAGTTGATAGGCATCAAGGGAGTTAAACTTGACCGGCCCACCAGTCACACTTACTATTATACTCCGGTTTTCTTCTTTTGGAAATACAGGCATCGGTACATATACCAGTCCTTCGCTTGCATAGACTTCCAATGAGGTACGGTCGGCATAAACAATTATTTGTTGATGACCATTGAGTAAAGGTGCATGTACATTTACACCATTCACCGACAATTCTTCTTTTGTTGAATTGTAGGAAATAATTATTCCCCGAACAGAAAAATTAGTTGTTGTATGGTCACCTGGTTCAAAATCAGCCCTTAGTTCAAGTAATTCGTCCGCAACTTTTGACAATGGATTGCCTTCACCCGGCTTCAGAGTTATTGAACCAACTGAAAAGGACTTTTTGCGTAATGAGTTTAGTTCAGGTACCGGGGTCCAGGTCAATCGTGGTCCATCCGTTGTTTGTTTAAGTTTAAGTTCATTGGGCAATGACATTCCCTGATTGAAGGGCATGTTCTGAGTCCTGGTTTGTAACCAGCCAATCTGTACAACCCGACCTTTGGGTTCATTGGTAAATGTTTGTGCTGCATAATAGCCTTTGCCAAGATGTCCTTTCAACATAGCTGTTTGGGGTGTAAATATCTTTCCATCAAACTGGCCTACCATATAATCGCTGCTGGCACCTGTTAATACCCATAATTTATTTTCACCCGACTGCAATTCGAATAAATCGGGACATTCATAAAATCCCTTGACTCTGCTTTGGTAATTCCATGTTTTCAGATCGGGGGATGTGAAAAAATTTATATATTTATCGGCTCCATCTTCATCATAAACCGTCACTACCCAGTGTTTGCCGGGTTCATACCAAATTGGACGTGGATCACGGACTGCTTTTGTAATGACAGGATTTCCCTGATATTCCACGAATGTACGTCCTTTATCATTAGAATAAACCAGACACTGACCACGACCGGTACTGGTATAGGTCGCAACTATTAATGAATTATTCCCTGTTTTCAGGCCACTGGTATTATCCTTATCAACTACTGCACCTCCGCTAAAAGCTGTATCTCCGTATTTATAGGGATATATAGCAATCGGTTGCTCTACCCAATGTACCATGTCAGTACTGGTGGCATGCCCCCATGACATATTTCCCCATTCCCAGCTATAAGGATTATGCTGAAAATACATATGATATTCCCCATCAGCATATACCAGTCCGTTCGGATCGTTGTTCCAACCACAACGTGGTGAAAAATGAAGTTGTGCACGAAGCGGCTCACTGTATAACTTGTCAGCATTCCATACCTTGTCACCCTGTGTAACCAAATTTAAAGCTTTCGAATTATCCGGGATATTCATTACTTTCAGGGTAGCTTTTTTATTCTTCCATGCCGACATATCCAAATGGGCATACCAATCGGGGGCATCACTCAGGTCCATATCGAATTCACGAACAATGGTTCCGTCAACAATTACCTGTACATGATTCTTTCCTCCGGTAGCCTGAGTATATTTAACAGGGAAATATAGATATCTTTTTGAAATGGTTAGTTCGTGTTGCAGCGTCGTTATTGTCGGGACAGGTATGTCACTTTGTACAATCTGGTCAACATTAATATGTCCCCAAACACCTGTTGCTTTGTCAATAATCTGTATGTGTGCTTTTTTACCATGAAGGGCGGCTACATCCCATGAGGCTGGTGACAAGGCTTCACTACCCCCGTCTTTGGTATTCAGTCCCATTGAGGTCCGGACTACTTTTCCATCAACAATTAAATTCATGCAGGTAGTACCTGCAAAACCACCGCCACCAATAAAAAAAGTGATGATTTTACGTTTAATGTTGAAATCAGGAGAAGTTAATGTTCCGGTGCTTTCATCGCCGCCATTAAAAGTACTGACCAGCCCGTGACCCAAAAATCCTGAAACATTCATCTGTGTGCCGGTCGTTCCCTGTGATGGGCCTTTGCCAAATGCGGTACCGGTCACCTTCCATGCGCCATAGTTGGATCCTTCAAAATCTGCCAGGACAATATCTTGTCTCTGTGTATAACAGTTCATCGTATTGATGGTGATGGCCAGCAGGATAATCAGTATTGTTTTCATAAATTCAATATTAGATTTGCTATTTATAATAAAACAAACAACATATAAATTAAAATGTTGAGATGACTATTTATTCTGTCGTCTTATTTTTTTACAATAACCGGTGATATTTTCATGAACATTTTTTGTTATTCAATAAAGTTTAAAAATATTGAATTGATAAATACTTTATTATTTATGGCTGCTGATCGTTTAATTTATCAAAGTCAGTATTAAAATCGATTTGTTTACTTAGTCACAAAAATCAATGCACAAAAATAGACTCAATTTTTAGTAAAAGCTGTCAATTTTGTTGCATCATCATGTATTTTTGATACAATTACCAGTTTATACAGCAAATTGCACCTTTCATTTATATAAAAAAACAGCACAGGTTTAAGCTGTGCTGCACTTATATATGGTTGATTTTTAAACAGATACTTTAAAACAGAATAATACTGAACATAAATACAACTTTTACAAGCAACCATTTAGATGATTAGATTAGTATTACAGCTATCAAACAGCACTATATATTCTCCATTTAATTTCCAATCTACAAAATTGTGTTTAATTTGAATCTTTCACACAACGTACTGAAAACCCATTCCATTTCTTTTTATTGAAACGGATTACTGAACTTTGATCGCTTTTCATTACCAAACTCAGGGCAGTAGAATCTGTTTTAGAGGAAGCGCTCCACCACACTCCGGTAGTGTCAATGGAATTGAATGAATGTATATAATTTTCACGTGATCCCCCGGGAAGGGCAGTAAATTTAGAACTATTGTTAATAGTAGGATTAAAGCCAATAGAACCCATAGTTGTTGACCTTGACCAGGTAGTTGTTGCTGCCAGTATCTTTGCGAGCGATCCCGAAGCATACAGGTAATCTGTTACATTATTCTCCAGGGTAGTCCAATCCTCTTCGGTGGGAACATGCCAGCCACGAGGTGGTAATTTGCCGGTATCTACCGTATACCAGTTATACAATGCACCGAACTCGTTTTTATTTGTAGTGGAATCATTGTTGTACCAACAGTAACCGGGTGTAAGAAGATTTCTCCAGGAAGCACTGTCCGACACCATAGGAATGGCAGTACTATCGGCATAACGGGTAGTTCTCAGATTCTCAATCATCCATGTTTGACTTCCAATTATCACAGTACGATATTCATTCCCATCAACATCTTTAACCGTCTCACCCATTACCGGTTCGTTAATTGTTTTACAACCGCTTACAAATGAAATCGATAGGGTAAAAAGCACCCAAAGAAATTTTGTGTTTGTTCTTTTTGTTCTCAAAATGTACAATTTAATTTAGTTTGCTTTGGCAAGAGCATCCCTTACCCTTTTATAATCTCAACCAATTAAGCAATTTCCGGGTATAATCCCATTGCAACTTAGGATGAAGCATTCCATGACTTGCCTTTTTCATAAAAAGATATTCAAGTTTTGTAACATCCTTAACCGCAGCCAGGAAATTTTCGGTTGTCTGGAAAGGTACAAAATTGTCCTTTTCCGAAGCAACCACCATCAGACTGCCCTGAAATTCGTTCACAGCTTTTAATGCATAGCTCTCTGTAAATGAATGTTTCTTACTTTTCCAGTCACATGATAAATTCCCGGCAATCCTGATTTGTGGAACATCGTGAAAACCTTCATCCGGAAAATCAGTTGGTACACGAAGTACCATCTTTTTTACAGGACGCAGAGTGGAAAGGAGGCAAGCAAGATATGCTCCAAAACTTTCACCCACTACCCTTATATTTTCACGGTTCACTCCGGGTGAATTTGCCAGATAATCATATGCTGCAACAACATCTTCCAAAAAATCAGCTCTGGTCAACAGATTAATATCACCCTCACTTCCCATTCCCCTCAATGAAATAGTCAGACATATATTATTTCGTTTCCGGGCACTGAATCCCGCATAAAAATTTGAGGTGGTAACCCGACGAGTTGTAGGATTCCATCCTGAAATAAACAAGATGGCTGAACCATGTTTATGTTTACCTCCTTTCCCGTAAAGCCGGCCATTGAGCTTATTATTCTTTGCCTCTATGGTAACAGGCTTACCCTGAAACGCGTAGTACAAGCCAATTAATATAATTGTAAATGTAATGGAGAGCGTGACCATAAAAATGGATATTATTAGTAATGAGGGTGTTGATATATTCAGGCATTGGACATATCATTTCTTTAAAAAACCGCATTTTATTTTTTTGGCATTTATAAAGACATTACCCCTTTTTATACAACATAGTATTTAACAGTTAATTGGTGTAATTGTTGCATCTACCCCCATTTTGTCAATGACCTTTGTAACAAATTATAGTTCAACTCAGGAAAATAATTTTTATTAACTGGAAAAAACAACTGTCATATTTATAAGTTTGTTATTGCATATCATTATTTGTTAACACTATCCGTCTCAAATTCTTTCCTCATACTTCTTTTCAACCAACAATTACCACTAAGAGGATTGTTACAAGTGCCAAAGCTACTCATAATATTTTAAATATACTTACGATCCTCCAACTTGTTGTATACAGTCCTTCAATTTGTTACTTAAGGTATGATGGTTATTTTCATCAATATTCTCAGTAATCCTCCGGCAAAGTACATCTTGTGTAATCAAAAACCCATAAAAGTAAAATCAGGTTCTGTTTTTAGGGGTATTTTAAATTTAGCTTTAATTTTGATGTGGTTCTGTTACCACTATCCGGGAGTAATTCGTCCATTTTT
>Ga0302213_1001405_pt1 | contig 11407 bp, 6 predicted proteins | sample II_Fen_N1_2_FD_194583 | JGI IMG/M metagenome (GOLD analysis project Ga0302213, IMG submission 194583) | Peat permafrost microbial communities from Stordalen Mire near Abisko, Sweden - II_Fen_N1_1 | ecosystem: Environmental > Terrestrial > Soil > Wetlands > Permafrost | place: Sweden: Abisko... | reverse complement strand
AGGTCGTAAATGGCGTCGTGGAACCACAGGGCGATTTCGACTTCGCCCGGATGCGCGCACAGGCCCAGCGCAGGCTCAAGCTGCGCGATGCACTCGGCGAGATGCTGCAGCGTGTGGTACTTGCGCTGCGGCTCGGCATAGTGCGCGATGAGCTGCGCAGACAGCGCCGGGCTGGGCGGATTGGCCGCCAGCGCATGCCATGCACGGCGCCAGGAATCGGAAAGCAGGGTCATGGTGGCGCTCCGGGTTTGGGGGCAGCGGCGCCATGAGGCTCAGGGCTCGCCGGACGAAGAGATGGTTTTGTGCTCGGCGTGAATGGTAGCCCGGCGCCGCCGTCCAGGCCTGAAAAATAGCGGTCAGACTCCCGCGCATCCCCGTCCTTAAAATGCCGCATCCATTTGTTCAAGGAACTGCCGCGTGACCCCTTTCCCTTCTTCCTGCCTGAACGTGTGCCGGGCTGATTACCAAAACCCTGGCCACGCCCGCGCACTGGTCGCGCTGCTCGACGCCTATGCGCAAGACCCGGCGGGTGGCGGCGCGCCGCTCAGCGAGTTTGCCAAAACGCATCTGGTGGCCGAACTGGCGGCGCGGCCTCAGGCGTTCAGCGTGCTGGCGTTTGCTGACGATCAGCCGGTCGGGTTGGTCAACTGCATCGAAGGCTTTTCGACGTTTGCCTGCCGCCCGCTGGTCAACATCCACGACGTGGCGGTGTTGCCCAGCCACCGGGGCCAGCGCGTGGCCGAGCAGATGCTGGCGCTGGTGGACACCATCGCCCGCGAGCGCGGCGCCTGCAAGCTGACGCTGGAAGTGCTGCAGGGCAACGCCAGCGCCATCCGGCTGTACCAGCGCACGGGGTTTGCGGGCTACCAGCTGGACCCGGCAATGGGGCGGGCGCAGTTTTTCCAGAAGTGGCTGGCATGAGCGGGCGGCTGTTGAACGGTGTCTGCCGGTCTGGCCGCACGGCGCTGGTGGCGCTGAGCACGGCAACGGCGCTGGCGGCTTTGACGCTGACCGGCTGCGCCAGCGTCGGCTCGGCCAGCGCCCCGGCGCCGCGCTACATGGACATCGCGCTGATCGGCTTCAACGACCTGCACGGCAATCTGGAGCCGCCACGCCTAGCGATACGCGCAGCGGGCGCACCCGGCGCCGCGCCGGTGGCCGTGCCTGCGGGCGGCGCGGCCTATCTGGCCAGCGCGATTGCCACGCTCAAGGCGCGCAGCCCGCACCACGCGGTGGTGTCGGCGGGCGACATGGTGGGCGCGTCGCCGCTGGTGTCGGCGCTGTTTCTCGACGAGCCAACGATTGAGGTCGCCAACCGCTTCCAGATCGACTTCAACGCCGTCGGCAACCACGAGTTTGACAAGGGCTGGCACGAATTGAAGCGCCTGAAAAACGGCGGCTGCGACAAGCACACAGCGCGCCAGCCCTGCCAGCTCAGCCAGCCATTTCCGGGCGCCAATTTCGGCTTTCTGGCCGCGAACACGCTGCAGGCCGACGGCCAGACGCTGTTTCCGGCCACCGGCCTGAAGCGCTTCACGCAGGACGGCGCCACCGTCACCATCGGCTTTATCGGCCTGACGCTCAAGGGCACGCCGAACATGGTGGCCCCGGCGGGCGTGGCCGGTCTGCATTTTGCCGACGAGGCGGACACGGCCAACGCGCTGATTCCGCAGTTGCGCGCTCAAGGCGCCGACATCATCGTCGTGGCGATTCACGAGGGCGGCGCGACGACCGCCAGCGTCAACGAAACCAGCTGCGCGGGCCTGAGCGGCGACATCGTGCCGATTCTGGAGCGGCTCGACCCGGCGGTCGATGTGGTGATGTCCGGCCACACGCACCGCGCCTACCTGTGCGACTACGGCCGGGTCAATCCGCAGCGGCCTTTTTTGCTGACCAGCGCGGGCCAGTACGGCACGCTGCTGACCGACATTGCGCTGCGCTTTGACACCCAGAGCCGCAAGCTGGTGGGCAAAACGGCGCGCCATGTCATCGTGCAGGGCGAGGCCTTCGACAGCGGCCAGGGCCGCGTGGAACTGAGCCCGCTTTACCCGGTGTTTGCGCCCGATGCGCAGGTGCAGCGGCTGGTGGCCCAGGCCAGCACCGCCGCCGCGCCGCTGGCCCAGCGCGTGGTCGGGCAGGCCACGGGGCCGATTCGGCGCAGGCCGACCGACTCGCAGGAAAGCCCGCTGGGCAGCCTGATCGCCGACGCCCAGCTCGCCGCCACGCGCGCGACCGAGCGCGGCGGCGCGCAGCTCTCGTTCATGCACGCGGGCGGGCTGCGCGCTGATCTGGTGCCGGACGCGCAGGGCCAAGTGCGCTACGGCCAGCTATTTAGCGTCCAGCCGTTTGGCAATCATCTGGTCGTGATGACGCTGACCGGCGCGCAGATACGCGCCCTGCTGGAGCAGCAGTTTGACGGCGCCAAAGACGGCGCCCATTCGCGTCTGCTGTCGGTGTCCGAGGGCTTGCAATACCGCTACGACCTGCGCCAGCCGCCGGGCGCGCGCGTCAGCGGGGTGACGCTGCAGGGCGCGCCGCTGGTCGATGCGGCGCCTTACCGGGTTTGCGTCAGCAGTTATTTGGCCGATGGCGGCGGCAGTTTTGGCGTGTTCCGGCAAGGGCGCGACGCGCAGGGCGGCGGCCAGGACATCGACGCGCTGGAAGATTATTTCCGCCAGCACAGCCCGGTGGCGCCGCCAGCGGCAGCGCGCATCACGCGGGTGCGGGCGGGCCTGTCATGAGGCTGAAACATGGCCGCGCCACAGTAGCCGGGTGATTGATTTTTCGCTTACCTGTCTGGAGTACACCCCATGAATCCTGCTGTGAATCCTTCCCGCCGCCGTGCCCTGCAATTTCTCGCTGGCGTCCCGATGCTGCCGCTGTCGTCCGCGCTGGCGGGCAGTGGTTTGCTGCTCGCAGGCTGCGGCGGCGGCGATTCGGCTGTGGCTGCCACCGTTTCCCCGTCCGCCAGCCTGAGCGGCGTGAGCTTTTCCTCGACGGCTGCGCCCACGCTGGCCGATGCCGCCGCGATGGCCACAACCACCGTCGGCTCCACGATGACGGTCAATTTCAGCGACGCCAGCCAGCTCGACTTCAAGCTCGCTTATCAGCCTTTTTTCATCACCGGCGACTTGGTCGATGACATCAAGGGCGGCCAGATTCTGGCAGGCGGCTATTTCGACATCTACAACAACAAGATCATCGACAAGACCGTCCCCGGCAAGGAGCGCCAGTTCTTCTCCGACTGCCCGGACGGCACTTCGCTGCTGACCGTGCCCGGCGCCCAGATTACGGGCGTCAAGGGCAACACGGTGTTTGCCGTGGTGCAGTTTGAATACACCACTTGGGCGCAAGACGGCACCAGTGGCATGTATGGCCGCCTGCCTTCGCCCATCGCCGTGCTCACGCTGGACCAAGATGCCGCCACCGGCAAGCTCAAGCTGGTGAAGTATCACAACGTGGACACCTCTGGCGTGCATGGCCTGTGGATCACCTGCGGCGCCAGCCTGTCGCCCTGGGGCACGCACCTGTCGAGCGAAGAGTACGAGCCGGACGCTTTTGCCGCCGCCACCGATGCGCAGTTCCTGGCCTACAGCACTAACTTGTACGGCGACGCGACCAAGGCCAATCCTTACCACTACGGCCACCTGCCCGAAGTGACGGTCAAGGCTGACGGCACGGCCAGTATCAAAAAGCATTTCTGCATGGGCCGCATCTCGCACGAACTGGTGCAGGTGATGCCGGACAACCGCACCGTGTTCATGGGCGACGACGCCACCAACAGCGGCTACTTCGTCTTCGTCGCGAATACTGAAAAAGACCTGTCCTCGGGCAGCCTGTATGTGGCCAAGGTGGGCGCAGGCTTCTCGATTGACCCGACTGCCGCCGCCGCGCCACTGAGCTGGATCAAGCTCGGCTCGGCCACCAGCGCCGAAATTGAAGCCCTGGCCAACACGCTCAAGCTGGCCGACATCATGACGGTGGTTCGGGTTGATCCGCTGGACGCGACCTTCACCAAAATCGTCGCCAACGGCAAGACCGAGTGGGTCAAGCTGGTGCCCGGCATGGAAAAAGCCGCCGCCTTCCTCGAAACTCACCGCTACGCCGCCCTAATGGGCGCGAGCCTGGGCTTTACCAAGATGGAAGGCACAACCGTCAACATCAAGGACAAAGTGGCTTACTCGGCGCTGCAGAACGTGCAAGGCTCGATGGTGGCGGGCAACGCAGCCAATGTGCCCGGCAACGGCATCTCGGTGCCCAAGGCGCTGGTGGCGGGCGCAGTGATGGCGCTGAACCTCCAGGGCGGCCAAAAGGACGACAAGGGCGCCGCCATCGTCAGCGAATGGATGCCAGTCGATACCAAAGCCTTGCTGGTCGGCGAAGATCTGGCCGTCCCCGACGCGCTGGGCAACACCGCCAACCCGGACAAGGTGGCGAACCCGGACAACCTGAAGTTCTCCGAAACGATGCGCACGCTCTTCATCGGCGAAGACAGCAGCCAGCACGTCAACAACTTCTTGTGGGCCTACAACATCGACACCAAGAAGCTCTCGCGCCTCATGTCGATCCCGGCAGGCGGCGAATCGACCGGCCTGCATGCGGTGGACGCGCTGAACGGCTGGACCTACATCATGAGCAACTTCCAGCATCCCGGCGACTGGGGCGGCATTCATGGCAACGTCAAGGCCACGCTCGATCCGCTGGTCAAGGCCAACTACAAGGACAAGTTCGGCGCCGCCGTCGGCTACCTGACGGGCGAGTTGGCCCAGGTCAAACTGGCCAAGTAAGGCTGCGTTCGGCAACCCTTTTTTAGAAGCCTCCCTCCGGCCCAGCCGGTTGCCCGGTCTTTCAGGAAGGCCGGGCTTTTTTTCGTTCAGTTTCAGCGGGCGGCCTTTGGGTGCTGGTAGCAAAAAAGCCAACACATATCGGACGCTGCGGCCTACACTTTTGTCTGGCGCAAGCACGCGGGCCTTACCCAGGTCTGGCGGCTTTCATCCCGCTGCCCACAAGGCGGCCATGAGCACAATTGCGGAGACACACACCATGAACGCCCCTTTGCCAGAGTCCGTCCGAAAGGCGCTCGACACCGTCACGCTGGACGACAAATATGCGCTTGAGCATGGCCGCGCTTTCATGAGCGGCGTGCAGGCGCTGGTTCGACTGCCGATGTTGCAGCAAACCCGCGACGCGCTGGCGGGGCTGAACACGGCGGGCTTTATCAGCGGCTACCGGGGTTCGCCGCTGGGCGGCTACGACCAGGCGCTGTACGCGGCGAAAAAGCACCTAGCGGCGCACCACATCGTCTTTCAGCCCGGCGTGAATGAAGAGCTGGGCGCGACCGCCGTCTGGGGCACGCAGCAGCTCGACTTGTACCCGGACAAAAACAAATTCGACGGCGTGTTCGGCCTGTGGTACGGCAAGGGGCCGGGCGTGGATCGCTGCTCGGACGTGTTCAAGCACGCCAACATGGCGGGCACGGCGAAACACGGCGGCGTGATTGCCATCGCGGCTGACGACCATGTCGCCAAAAGCTCGACCGCGCCGCACCAGAGCGACCACATTTTTAAAGCCTGCGGCCTGCCGGTGTTTTTTCCGTCCAGCGTGCAGGAGATTTTGGACATGGGGCTGCACGCGATTGCGATGAGCCGCTTTTCCGGCCTGTGGTCGGGCATGAAGACGATTCAGGAGGTGGTCGAGTCGTCCAGCTCGGTGTCGGTGGAGCCGGATCGGGTCAAAATCATCCTGCCCGAAGATTTCGACATGCCGCCCGGCGGCCTGCATATCCGCTGGCCGGACGCGCCGCTGGCGCAGGAAGCGCGGCTGATGGACTACAAATGGTATGCCGCGCTGGCCTACGTGCGCGCCAACAAGCTCAATTACAACGTGATCGCCGGGGCGAACGACCGCTTCGGCCTCATCGCCAGCGGCAAGGCTTTCAATGACACGCGCCAGGCGCTGGCTGATCTGGGTCTGGACGAGGCTACCTGCGGCCAGCTCGGCATCCGGCTGCACAAGGTCAACGTGGTCTGGCCGCTCGAAGCGAGCATCACGCGCGACTTTGCGCAGGGGCTGCAGGAAATTCTGGTGGTGGAAGAAAAGCGCCAGATCATCGAATACCAGCTCAAAGAAGAGCTGTACAACTGGCGCGCCGACGTGCGCCCCAACGTGCTGGGCAAGTTCGACGAGCCCGAAGGCGACCAGAGCGGCGGCGAATGGAGCCAGTCCAACCCCGGCGAACACTGGTTGCTGCGCGCCAAGGCCGATTTGACGCCCGCCATCATCGCCAAAGCGATTGCCAAGCGCCTGAAAAAGCTCGGTGTGCCCGCTGACGTGGCCGCCCACATGGACGAGCGGCTGGCGGTCATAGCCGCCCGCGAGCGCGCCCTGAGCGAGACAAAAATCGACACTGGCGAGCGCCTGCCGTGGTTTTGCAGCGGCTGCCCGCACAACACCAGCACCCGCGTCCCCGAAGGCTCGCGGGCGGTGGCGGGCATTGGCTGCCATTACATGACGGTGTGGATGGACCGCAGCACCTCAACCTTCACGCAGATGGGCGGCGAGGGCGTGCCCTGGGTTGGCCAGGCGCCTTTTACGACGGAGCCGCATATCTTTGCCAATCTGGGCGACGGCACTTACTTTCACAGCGGCCTGCTGGCGATTCGCCAGAGCATTGCCAGCGGCGTGAACATCACTTACAAAATTCTCTACAACGACGCAGTGGCCATGACCGGCGGCCAGCCAGTCGGCGAGCGCCCCGAGGGCCATTCGGTGGCGCAGATCGCGCACAGCCTGCAGGCCGAGGGCGTGACCCGGCTGGTGGTCGTCACCGACGAGCCGGACAAATACCACGGCCGCACGCACAGCCAGGCGCCCGGCAGCCCGGCGCGCACCGGCCACCCTGAGCTGATGAACAATTTGCCGCCGGGCGTGACCGTGCATCACCGCGACGAGCTCGATCACTTGCAGCGCGAGTTCCGCGAGCTAAAAGGCACGACCGTCATCATTTACGACCAGACCTGTGCGACTGAAAAACGCCGCCGCCGCAAACGCGGCATGATGGTCGATCCGGCCAAGCGCGTCGTCATCAACGAGCTGGTCTGCGAAGGCTGCGGCGACTGCGGCGTCGCGTCCAACTGCCTGTCCGTCGAGCCGCTGGAAACCGAGTTTGGCCGCAAGCGCCAGATCAACCAGAACAGCTGCAACAAGGATTATTCGTGCGTGAACGGCTTTTGTCCCAGCTTTGTCACCGTCGAAGGCGGCCAGCTCAAAAAGCCGAAAAAAGAGAACAAGGGCGATCTGGCCAGCCTGCCGCCAATTCCCGAGCCGGTGCTGCCGGTGGCGGAAAGTGCCTGGGGCATTGTGGTGGGCGGCGTTGGCGGCACCGGCGTCATCACCATCGGCCAGCTGCTGGGCATGGCCGCGCATCTGGAAGGCAAGGGCGTGGTCACGCAAGACGCGGGCGGCCTGGCGCAAAAAGGCGGCGCGACCTGGAGCCACATCCAGATTGCGAACCGGCCTGAGGCGATTTACACGACCAAAGTCGATACCGCCAAGGCCGATCTCATCATCGGCTGCGACCCGATTGTCACAGCCAGCCCGGCCACGCTGGCGACGATGCAGCCGGGCCGCACTTTTGTGGCGATGAATTCGCACGGTGCGCCGACGGCGGCGTTTGTCAGCCAGCCCGGCTGGCAGTTTCCGGGCGGCAACTGCGACAGCGCCGTGCGCGCAGCGGTCGGCAACGACGCGCTGGCCAGCTTTGACGCCGAACAGGTCGCCGTGCAATTGCTGGGCGATTCGATTTACACGAATCCCTTAATGCTGGGCTTTGCCTGGCAAAAGGGCCGGGTGCCGCTGTCGCATGCGGCGTTGACGCGGGCGATTGAACTCAACGGCGTGCAGGTTGACAACAACCGCGCCGCGTTTGAATGGGGGCGCCGCTGCGCCCATGATTTAAAAGCGGTGCAGGCGCTGTTTCAGGCCGCGCAGGTGATTCGGCTGGTCAAAAAGCCGTCGCTGGTCGAGATGCTGTCGCGGCGTGTGGATTTCCTGACGGCTTATCAAAATGCCGCCTACGCGCAAACCTATCTGGCGTTTGTCGAAAAAGTCCGTGCCGCCGAAGCGCCGCTGGGCAAAACGCTGTTCGCCGAAGCCGTGGCCTGCTATTTGTTCAAGCTGATGGCCTACAAAGACGAGTATGAAGTGGCGCGACTGCACCTTGATACCGGCTTTGCGGACAAGGTGAGCAGCATGTTCGAGGGCGATTTCACGCTGAATTACCATCTCGCTTCGCCGCTGTTCGCATCCAGAAACGAGCGCGGTGAGTTGCAGAAAAAGACCTTCGGGCCGTGGCTGCGGACGGGTTTCAAACTGCTGGCCCGGCTCAAAGGCCTGCGCAGCACGCCGTTTGACGTGTTTGGCCGCACCGAAGAGCGCAGGCAGGAGCGCGCATTGATTGACGACTACCGCGCCAGTTTGGAAGAGGTGCTAACAGGATTGAGCCCGGACAATCACGCCATTGCGCTGGAAATCGCCCGGATTCCCGAGTTGATCAAAGGCTATGGTCATGTGAAGGCGCGCCATCTGGCGGCGGCCCGGCTGCAATGGGCGGCGCTGATGGCGTCTTTCCGGCAGGCAGCGGCGGCGCGCAAGTCGCCGGTCGGTTGAGCCGCAAGCCCTTGGTTGGCTGGCGGGCGCCCACGCATACAATCATTCAGTCTTCGCTCCCGCGTGGCGGTTTGAGCGCGTGTCTTGTCGTTACCTGAATATTTTGGAGTCAGCCGTGTTTATTTCTTCTGCTTTTGCCCAGACTGCGCCAGCCGTTCCCGCAGCCGGCGGCGACATGATGTCCACCCTGACCAACATGCTGCCGCTGGTGCTGATGTTTGTTGTGCTGTATTTTGTGATGATCCGCCCGCAAATGAAAAAGCAAAAAGAGCACCGCGCGATGATCGACGCGCTGGTCAAGGGCGATGAAGTCGCCACCGCAGGCGGCCTGCTCGGCAAGGTCACGAAGCTGGGCGACGCCTACGTCAGCCTGGAAATATCCCCCAGCGTTGAAGTGCAACTGCAGCGCAGCGCCATCGTACAGGTGCTGCCCAAGGGCGCCATCAGCAGCGCCAAATAAGGAATAGAGCCTTCTCATGAATCGTTATCCAGTCTGGAAATACGCCCTTATCGTGTTTGTGCTGCTGATTGCAGCGCTGTACACGCTACCCAATTTTTTCGGTGAATCACTGGCCGTTCAGGTCTCCAGCAGCAAGTCCAGTCTCAAGGTGGACACGGCCACGCTGGCCAAGGTCGAGCAGGCCTTGACGCAGGCCGGTATTGCCGCCGAAGCCATCACGCTTGAAGGCAGCTCCATCAAGGCGCGTTTTGGCGACACCGACACCCAGCGCAAGGCTAGGGATGTCATCCAGAAGGCGCTGACGCCCGAGGCGGGCGATCCGGCTTATGTGGTGGCGCTCAATTTGCTGTCGCGCTCGCCGAACTGGCTCAAGTCGCTGAACGCCAACCCGATGTATTTGGGGCTGGATTTGCGCGGCGGCGTGCATTTCATGCTGCAGGTCGATATGCAGGCGGCGCTGACCAAGCGCGCCGAATCGCTCGCCAGTGACATCCGTCTGGCGCTGCGCGACAAAGACCTGCGCCACGGCGGCATTGCCCGCAATGGCCAGGCGATTGAAATCCGCTTTCGCGATGCCGCGACGCTGGCGTCGGCCAAAAGCCTGATCCAGGAGCAAATGCCCGACCTGCAAATGGTCGAGACGCCCGACGGCAGCGAGTTCAAGCTGACCGCCAGCATCAAGCCCGAGGCCACGCGCCGCATTCAGGACCAGGCGCTCAAGCAAAACATGCTGACGCTGCACAACCGGATCAACGAGCTGGGCGTGGCCGAGCCGGTGATCCAGCAGCAGGGCATTGACCGTATCGTCGTGCAACTGCCCGGCGTGCAGGACACAGCCAAGGCCAAGGACATTCTGGGCCGCACCGCGACGCTGGAAATGCGCTTGGTCGAAGACAGCGCCGAAGCTAGAGCCGCCGAAAGCGGCAGCGGCCCAGTGCCGTTTGGCACCGAGCGTTTTCTGGAGCGCAACGGCCAGCCGGTGATCGTCAAGAAGCAGGTCATCCTGACCGGCGAAAACCTGACCGACGCCCAGCCCGGCTTTGATTCGCAAAACCAGCAGCCCAAGGTCGATCTGACGGTCGATGCCAAGGGCGGGCGCATCATGCGCGACACCAGCCGCGAAAACATCAAAAAGCGCATGGCGATTTTGCTGTTTGAAAAGGGCAAAGGCGAGGTGCTGACCGCGCCGGTCATTCAGGGCGAGCTGGGCAACCGCTTCCAGATTTCCGGCTCCATGAGCGTGGGCGAAGCCAACGACTTGGCGCTGCTGCTGCGCGCAGGCTCGCTGGCCGCGCCTATGGACATCATCGAAGAGCGCACGATTGGCCCGACGCTGGGCGCCGAAAACATCAGCAAGGGCTTTCACAGCGTGACCTGGGGCTTTGCGGTGATCGTGGCCTTTATGGCGACTTACTACATGCTGTTCGGCCTGTTCTCCGGCATCGCGCTGGCGGTCAATCTGCTGTTGTTGGTGGCGGTGCTGTCGATGCTGCAGGCGACGCTGACGTTGCCCGGCATGGCGGCGATGGCGCTGGCGCTCGGCATGGCGATTGACTCCAACGTGCTGATCAACGAGCGCATCCGCGAGGAGCTGCGCAACGGCTCCTCGCCGCAGGGGGCGATTGCTGCCGGTTACGAGCGTGCCTGGGCGACGATTCTGGACTCGAACATCTCGACCCTGATCGCCGGTCTGGCGCTGCTGGCGTTTGGCTCCGGGCCGGTGCGCGGCTTTGCGGTGGTGCATTGCATAGGCATTTTGACCAGCATGTTCTCGGCGGTGTTTTTCTCGCGCGGCTTGGTCAACTTCTGGTATGGCCGCCAGAAAAAGCTCAAGACGGTGTCCATCGGCACGGTGTGGCGGCCTGCCACCTCCGACGCGGTGGCGAAATAAGCCCCATAGCCCATTTTTCCTGAGTTTCTTTTTCTAAGGTTCCCAGATGGAATTTTTCAAAATCCAGCGCGACATCCCGTTCATGCGGCACGCCCTGGTCTTTAACGTCATCAGCTTTGCGACTTTTGCGCTGGCGGTGTTTTTCCTGTTCTCGCGCGGCCTGCACCTGTCAGTGGAGTTCACCGGCGGCACGCTGATGGAGGTCAACTACACCCAGGCCGCCGATGTCGGGAAAATCCGCGACACCGTGGCCGGTTTGGGTCTCAAAGACGTGCAGGTGCAAAATTTCGGCACCTCGCACGATGTGATGATTCGCCTGCCCGCCCAGAAGGGCGTCAGCACCGCCCAGCAGAGCGACACCGTGCTGGCCGCCCTCAAGGCTGCCAGCA
>Ga0302213_1001402_pt1 | contig 11447 bp, 10 predicted proteins | sample II_Fen_N1_2_FD_194583 | JGI IMG/M metagenome (GOLD analysis project Ga0302213, IMG submission 194583) | Peat permafrost microbial communities from Stordalen Mire near Abisko, Sweden - II_Fen_N1_1 | ecosystem: Environmental > Terrestrial > Soil > Wetlands > Permafrost | place: Sweden: Abisko... | reverse complement strand
GAATTTCTATGTAACTACGCTGAAAAATGGCATAAAAAGAGTAGTTAATTAGTTAGAGCACCTCAAAAAAGAAATACCGTCGTCTTACTATCCTATTGACTCATTAACAAAAGCTTATTTAAAAAATACCGAAATGTTTGATTGAAAAGAGTAATTTTGCACTTTAATATAAAATTAATGCAATTGCAATATCGATTTTCAATTTAAAACGTGATAATGAAAAAATATCTCCTCCTCTTTCTCAAAACCTACCTTTTATTCATTCTCATATTTATAATAGAAAAACCACTGTTTATGTTGTTCTATCACGATATTTATCGTGAAGTGGGATTGGTGGATTTTCTATCGGTAGTGTATCATGGTTTTCAGTTAGATGCCTCTATGGCCGGATACCTGGCTGTTCTTCCGGGATTATTTCTTGTGATTTCGCTTTGGGTAAAGCCCCGTATTATGAAACCCATCGTTGGTTTCTATTATATATTGGTTTCATTGCTTATCTCCATCGATTTTGTGGTGGATTTGGTGTTGTACCGTTACTGGGGGTTCAGATTGGACTCTACTCCGCTATTTTATCTCAAATCGCCTAAAGATGCGCTGGCCAGTGCCAACTGGACAACAAATATTCTCGGATTCCTCTTTATTCTGCTCATTGCCCGATTGCTTTTTTATATTTTCAATCGTTTTCTGGCCAATAAAAATGTAACGCCTATTCAACCCAAGCAAAAGAAATATATCGGGTTGGCTTTGTTCTTTTGTACTGCCCTGCTTTTCCTGCCGATACGCGGTGGAGTAGGTGTTTCTACCATGAACGTGGGTAAAGTGTATTTTAGCGACCGAAAAGAACTGAATCATGCTGCCATAAATCCATTGTTTAGTTTCTTCGAAGCGCTAAGTTTTGAAAGTGGGTTCGACAAGCAATACCGTTTTATGAAAGCCGACGAAGCTAAATCGGTTTTTGCCACTCTGGTTGATCAACCGGCGTCGGATAGCATTCCTCAGCTGTTTACCGTAAAGCATCCGAATGTAATTTTTGTGGTGTTGGAGAGTTTTATGTCGAAAGACATGGAAACCCTGGGTGGATTGCCCAATGTGGCTGTGCGGATGAATAAACTCGCCGAAGAGGGTATTCTGTTTACGAATTTTTATGCCAACAGCTTCCGTACCGATAGGGGATTGGTGTCTATCTTTAGCGGATATCCCGGACAACCCAATACTTCGATCATGAAATACGCCCGAAAGGCGCAGTCCTTGCCTTCTATTCCCAAATCGCTGAAAAAGGCAGGTTACGATTTGCAATATTATTATGGTGGTGATGCCGATTTTACCAATATGCGTTCGTATCTGGTGGGAGCGGGAATAGTAGATATTATTTCCGATCAGAATTTTCCTCCCGGCGATCAAAGCGGTAAATGGGGAGTGCCCGACCATATTGTTTTCAATAAATTGTCCGGCAATCTGGATAAAAATCAGAAAGAACCGTTTATGAAGATACTTCAAACACTCAGCAGTCACGAACCGTTTGATGTGCCGTTTCATAAGCTTTCTAATCCTTATCAGAACTCGGTAGCGTATACCGATAGCTGTTTAGGGCTGTTTATCGATCATTTTAAAAAAACCAAATGGTGGAAAAACTCCATTGTGGTGATGGTTCCCGATCATGCTATGCGTTTTCCGGCCAATCTGGACAACCGATCCGATGAACGATACAAAATCCCACTTTTAATAGTGGGTGGTGCTGTAAAAACTCCCCGAAGAATTGATACCTACGCTTCGCAAATTGATATTTCGGCTACTTTGTTATCGCAACTTCAGTTGCCGCACAATGAGTTTAGGTTTAGTAAAAACATATTGAATCCCGCATCGCCACACTTTGGTTACTTTACCTTCAAGAATGGATTCGGGATGGTAACGCCGCAAAATCAGTATGTTTTTGATTACGAAGGACAAACCGTTTTCCTGAATAGAGGGAATAAAGACGAGAATAAAAAGAAAGCCGAAGCTTTGCTGCAAACGCTTTATGACGATTTGGAAAAAAGATAATCACCCCCTGCCCCCAAATGGGGGTTTAAGAGTGTCTTGCGAAAATAACTTTATGATGATTTGAAGAAAAGGCAAGGAGTGGGGAAGGTGAAGATAAATACAATGAATAATATAATGTCCTATTTTAGATTATGACCTCTATCCCTAACCCTTTCTCCGAAGGAGAAAGGGGACACGGTATCTCAAATATGGAGTTTTGTTGTTAATCCGCACTCGGCAAAGTCCCTCCCTTTTGGGGAGGGATTTAGGGAGGGGTCAAAGAATAAACATATGATTATATAATTTTTCAATCCCTACTTTTCATTTTTGTCAAGGTTTTTGAACTTTTTAGCTCATTTTATTCGAGTACTTAGAATTTAATATTTAACTTTGCCGTTCATTTCAAGCTGCGACGGCGTTGAATCTGCATATTATAACTAGAAAAATATATTTAGACATGAGCAATACGATCTACAGTGTGATTACCGGAACAGGCAGTTACATTCCATCAAAACAGGTTACTAATGCCGATTTTGAGAAGTATGAATTCTTTGAAGAGAGTGGAAAAAAGATTGAAAAACCGACCAAGGACATCACCGATAAGTTTTTTGAAATTACCACAATTGCCGAACGTAGATATGTTGCCGATGATATGAAAACTTCCGACCTGGCTCATTTAGCTGCCGAAGAAGCCATTAAATCTGCGAATATCGACAAAGAAACACTGGATTATATCATTGTTGCCAATAACTTTGGCGATACACGAGCCGATAACAGAGCTGCGGATCACGTTCCGAGTCTGGCTTCGAAAGTAAAACAAAAACTGGGAATCATTAATCCCGAAACAGTAGCTTACGATTTGACTTTTGGTTGTCCGGGTTGGTTGCAAGCCGTTATTCAAGCCGATTATTTTATCAAATCGGGCGATGCCAGCAAGATTTTGGTGATTGGTGCAGAGGTATTGTCGAGAATCAGCGATCCGCACGACCGTGATTGCATGTTGTATGCCGACGGAGCCGGTGCCGTGGTGTTGGAAGCCAAAGAAAGTACAAAACCGATTGGTATCCTAGCCCACAAAACACGTTCCGATACCTTGAATCATGCAGGATTGCTGTTGATGGGTAAATCGTACAACCCCGATTTCGAAAAAGCAGATGATTTGTTCCTCAAGATGAATGGTCGTCGCTTGTATCAATACGCGCTGGAAACCGTTCCGCAAGCTATTAAGGCCTGTTTGGAGAAAAGTAATACGCACATTAGCGAAATAAGCAAAGTGCTTATACACCAGGCTAACGGCAAAATGGACGATGCTATCCTGAAAAGATTGTATGCCCTTTATGATATCAAGGAATCGCCCGAAGGTGTAATGCCAATGACGGTGGGTACACTTGGAAATACTTCGGTAGCTACCTTACCTACTTTGCTCGATTTGATTATGAAAGGTGAAATGCCCGAACATCAAATAAACAAAGGTGATAAAATTGTTTTCGCTTCGGTAGGTGCAGGGATGAATATCAATGCATTTGTGTATCAAGCATAGATCAGTTGTCAGTCAACAGTTATCAGTAATCAGTCAACAGTTATCAGTTAGTCGTTGACAGATAAAGAGCTGTTTATTATATATACAAGCAAGGACTTCATAGATGTATGAGGTTCTTGCTTTTTTTGAATCCTGCTATTTATCTTATTTAGGTATAAATAGTATACGCATCACCGCGGCTTTCCCCCATCCGATAACGCCCATACATCACCGTTTATACCCTCACTATAGTAAGCTATATTTTTTTTAGTAAATTATTTGGTTGTTAATTGAAATCATTTTATATTTGCATTTTGTTAACCTAATAGTTCTATTGCGCAGCCGATCAAGCCATATAAACTGTTCTACTCCTATAATCAGGAAGGATGTCGGGCGAGAACTCAGGGATAAAAACTGCAAAGGCACTGACACTGTCTGTTCCTCTAAGCATAGCTACTCAGGACTTTTGAGGCAAGCCTCCATTAGCATTCAGGGCAATTGCGTGTCTATAGATAAAACTTCCCGCTGTTGTCGGGATGCTTGACAGTGCGTGGAAGAAACTTTACGGGATATGGAAGAAGCTTCACAGCGTTGTCAAGACTCTTGACAGTGTATGGAAGAAGTTTCACAGCGTTGGCTAGAAGCTTGCCAGGACGTGGAAGCAACTTCACAGTGTTGGCAAACAGCTTCACAGTGCGTGGAAGTGACTTGACAGTGCACGCAAGCAGCCTCACGGCAGGTATAGGATAACTGCATACGCATGCATAATAAGTCTGATCGTATAATTTAGCTGAAAGAAATATGTTTCAAGTAGCAAAAGTTGAATCTTTCCTCAACCGACCTTTCGAGCTATCGGTAAGGAAGAAAGGAGGATGGCCTTGCATCTTCGCGCTATCAATATGTATACCTTTGTTTATATACATCCAGCAACCCTATGGCATCAGTCACTGGCATCAACCGCACAAAGCGCTCTATGTAGCAGGATTTGGCTTTGTTTTCCTTCTCGCTTACTGCATTCCTTACGCTGTGCTACCCCACTATTGTAAGCGGTTTTATGCCCCCGAAAACTGGACGATGCGCCGCGAACTGCTCACCACGCTACTATTTTTTGTCCTGCTGGGTTTTGCCAACTGGCTTTACGAAGGTCTGCTGATAGAAAAAACCGAACTAACCCTCTACTCCATGCTGAAAGTACAGTTCTTTACCTTTAGCTATGGACTAATGCCCAAAGTTGCAAAAGTACTGCTACTGAGGTGGCATTATCTTTTTCCCGTTAGTGACATCATCACTCTTACTCCGGTAGAAAGCAACTTCCTGCAAACTGTGGAAAGTGATTTCCCAATCCATACTATCCAGTATATCAAAGCCAATAAAAACAATATCCATCTGCATCATTATCAAAATGGCAAACATTATAGCCATATATCTCGCTGTACAATGATTCAGACAGCTACAAACATGCAGAAACTTCCTCATTTTGTACGTTGTCATAATTCATATATCGTTAATATGCAGCATGTAGACCATAGCAAAAGTCGGGTGCGGACTAACAAGCTCTGCATTAAAAACAGCGACGTAGAAATTCCGGTATCAAAGAAATACAAATCTGCAATCACTAAGCAGTTAGCACTGGTAACTATCAACTAATAACTGCTTACTGTTAACTGATAACTATTCACTGACAAAATCCGTCCATCCGTCCCACATTCAACTTCCAATCGTCACAGCATATAAAGAAAAATAAGCCAATCGTCACAAAATAAATGCATTCGTCACAGAACTATTGGAAGCTAACATACAGGCATTTATCTTTGACCCCCGACTGCAAGAGCGTGCAGGAGAAAAAAACAACAACCCCAAAAAAAAGGAGGCAATTATGGCTGAACAAAGGCGCATTCCGCGTGGAATAGATCCGTTCGATCCGTATATCAATCGAATTGTAGCCTATCTGCTGGAAGGCAATCCGACCACCAACGCAGAAAGAGTAGGTATCGGTAGTGATGAGGTACAGTACTTATCAAACATGTTGACTGAATGGAAACCGCTGTATCTGAAATACACGGACAAGAAAAACACCCGCACTACAGCGGTTATCGATCAGTTGTACAATATCATCGATCAGGTGATTACTTACGATCAAAATCGATATATTCTGGATCGCATTGCAGTATCACCCAATGCCACGATAGTGGATATGGAGGTTTTCAATATTCGCAGAGGAGCATTACAAAAAACAAACCGTTCGGTACAAACAAAATCTATTTCGGAACCCGTATCGGTTACACTTCAATCATTGGGCGGAGGTATCATCTCGGCAAAATGTTACAGTAGCAGCAGTGCCCGTGCCAGTATTTTTGATGAGGCCGACAGTGTACAGTATTCCTATCTGATAGGCACGACACCGCCCACTTCGCCATCGGCAGAGGGAATGATACGCGACTTATCCACCAAAGGATCGTTTAATTTCTCGGTAGGCGATCATAACGGAGGAAAAAATCTATATATCTATTTCCGTTGGTACAATACCAAACATCCCGAACTAGCCGGTCCATGGTGTAGCATTCAGATTATCTGGATTACATAAACCAAGTCGGTCATCGATAGATTTTTAGAACGAAGAACCGCTTCAACTGCACAGTTGGAGCGGTTCTTTTATTCAGCAAATTTTGTAATAGCAAAGAATGTTTTGATTTGTTTAAAAATAGTCTTAATTATTCTTGGTGGCGTTAAAAAGAGTTCGTATTTTTGGTGTGTGAAAAGGAAAGAAAAAGGAAAGTCTTAAATATATAAGAGCACCTATATTAAATTCTCACCAAATTAATAAGCCATTCATTAATAGGGGTGTAATAACTAAAGTTATATAAGGACACCTAGGTGCCGATATAAATTGTTGGCAACAATTAAAAAGAAGACGCGAACTCTTAATGATAACTAATAACTAATAAAATGGCAGATAGAATGATTTATGATTCATATGTACATAGTTACTTGAGTAATAGGTATAGAGAACAACTTGGCAATATGTCTATTGATTTGACAGCTTTATTTTCAAAACTTGATTTTGTAATTACGACAAAAACAGGTCAGAACTTTAAGTATCCAAACTTCTCTGAGATTCGATATCCAGCAATTGGACAGGATTGGTTAAAACGTTATCAATATTCACAGCAAATAACAGATTTGTTTGATAAAGAAGAAAATCCTGATGTTGAGTATAGATATAAATTCGAACAAATAGACCAAGATTTGTTTTCCTATTTCTATTATTGGTTATTGTCCTTTGTTGATAGCGAAGCACGGATGTTATTTGATACTTATGTAGTGCGGATTGAGGATATATTGAAATTTGTAGCAAAGAGTGTTACAGACAAGAGCAGTTTAAACTTATACATTGATTTGTGGATAAACATTATTGACGAGATTGTACAAAGAAACAATACCTTTTTAATAAATAATGTTCGTTTTGGTGATTATATAAATAAACCTGACTATTTATTTGTCAAAGCTATATTGACAGGAAATAAAAATTAACTGTTGCCAACACGCGGTATAGCCAATAAGGGTTTCAGTGGTATACGAAAAGTTGTAGCCCGCTCCAACTTTTCTTGTACCTTGATAGGTAATCGCCCGCAATCCCTTACTGGCCATACCGCCACCGTTAGCAGCCATTTAAAAAAAGACAGAAAGACATGACACTATTAATATCTTGGATTGGAGTTGACGACAAAAAAGACGGAAAATCAATTGCTTCAATTTACTTAGCATCTGACAGTAGATACACTTGGGGTAAAGAAGGAAGATATGACTATGGCATTAAGGTTTTTGGCTCATCAAGATACCCAGAGATTTTTGGTTTTTGTGGAGATGTGGTTTTTCCATCTATTGTGCTTGGACAATTAATTCCTCAAATTGACTCAGGGTTAATGTTAGATGAAACTGACAATGGGGAAATAAAAAACAGGAAAGTATTTGATTATATAATGACTTCGTTGGAATCATATCCGAAAAAATTTCTTGGAGGAACTTTTACGATATTACATGCTACAAGAATAAACAAAGAATTTAAGTGCTATAAAATTTCCTATGCACCAGAAAGAGGATTGATAAATGAAGAGATTGCTTTACCTCAAATTTCTACAAAGATTTATAGCGGTGGATCTGGGAAAGTAGAGTTTGACAATAATTGGATAAACTGGGAAAGGGAGAAACATAATGATTATAGAACTAGTCGAGGTGTTTATCATTGTCTTTACCAGACTTTAAAAGAAATTAAAGACCCAAGTACCGGAGGATTACCTCAAATAGTTGGGTTATTTAGAAATAAAAACACGAAACTTTTTGGTATTGTAGAAGACGACAAAAAATATGTTTATGGGAAAGAGAGTTCAGAGAGCATTAATTCAGAAAGTATAGAATGGAGAAATGAAAACTTTGAAAGAACAAATCCAGAAACTTTAAAAATATTTGACGGGGCTCAAAGACAACCGTCATAAAGAAGCAACTCCCTGACTCTCCACTTAGAAACAAAACAAATACTAGGGGAGGTCGAGGTGTCTGGTAATTTGGTAGAAATGCCAAATTACCATCAGGGTATTAAAGAGCTAACGGTGGTGTAATTAGATAGCACGCCCATGACTAAATGGGAGGTTCTGGGGCGGAGCCAGACTGCTCTTTAATGATTAATTAAGTTGTAAAAATAAATAACAATATTTATGCTAGACCCCAAATCGACAGAGAAATTAGTAGAAGAAGCTGCAAAATTAGCACCAGAAGTTTATAAAGACTTAGCACAACCAACTACAAAAGTAGTTGGTGAAATTGCAGGAAGATCAGTTAAAGCATTATTATCACCTGTTCGAGGATTATTATGGGGATGGGAGAAAATAGAACAACTTGTTGTTGAAGGATTGGAAAAAAGATTTGAGAAAATTCCAGAAGAAAAACTTAAAACACCTGATCCTGAAATTGCTGTCCCACTAATGCAAGCATTAAGTTATACAGCTCAAAATGAGACTCTAAGAGAAATGTATTTGAATTTACTTGCAAATTCGATGGACACATCAAAAGAGAAAGATGTTCATCCTTCTTTTGTTGAGATTATCAAGCAAATGAACAGTTTAGATGCCAAGGTCTTTGATAAACTCACTTCTGTTTTAGGTCATCAAATAATGATAAACCCCCAAATATCATTAATTAACAAAGGAAAGTATTTTGTTAATGCAGTGCCAGATTGGTTTGTTGGCTGGGTAGTGCCTAATTATGATATATTTGACGTATCATCGAGTCTAATAAGATTAAGCAAATTTGGGCTAATTGAATTAATGCATGATAGTACTGTTAATAACGAAGATTACGCTTCACTAGAAAATCATCATTGGCTGACAGAGATTTTACAGGTTTATAAAGTTACTAGACCTGAATCAGAATTAGAACTCACATCATCTAAATGCTCTGTTTATGTAAATGAATATGGAAAACAATTCCAAAGAGCTTGTAAATAAAACCCTTCCCTTCTTAGTCCAAGTTTATTGTTTCGCAATTGGTGGATAGCGTAAGTTTAGCGAAGCGTAACTTGTGCTGAGAATAAATCAGTTTATAACTGATAGCAGAAGTTGAAAACTTCTAAATTGTCAGTCTAGCTCTACGCTAAGACTTGAACTAATCATTGATCGTTTTATTTAAAAAAAACAATTATGATAACAAACTGGGATAATATAGCATGGATATTCCATGGGTGTCATTCAGTCAGTGTGATTTATATTCAGGAAGCTACTTTGGATGACTGGAATAAAATGATCACATTTCTGAATGAAAACTATAGTTTAGTATTTGAAATATGTCGTCATGAGGAATTTGAGCCTTATAAAACAACAAATCAAATTGATCGGGAATCTATAATTCAATCGTTCATTAATCCGTCGGAAAGAAATGATTATAAAGATGCTCATTTTGATTTGAATGGGTTGAGAGTCAACTGCATTTTTCGATTAAAAGATCAGATTGAATTTCATTTTAATACAGCTCATGTCAAATCGATGGATGATTATAAGAGCGTGGAAGAATTAATGGTAAAACTCAGTACGTTGTTCAATAAACAAATTACCCTGGCAGAAGAAGGAGAAGCTGTATTTCCATTAATTAAAGTGGACGTAACAAGAGGAATAATTGAAGCCGTAGATGAAATAAAATATGATAACAGATATTATTCATTAAAATATAGGATTCACTCTCTCTATTCGACGTTTTTGAAAATATTTTTCCCTAAAAAACATAGAATTATGTGGGATAAGATACATGAAGATGCCTATCTATCAAAGAAAATAAAAGATAATGAATGGTAAGTGTTATGTCACACGCTGGCGCAAGTTTGTAACTTGTGTCTTGTTTTGAAAAACAATCTATTCTTCTTTTTTGCTCTAACGAGCAACACACCGATTATAAATCGGCGGGAGAGTGGGGTTAGGCTAAAACCACCCCAAACCCCTGAAGGGGCTTAAGAGTGGTTTTCGAGAAGGTTTACATTTGATCAAATGTGTTGATGAAGGCAAAGCTATTATAAATGCTACTTATTTAGGTAAAGCATCTGTAGGAGTCGGTTGTAATTACAAGTCTCCGTCGGCTGACGGAGATTTAGGGGTGGATGAAGAAGAATCTGAAAAGCACTTCGCACGCTGGTGCAAGTTTGTAACTTGTGTCTTGTTTGAAAAAACAATCTATTCTTCTTTTTTGCTCTAACGAGCAACACACCGATTACAAATCGGCGCGAGCATGAGAGAATTCTTCGCGAATTTTTAAGGAAAGAAAACGACTTATGATTCCGACTAAAAACTAAACGACTGAAAATTTAAAATATGGAAATTAAGAAGAATTTATTAAGAAATGAAAAGAAGTCATATTTGAGAATTTCAATAGGTGTTCTCTTTTTTATTATCTCAATTTGGTGGATTAGCTTGAAAATTAGAAAAGAACAAGAAATTTCACTTTTTGATTGGCTGTATTTTGGAATCTTTACATTGAATGGAATATCTCACTCGATTGCAGGTTTTGGATTTAGAATTGAAGAACTTTTTGGTAAAGCTTTCATATTGATAAATAAAGAGAAAATTTCAATGAAAGCAAAAGCACTTGAAAAAGAGCAAACTGTATTCTGGTCTGAAATCGAGAAAATTAATTATAATTTAAACAAACTGCACGTACACAAAACTGACAATACGACTCTGACTTTCAATTTATCAGAAATAGACTATGCTTTTAAAAATGAAATTAAAGAATTTATAAAAAGTATTGCGACTGAAAAGCAGATAATTGCTGCACTTTGAGTCCCCACGCTGGTGCAGGTTTGTAACTTGTGTCTAGTTTTGAAAAAACAATATATTCTTCTTTTTTACTCTAACGAGCAACACACCGATTACAAATCGGCGCGAGCGTGGGAAAAGGCTAAAACCACCCCAAACCCCTAAAGGGGCTTAAGAGTGGTTTTCGAGAAGATATACACCTCATTAAATGTGTTGATGAAGGCAAAGCTATTATAAATGCTACTTATTTAGGTAAAGCATCTGTAGGAGGCGGTAGTAATTACAAGTCCCCTTCAGGGGATTTAGGGGTAGTTGAAGAAGAATCTGAAAAGCACTTGCACACGCTTGCGCAAGTTTATAACTTGTGTCTTGTTTTGAAAAAACAATCTATTCTTCTTTTTTACTCTAACGAGCAACACACCGATTACAAATCGGCGCGAGCGTGGGTGTGAAAAGGGACGGAAGAGGGAACTGGTCAATTGAAGAGACATAAAATTATTTGACAACATATGAAAAGAATAATCATTTTGACATTTACATTAGTCATGGCTTTAACCGGCTTTTCAAAGGACTATAAAGTTGAGAATTTAAAGAAAATAACGAAAGGTAATTTC
>Ga0302213_1001392_pt1 | contig 11482 bp, 10 predicted proteins | sample II_Fen_N1_2_FD_194583 | JGI IMG/M metagenome (GOLD analysis project Ga0302213, IMG submission 194583) | Peat permafrost microbial communities from Stordalen Mire near Abisko, Sweden - II_Fen_N1_1 | ecosystem: Environmental > Terrestrial > Soil > Wetlands > Permafrost | place: Sweden: Abisko... | reverse complement strand
CAGCAAGGGCTTCTCAGATATCATGCGGGCCGAACATTGCCATATCAACAATCGTCCATCAGCAGAGTCTTTCTTTAGAAAATAGAGTCCTGCGAGTAGAGCAACGACAAACACGATGCTTCCTACTATCTTTGTCCAATTGCTGAGACGATTCAGTCGTTTAATGTTCAATACTTTTACTGCCCAGATTCCACCAATAACAAGGAGCGCAATTACTCCGGCGCGCGACTGAGACAAAACAACCGCCCCTGAAATAAGTATAGCTGATAATCCACCGATTATCTTCCAATAAAACTTTTTCTTTGCCAATAGAAATAGTGCAAATGGAAAACAAACCGATAACACTGCAGCAAATCCGGCAGGATTCTCAAAGCTTCCGCTTATTTGGAAGTTCGGAGCAGCCGGATTACTGAACCAATACATATATTGCCCCAATCCGTAGATAGCTTGGCTACTGCCTATAAGTACAAACCCTGCAAACAACCACTCCAGGTTTACAGTGTTTCTTCTAACCAACAGATAGAACAGCCATAACGACCATCCCGAGATGATCCACTCCAGACTTAGACTTCCTGTATATGCCCCATAAACATTAGTCAGTAAAAGAAACCCTCCAACCAGTATTTCAGTAGCTGATAGGCTTAATTTCTGCTGTTTGTATTTTACGACTAAAGCCCATATTGCTAACAAGCAACCACCTCCAACAGAAATATAAAGTGTGGGAGCTGGAGGATTGGCAAAGTGGTTGGAGATGACATATAAGCTTGATGCGAAAAATATAAATAGAAATATAGATATGATTTTTTGCATAGAAGGTGGATATTTATTTTACAATAATCTTCTTTGATTCCAACTTTCCATTTCCTGAAATACAAACCAAATAAATTCCAGAAGCCAATTTGGATGCAGGAAGAATATTAATTGTTCCTGTTATAGCTTCTTCAAGCATTTTACAACCGGTGATTGAATAGACGCGAGCAATATTTTCCGTAGTTTCTGAATTATTGAATACAACAAGATGAATAGTTTTATCCTGAGCATTATAACTCAGGTCAAAACTACTAGATTCAGCTTTCTTTGAGTCATAAAAATTCAAATACTTCAGCACTTTATCAAAGTCAGGAATACCAAAACCTAATTGATCTATTGGGCTTTGATACCAATTACTACTTTGAATAAGTAATGTGCGAATTGATTCAATGTCGAAATGAGTGTTAGTTTCTTTTAAAGCTTGCATCAAGCAAGCTATAGTTCCTGCAATAATTGGTGAAGCATAGGAAGTACCATCACCTGTCGAAATAGAACCATTTTTATTTACAAAGGCAGTAGATGTTCCTAATGCACAAATTTCAGGTTTAATTCGTCCATCTGAACTTGGTCCAAATGATGAAAAATCGCTTGGACTACCTGTTGAAGTCACTGCTCCAACTGTAATAATTCCATTAGCATCGGCAGGAGAACCAAGATACTGCCATAAAGAATTACCATAGTTACCTACACTGTTGCATACAATTATACCTTTTTTAGATGCTAAAGTCGCAGCACGGCTGGCACGTGAAACCTTTCCATTCATGTCATTGTACGTAAAATCCATACTTGGGTCATCAAATTCGGTGTAAACAAGCGATGAATTAACTACATCAACACCAACACTGTCAGCAAACTCGATACCTGAAGTCCAAAAATCTGTTTCAACCAAATACTCTGTAGGTGCATATTCTGTCCGAATCAACCAATATGAAGCTTCAGGGGCAGTGCCAAGGTATTTTCCGGGTAAGTTTCCACTCATAATTGACAATACATTTGCCCCATGCTCATCAAGTGAATAAATATTTGAATTTGGTTCTGCTATATCTTTTACTCCCAACAATCGCCCTTGCAGCCGCAAGCTATCAAAGGCTGGATTTGTATTTACATTTGTAAATCCGGCATCCAACACTCCAACTACAATGCCTTTTCCTGTGTATCCGGCATTATGAAAATAATTACCATTAATCTGGTTTACTTGCTTGGCAGCGGAACCATAGTTTAGTGTGGTTGTTTCAGCTTTCATCTTTGCGGATAAGGGTAATGCCACATCTCGTTTTCCCGTATATTGAACCCATTTTACAAATGGTAATGCACGAACCAACTTCATAATATTTGAATCGGGAACTATGACCGTTACCCCATTCATCCATTTACTTTGACAATGGATATTTGCCCCTATACTATTAATTTGTGAAATATAGGATGTACTTACTGGTAAGTCAGTAGAATCACACTTAATTCCAAAGAAAGCTCGCCGCGCAATAGCTCGTTCTGAAAGATATTCTGAAGGCTTTGATAAGCTATATACGGAATTGTATTTATTTGCCAATTGGATATAAAAAAAATAGCTTTCTTTACCTGATAGTAAACTTGTCTGTAATAGCAAAAAAAATAGAATACTTGTATTCGAATATTTTTTCAAAAAAGTGGTAATTTGAATCATTAATGATTAAAACAAGGAATGTAAATTGTTAGATAGTGTAACTTCTTATAGCATTTAGAGATGAATTAATTTTTCCAGGTTTTTTCACCAGATTTCATTTTCCTCAGAGTTTCCTCAAAATTTTTCTTAATATTTTGATCTGCTAAGCGTAAAGCCTCTCCTTCCTTGACAATGGCTTCTTCTTTTTGACCAAGTTTGTATAGTAAATTAGCATAGGTATCTAACCACAAAGGATTTTCAGGATATATTTCAAGTGAACGTTTTGACCAACCAAGTGCATTGTTAAGTGCATTTTTGTCTAAAACTGTTTCAAAAATTTTCCAGGCAATGTTATTAAGACCCTCACTGATTTTATTTCTTTCTGCATGTGCAGAAAACTCTTTCAATTGAGCTAATTGTGTGGAATCAATCATAGCCAGTACTCCAGAATTAATTTGTTTTTCAATCATTTGCGAAACCATCCTGTCTTTTTTATATATTGAATCTGTTGATATACTCATAAGATAATTGTTGCAATAGTTAGTTGCATGTTTTAAATACTTGTCGGTTTCTCCGGTTTGTTGATAGTATTCCATGTAAATTTCATCCTTTTGTTTTAATGAAGAATTTTTGGGGATTTGATCATAAGCTTTTATTGCGGTAGCAAGCAATTGTTCATTTTTTGTTTTCGCAGCATCATTTACTGTATTAACAACTCCTGTTTGGAGGTAAAGATAAATATATCCAGATAACTTGCTAAAATATTTATCTTTGTTCTTTAGAAGATTCTCAAAGGCAAATGAATTCACTTTCATCTGTTGCCCATTTTTCATATAGATTTTCATAACAATATCTGAAGTTAGTTCTTCTTCCGGAATAAGTTTCAGGTATTCATCAAAAAGTGCTGCATTCTGCATTCCCAGAATTGAACGCTTATTCATATAATTCAATATAAATTTCGGATCATTTTTCTTTTCAATATATTCTTTATCCCAAATAGCAATTGGTTTAGGATCGATCATCTCGGTTAAAGCTTTACTTGATACTGCTATAAAGTCCTTCATTCCCATTGCTCCTACGACATTGTAAAAAAGAGTCCCATCTCCTTTGATAAAAAGGTATGTAGGATAGGCTTTTACGTCATATTTTTTAGCTATTTCAATTCCTTCACCCTTTTCTGCATCTATTTGGTAACAAATGAAATTGGGATTATATGCCTTACCAACCTCAGCAAGTGGAAATATATCTTTACTCATCTTTTTACACGGGGCACACCAAGAGGTATATACATCAATAAAAATTGGCTTATTGGTTTGTTTGGCTTTTTCGAGCACTTCTTTCCACGTTCCATGTTCAAATTCTATTCCTTGGGAGAAACCTAAGATTGAGAATAGTAATACTGAAATAATAATCAGTTGTCTTTTCATTCTTTTATTTTTTTAAGCGAAAAATTATATTGATGTGATAAAATTTATCAAGTAGAGTTATTTCTAATCTCGAAATAATTCCTAATTTATCTTACTAAAGCGTTAATTTGCAATAAATGGACAGTTGAATCAGTATTTGCGAATACTGTTATGAAATTTTCTTGTTTCCCAATTTTATAAAAAGTTCTATATGAAAATTTTATTAAAGATGTATCATTAGGTAGAATTATTTTTTTTGAGATACCAACTTTTGTACAGCTACAATCAGATGAAATTTGAATTATTTTCAGAGTATCATCTCCAGTATTTTTAATTATTGATTGACCTAAATAAACACTATCTTTTTTAATATGTCCAAAATTATAAGTATAGTTTAAAAACTTTAATTGAGGTCTTGGGGTCTTACAAGCAGATAGAAATAGAAAAAAAAATAGACATAAATATAAATTTTTATTCATAAATAATTAATTCAAATAAATAAACTGTGTATAATTGACTTTATAGAAATCATTTTAAAATTAGAGAGGAAATAATAAGTATAATAATGTAAATGCATACTTGCAATGCTATTAGTATTTTCTTTTTTGCAGGATAAAGTTTAATTGAGTTTTTAAATGTGTAAAATACAGATAAATAAATAATCAGGTCTATGCACATTGTAAAAATAACAATTAAGGTTTTATTATTCAAAATTATTTTTGCATATTGTAAAGCGGTGAATACAGGAATTAGTATTATTCCAATAAAAAAAAACCAGTTGGGAATATGTGGAATATTATCTAATCTGTATTTTTTATCAAAAAAAATAATTATAATTACAATCATTAAAACTATTCTTGAAAGAATATTCACTGTCAAATAATGATTGAATAGCAGCCCGACAATAATAATTCCGATAATAATAATTGGGAAGATAATTTTTTTATTCAATTGATTCATTTGATTTGTTGTATTAGGAATTTTTTGAAAATATAAATCTATTATTCTCGATTAAATATTTGTTTATTTTAATTAAGAACTAAAGATAACCAAAATTTACTTTTGACTTAGATAATTGCACTATAAAACCAATTATGGCTTTATAGCGCAATTTAACTTGATTAGCATGATTTAAACAAAATCAATGTACTTCACAACTATTTACACAAAATAAAGCTCCACCAGTAACAAGTATTTCACAAAAAATATCGGCAGGAGGTGGTATAAATACACAAGAAATTGAACTTGCTCCCCAGTTACTTACACATGCAGCTATACATGAATTGTTATATAGTTTCCCTTCGGCAGCAGCTTTAAACCTTACATTTGGACCACTACCAGTCAGGAGATTTTTTTGTATTGAACTCATAAGAGTTCTTTTGTCAATATATTTATAACCTCCAGATTTAATTATATTATTTGCTTGTAGCTTTAAGGAATTCATTTCATTTATTATATCCACATGGAGTATTGAACCATACTTTTTTAAAATATTTTTAAGTTCAAGAGTGTCATTTTTCTCAGAAAAATTTGCTAACAAATCGTTCAATTCAAGTTGATTTGCCTTTGATAGTTTTAGGTAGTTCGTTCTCACTTTATAAGCTAACTCATTGATATGTCCATTAAATGATAGATATTCACTGCTTTTTACCATTTTGTCAGCTTGGCTAACTACATCATAATTTGCTTCAATTTTTAAACTTTCGCTATTTTCATTACCACAGCTATGCAACATTAATGTTGTCAAACAAATGAGAATAGCTCCGCTAAATATCATTAGAGTTTTCTTTGTGAATTTATTTTTCAATTTCATATATTTATTTTTAAAATTATTATTTGGACTATCTAATCTCTTTTAATCAATAATTCCCTTAATATGCAGAACAACTTCTTTTTCAGAACAGTTTGTATTTACAAAAAAAGTTTTTCTTACAATCCCAATTCTTTCCTTCACTTTAAACACAACAGAAATGTAATCTCTTGTACCTACAGAAATTGGTTTCTTTGTCCAATATGGAACAGTACACATACATGAAGTATTCACATTTTGAATTACTAAGGGTGCACTTCCAGTGTTTTTGAAATAAAATTTAATTTTAATTTCTAGATTTGGTTGATACTTTATAGTTCCAAAATCTAGTGTTTTTTTGTCAAATTCTATAACTGGTTTTAGTTGTCCAAAACATAACAAAGGTAATATTAAAAAAATAAATAAGAGCCCAAAATTATAATACTTCATTGTTTTAATTTATATTTATTTTCTCGCCTCTTTCGCCGGCAATCCCATCGTAATTTAACCCAATCCTTGATTGAGAAAATTATAGTTATGCTTTTAATTACTACTTTTGTGCCGCCTCCTTTCCTTTTTATCCTTGGTTTGTTGGGGTAGAGGGGTGAGCTACAATCTGTCCGGTCCGTAAAAACTGAAAGATGAGCCGCCCCTTTTTTCTACCTTTTAATTTTATTTTTGTTGCTTGAAAAATCAATAATTAGTTTCCGTTTTCTTTTTAGATTACTATTTTCATTACGGGCGCTGTATAGTCTGTAGGACCCGTAGGGGTTACAGCCATCACCCTGAAATAGTATTTACATGCCACGTCGAGCCCTGTAACCTGAAAATAGGATTGAGTGCTGTGACCGGCAATAATCCATTCAGTTTCAGTTTCGGGTATCGCGTCCTTGGCATATTGCCATATATACGCACCTGCTTTTTCCACAGCGCGTGCCACCAGCCACACGTTGCCCGAATTATCGCCATCCTGTGCTGACAGTTCAGGTTTCTGTATGCTTCCACTTTGTTTGGATACATGAAAACCGGCACTCAGAATTTCGGTTTCATTGCCGTCGGCTATCCGGTCCACATAAGCAGCCAGCGTGCGGAACAGTTTATCCACTTTATCTTCGGCATCGTGCATGGCCGACACTGCCGTGTGGCTGCCATCCTTTGAAGCCAGATAAGCGGCATCCAATGCATCCACCGCTGCTTTAGCTTCGGTTAGAGATACATCGGGAGTTGAAAAAATCACACTTCCGGTCAATTTAGTAATTACATTACGGTAGAAAGCTATTTTAGCCGCTACCGATAACTGGATAAAATCCAGTAGAGCTTTAATTTTCTTCATACTGTTTTGATTTAAAATTAATAAATATAGAAACTAATTATTGATTCCTTAATTTGAACGAATAAAACACTTTTAGGCAAAATAGAAACTTGGAAAAGTATTACTGAAGCTTCTCTAGGTATAATCGAAGCTTGGTAAATACCAATTCAATGCTCTAAAAACCCAGTTGATTCCTGGAAAAATAGTATCGAAGCTTCTCCAGACCAAATCGAAGCGTGGAAAAGCATTATCGAAACATTGATAAATATTATCGGAGCTTCTATAATACTTATAGAACGTTCAATAAATATTATTAAGGCTTTAAAAAACATTATTCAGGTCTCGATTGAGAATATTCAACCACTGAAAAGTATAATCAGAGCCCTGAAAATACAAATTCAACATTCAATAAATAGAATCAAAGCATTAACTGACATTATCCTTCGTTCTGCGGACTAAATCAAGGGCTTAAACTTCATTATCAACGTTTTGAAAATACAAATCAATCGTTCGATAACTAAAGTCAAAGCTTGGAAAAGTATTATCCTAGCTTCTTAAGGTGTTTTCAACGGCTGAATTTAACTTTATAACATTTGTCTTTTGTAGAAACATCGCTTTGTTCTACTTCATTTCTTCTTCGCTCACTTAAATCTGTCACCCCAGCTATTTCTCAAAACTGATTCTTATCTTTCTCTGTATTGGCACGGACAAATTTCCGCGCCAATACATGGAAAAAAAAAGTTTAAAGAATGAACTTTGACACTACGACATAAACAAACAGAACCTTATTAATTAACCTATTAAGTTTTTGCTAATGGTGAGATTTATCCTATAGATTTTATAATGCGAAATAATCTTCAAACGTATCGCCGCTTTCCGACTCAATGGTTATGGTATAAGTACCATATTCCAGCGCATCTATTGGAATAAAGTAGTCTAATGACATATCTGTATTGGTCATTCCCTGATAAACTATTTCCCCTGCTTCATTTGTAATGGTTATTAAAGTTGAGCCTATCGCTTTATTAAAGTGTATGGCTAACAAGTTATCGATAATAGCATAATTAATCGTTTTTACAGAAAGCTTAGTTACTGATACTAATGATTGAAGATGTGGTGGCGGTGGCGGAATAATTGGTGGATTTTGTGTTGGATCAGTTGCGAACAAGCTTCCTGAAAAAAATAACAAAAAAAAAGGAATGATGAAATTTAAGTGTTTCATAAGATTTGGATTTGTTTTACATGAAATTTTGATTAATTTTGCATGCTAAGTTAAACCCATTATCTTAAAACTCCAAAAATAATAGTTGTAAGCGTAGAAAACTGATAAAGCTTAAACCGCTGAAAAACAACAGATAAAAATTCGACTAAATTAAAATGTTTGTAAGGCGTTTTTTGTGATTGTATTTTAAGTTGATTTTAACTATCTATTTTCCCCTGTAAAAAGAAAAACCGATAATTAATAATAGATTTTAAATTATGGATTATATTAAATATGCAGTGTTCGTTTTGTGTTGTGTTTTTTTGTTTTCCTGTAGCGGTAGTTATACGAAAAACGAAACCATACTACGTGCCGAGTCATTGCTCTATACGGCACCCGATAGTTCGTACCGCTTACTAACATCTATTACCCATCCTGAGAGATTATCCAAAGCCGATTACGCAGCCTGGTGTCTGCAATACACGCATGCCCAGTACAAACTTTACAAGGATATAAAATCGGACAGCATTATCCGTATGGCTGTAAATTATTACGACAATACTAACCTGCCATTACAAAAAGGGACAGCCTATTATCTGTTGGGTTGTGTGTTAGTGTCAAACAATAAAGGGAAAGAAGCTTTGCTGGCTTTTAAAGCCGCCGATGAGTTTTTACGAGATGCAAATGACGATAATCTGAAGGGGCGTGTCAAGTTCAATATTGGTTATGTGTATTTGGGAGATGAGGTGTATAATCAATCGTTTGTTTATTTTAAAAGTTCGTTGTATTATTTTATAGCTTCAAAAAACATAAGGTATCAGGCTTATGCATATCGTGAAATTTCGGATATGTATTTCCGTTTAAATTATCCATTTGAACGGGTGATGCAATATTCGGATTTAGCACTGAAATACTCTAAACAAGCAGGAGATTCGCTCTATTATTATTCGACATTGGCGCAACAAGGTATATTGTTGGTAGATAAGGATTATGTTCATGCAAAGGAGAATTTGTTGAAATCAATCAGGTATCCGAGCAAAGAGAAACCCCATTTTGCTGCCTTATTAGCGTATTTATATATAAAATTAAACAAACTGGATTCGGCTAGATATTATCTTCAAATTTCTGAATCGGATACATTGAATCCGAAATACAGGGGAATAAAATATTTAGCTGGTGCTTATGTATTAAAAAAAGAAGGTAAATACGATAGAGCTTTTCAATTATACGATAAAGCTTACATTTTACGTAGTTCTACATTACAACAAAGTATTAAAAATCAACTTTACCGATTAGACAAACAGTATGATTTGACACAAAAAGAGAAGGAGAATGCCGCTCTAAGAATAGACAATCGCAATAAAGTGATTGTTATTACATTGTTTGCTATTGTATTTCTGATTGGACTGATTGTTTTTATTATACTGCACAATAGGAATAAAAGCAAACGGATGTTGCAAGAAATAGAAAATCAAAAGCTTCGTTTTGAAGTAGAGAAGAAAAAGGCGGATAATGAAAAAAAGAATGAGATTCTGTTGTCAAAACTTCAAAACAAGGTAGAAAATACGTTGCGTTTCAATAAATTAAATTTGGGTATTGCTGCATCAGACAAATTAGATGCATTTGTGGAAGAAATAAAAAAGCAGTCGATGATTTCGGATTCGGAGTGGCAATACTATATAGAAGAGATTAATCATATCTTTGACAATAAGTTGTCGTATTTAATGAACTCCTATCCCCAGCTAACGCATAACGATGTCAACGTAATAACCCTTATTTGCCTAAAGTTGGATATTTCGGACTGTTGTAGCCTGTTGGATATGAATAAAAACACCATGTATCGTCGCCGGAATACGATAAAGGAGCGTATGGGAATCGATAAAGACAAGGAGTTGGAAGAATGGGTGTGGGAATATTTGAATCCAATAACACAATAAAACATAAAATGCTGATTGTCATTTCGAACGAAGTGAGAAATCTCCAAAAAAACAGTTGAAAATTTACCGGACAATATATACTCTAAATATAGAATTTAAATGTTTCCGTTACTTGCTTTTCAATTTATTAATATCATAAAGTAATACTGAATTTTCTGTTGGGAATTCTGTTGGCACTTTTTGTTTTACATTACCGGTGGCTGACCATTCCGTTCCACGCGAAAATGTTACTTGAAAACCAACATCTTGCAATGCGTCTTGAAAACTCGGACTAACATGCCCCAAAACGGTTTGAAAAATTCGACCTTTTCCATAGATTATGGTAAATAAAACCGGTTCTTCTTTTCCGGTACCGCCCGTTTCTTTGGTTGAAAAAGCTGTGGCAAGCACATGTATGTTTTGAGCCGGACCGCGTAAATTTCCATAGAGTTCGTCATTTTGATGCAACCATTTTGTGGGCAATCCCTTGGTAATTGGATGCTCTGTGTCGCGAACATTCAGTACAAACGGCACTCTATTTCCATGTTTTCCTCCGGCGCCAGGCGAATTATCAGCGACGTATTGACCGTCTTTCCAAAAATAATAAGGTCCGGATTTTTCGTTACGCATTCCCCAGCCACCTAAACCGGTCATCAGATTAAACTCTTTCCATTCAGGAAAAGCATTGTCTGTTTCATGCACCGAAACTACACCTCCTCCGTTTTTTACGAATCTCTCAAACGAAGCTTTGGTTTTATCTGACCATTTTACCTCATTCATATTCAAAACAACCACCTGGTAGTTTGAAAAATCAGGCGAAAATGTTGTATCCAACGCACTTGTGTCTTTCATTAGCAATACATCTGTTGCAAAAATACCCCGGGCATCTAATATCGCTTTGAGATAAGACGATGTAGTTTTCCAGCTATGCCATTTATCGGTATGACCGGTTATCAGAAGTGTTTTTATTGGCTTGGCTTGCAGGAACATTGCCGATAAAAGGAATATAATCAGGAATAATTTTGATTTCATTAAGTTAGTTCTCATGATGTTAGTTTTTATTGGTAAAAACTTTTTTGTATCGAAAGGTTGGAGTTGGATAGCCAGGACTTAGACATTTCCATGTGTTTATTTTCAATGTAATAATGTCTTTGGCTATTTTTTCGAGGGAATCTTTAATTAATTTTTCTAGTGTCAACGGATCTACTTCAACCCGGGCATTTATTACCATCCGCACTTCGTCAGAAATACCCGATTCTCCTCGAATAGTAATTGTCTCAGCTTTTCCAGTGATATTGCCAAGCATGTGTTTCTCTCCATTTTCAAGAATGACTTTAACATGCCCAACGGATATTTTCTTTTGGTCAATTTGTCGGCTAAATTCGGCCAAAAAATCAGAGACAAAG
>Ga0302213_1001390_pt1 | contig 11486 bp, 9 predicted proteins | sample II_Fen_N1_2_FD_194583 | JGI IMG/M metagenome (GOLD analysis project Ga0302213, IMG submission 194583) | Peat permafrost microbial communities from Stordalen Mire near Abisko, Sweden - II_Fen_N1_1 | ecosystem: Environmental > Terrestrial > Soil > Wetlands > Permafrost | place: Sweden: Abisko... | reverse complement strand
GCCGGAATTATCAGCCTTGTTTCGCTTTTAATTCCTATTATAGGGTTTGTGGGAATACTTTTCTTTTCAAATCCAATATACCTGTTGTTGTTAATACCTGTTCCGTTAACCACCATTCCTGCCAATATTTATGGCAGATTAATGATGCTTAAAATCAGGCGTGCACCCATCCCCTGTAATGTTTGTGATGGAACCATGCATATATTATCCGAGAAACAGGAAGATGTTCATTTAAAACTGGCCCAGCAATTCGAAGAAAAATTACACGCCATAGATTATGATGTGTTTATCTGCGACAAATGCGCCAATGAGGCTATTTTCACACTTGACAAACCAAGTGCCTATTCCGAATGCCCGAAATGTAAGACGAAAGCCTTTATCCTGAAAGAAAAACGGACCATCGTTTCTCCAACCTATATCAGTTCAGGTACCGAAAGAACAACCTACGTATGTAAATTCTGCGGGTATGAGGAAAACGACAATCATAATATTCCAAGGATTAATCGTGATGGAAGTTCATTGGTTGCCGGTGCCGTGCTGGGAGGATTATTCAGCGGCGGAGGTGGCTTTGGAGGTGGAGGTTCTGATGGAGGCGGCGGAGGCGGAAGCTTCGGTGGAGGTATGTCAGGAGGAGGCGGAGCTACAAGCGGCTGGTAGTTAGAAGAGGTGAGAGGTGAGGAACGAGGAATGAGGAACGAGTAGGTAGTTGGTAGTAAGAAGAAGTGAAAATATCAGATTAAAGACTAAACAAAGTCGAGTGAATATAAAGTGCTTCTCACCTCCCTTTTAGGAGAAATAAAGAGGATTTTTTGAATATTAAATATTAAACAGTAATTCAAATTCTAAAAATTAAAACAATGAAAAAGAGTTCTATTATTTTAATTTCAGTTGTAGCTTTTCTGGCGATTCTATTTTTATGGGGAACATCCGGATATAACAGTTTGGTAACATCAAGAGAAGAAGTAAATAGCCAGTGGGCAAATGTTGAGAGTCAATATCAACGCCGTTCGGATTTAATTCCTAATTTAGTTTCAACAGTGAAGGGTTATGCCACACACGAAAGTTCAACACTCGAAGGTGTCGTTGCAGCTAGAGCTAAAGCAACCCAGGTAACCATTGATCCAAAGAATCTGACTCCTGAGAAATTACAGGAATACCAGGCAGCACAAGGTCAGGTAAGTTCGGCATTAGGTAAATTATTAATGATCACTGAAAACTATCCGGATTTGAAAGCCAATCAGAATTTCCTTGAATTACAGGCTCAACTGGAAGGAACTGAAAACAGGATTTCAGTAGAACGGAACCGTTATAATGAAACAGCAAAAAATTATGATGTTTCCATTAAAATGTTTCCAAAATCAATTCTTGCGTCCATCTGCGGATTTAAAGATAAACCCTATTTTGAATCAGAAAAAGGTACAGAAAAAGCGCCTTCTGTAAAATTCTAAAACTAAACGTAATGTCAACTACTGTTTATACGCCTTCACCCGATCGATATACAAACTCGGTCGGTTATCAGTTTTGTGGAAAAAGCGGATTAAAATTGCCCCTTATATCACTGGGTCTCTGGCATAATTTCGGGGATGTGGATGATGCAGGAGAGGCTTTGAAAATGATTCATTTTGCATTCGACCATGGAATAACCCATTTCGATCTGGCGAATAATTACGGTACACCTTATGGAAGTGCAGAATCGAATTTCGGTAAGATATTGAAAGATCATTTTTCGGCATACCGTGATGAAATCATTATCAGTACAAAAGCTGGCCATGATATGTGGCCAGGACCCTATGGTGATGGCAGTTCACGGAAATATCTCATAGCAAGTCTGAATCAAAGTTTAAAGCGCCTGAATGTAGATTATGTGGACATCTTTTATTCACACCGTTATGATGCAACCACCCCGCTGGAAGAAACCATGGGAGCCTTATCTGACATGGTGAAACAAGGAAAAGCTTTGTACATCGGGATATCGAAATATCCTGAAGACAAAGCCCATGAAGCCTATCAGATATTGCGAAAGAACGGAACACCCTGTCTGATTAATCAGGACAGGTACAATATCTTCACCCGTCACATTGAACAAAACGTATTACCACTGGCTGAAGAGAATGGTGTTGGGTTTATTGCCTTTTCACCTTTAGCCCAGGGTTTGCTGAGCGATAAATACATCAACGGCATTCCTGAAAATTCACGTGCAGCCCATAGTTATGGTTTTCTGCAGAAAGATCAGATCACCCCCGAATTAGTCGCTAAAATATCCACTCTAAATGACATGGCTGCACTACGTGGACAGACATTAGCACAAATGGCTCTGGCATGGTGTCTACGGACTCCGGAAGTTAACTCGGTAATAGTTGGAGCTAGTTCGGTCAATCAGCTTCAGGATAACATTGATGCGATTCAGAACACTGCATTTTCCAATGATGAGCTGTGGAAGATTGGAGAATTGGGATAACGGTATCTGACTGTTTTTAGAGCAAAACAAATGACATAGTATAAAAAGAAAATGAATTTTTCATTCCTGAAATATTATCTGTATTTATTTTTCCTGGTTATATCACTTTCAGGTTGTAACGATACATACATATCTTCGATTCCTGATTATCCGGTATATCTTAATTTGAATCTGACAACTACGTATCCAACTTTCAGGAATTCAACGAATCAGGTTCTTCTGTTTGAGAAGCCTGTCATTGTGACCGACAGGATCGGGTACGGTGGAATTCTGGTATACAGCGGATTGGATGGAGAATATTATGCATTTGATATGAGCTGTCCCTATGAAGCCAAACAGAATATACGGGTTCATCCAAATGGCAACGCACAAGTTGTTTGTGAAGGGTGTGGGTCGGTGTTCGATATTGGCTATGGAATAGGGAATCCTTCATCAGGAAAAGCGAAAGAAGCTCTTAAAAGATACAAAGCCATGTTATCGGGTGATGTACTTTTTGTTAGTCCGAGGTAAACAACAAAAGACCGATTAAAAGCCGGTAAAAATTCATTGAGTCTCAATCATTATTTTTACAGGAATACAACTATATGTTTCATTGTACAATAGTACAATGATCATTTATTTCCATCTGTCCGGTTTAACCAATAGAGTTGAAAAAGCAATAGAAACAATATAAAAAGGATAGATCACCGACAAAAAGAATGAATAAATCCATACTTTGTTTAATTGGAAAAAAGTACGGACTGAATTAAGGAATAGACTATCGAGGATATATTTAGCGAGAAAAAAAGCTGCAAAGACATATAAACATGCCGGATTGAAAAAGGAAAGTGACAACAACGTTACTAATAACAGGTTTACAGAGAATACCACGCATGCTGTAAATATTAATTGCCAATCGGTATACGCCCCTGATTTGGAGGTCCATCTACGGCGTTGTTTAATAAATTCTTTCAGTGTATTTGAAGGTTCAGTACTTACAAAAGCTGATTCAGATTTTAAAAACCTGATAACACCTCTCCTTTTTTTAATACTCTCCAATAAAAACATATCGTCACCCGACATTTCCTCCTCGTGTAAATCAGACTGACTATCCATCCAACTTTTCTTTGTAAAAGCCAGATTTGCACCATTACATAAAACAGGCGTTCCCGCACCGGCAGCACCTGCACCCGAAGCAATAAGACTCGTAAATTCCAATGCCTGTAAATTTGAAAACAGAGTATCCTTCCCCGAAAACTTCACGGGACATATAATCAGATCACAGGGATATTTATCGTTGAAACAGGCTATTGATTCCAGCCAATGAAAAGAAGGCATACAATCGGCATCAGTAGTAATAATTAATTCACCGGTAGAAATGAGAATTCCTTCTTTCAGACTATTTTTCTTTCCATACCCAACAGCATCTACCAGTTGAATCTTCGGATATGTTTCCTGAGCCGATTTAATGTAGTTTCTTGTAGCATCGACAGAATGATCATTTACTAAAATGAGTTCATAATTCTGGTAGCTTTGCTGCGCAAGACATGATATGATTTGGCGGATATGATTTTTTTCATTTCGACAAGCTATAATGACCGATATTTTAGTTCTGATTTTTTCATCTCCTTTTGGAACAAAAAAAGCTATTCGTCTCCAGCCTTTATAAAATATTGAAATAAGAACCAGATAAAAACTGTAAATCAACGCACTACCATTTAAGATCCACCACATGAAGAATTAATTATTAAAGAAACATCCCTTAATTAGAAAAATAAATTGCAGATTATTAGAACAAATAATTCAGGCCAATATATGAGCCCATGTTGCCATCCTGTTTATTCAATGCTTTTCCAAAATCAGCTGAGATAATAAAGTTTTCATTCCAACCGATTTTCAACCCGATACCGGCTGCCGAATGGAATTTTCCGGCTGAGTAATCATTGAAATAGGCAGCCTTATCACTTGCGGATATATTGGCAAAGTCAATGGCAATGGGTTTAAGGATAATACCTGAATCAAAAAACACATTCGTTCCAACATAGAAGTTTTGATTAAGCATTTCAAAACGAAGAAACTTATAGCGGAATTCAAAATTACCAAAACCCACATTATCACCAATAACCCGGTTCCGGAGTATGCCACGTATTGAACTCTTACCACCTAATCCCTGATTTGTAGCCGCGACCAGATAACTGGTAATCAACAAGGGCTGAGCATAATAAGGGACATGATTATTACCAAGAGTCATTTGATAATCAAGCCTGTAGGCAAAGGATAAATCTTTTGCCAAAGTAAAATACTGACGATGTATTACCGCCATTTTAGTATGAGGGAAAGTTTCGTTTAGAAATTTTGGAGCTGTCTGAATAACTGCTTCAGTGTATATACCTTTCATTGGGCACGCCAGCTGGTCACGGGAGTCGTATTTCAGACCCAACTTAAAATAATTGATACTTCCCCCATTCGCTTCGGCTTTATTGATCAGCCCCCACTGTTGATACCTTTGAAACAAGGCACCTCCCTGAACAGAGTGTAAGCCCAGTTTAGAAACATTGACCGAATCAATGGCAAAATTATAGTAAGTATATCCTGCCACCCAACCCAGCTTTGACTCTCCAAAAGAACCCTGAAAGTCGGCTTTAGCACGAAACATATTACGTTCGTTTTTATAAAAGATATGTGTGGTCTTACTCAGATCGGCATTAAAAATGCTTTGGTATCCGTTAAAACCATAAAAATCGGACAACTGATCCGTAACATAGCTAACATCAACAGTTGTTCGTACCTTTGGGATCAACATCTCCGAATCATACCTCAACCGGGCAATTGAAGTACCTTTGGTATAGGTAGACAACTCGAGATACAATGAATGGTTGTATTTTGGGAATCTCGAACCATCTCCATAAAGATAGAAATTTACTAATGCACCATATTGGAAACCTAAATCCGAATCAAAGGAAATGGCCGGTAATGCGCCAAATGTCAACCCTTTTTTTATTTTTTGTTGTGCAAAGACAGTTGACAGAACCATGTAAAAGCAAAAAAACAGAGTAATTTTTTTTAGCATCGATTTGATTCAATTTAATATATTATGAAAGTTTACAGTCACAGCGGGAAAGATCAATAATAGTGAAAACTAATATTGTAATTTTTTTGTATGTTTTAATATATAGACAAAGATATAAAAAATAAGCACACTTACTAAAAGCGTGCTTATTTCTTTATAAGTTTATTTTGTGGATTCAACTCCCCTGGCAGCTTTCGCACATTCCAAAATAAGAGATTTCTACAGAATCGATTTTAAACTTGCTGTTATCAGGAATCTGAAACATTGCAGATTTCAAGTCGAATATATCACGAATAGATCCACAGCAACGGCACATAAAATGAGCATGTGCGGAAATATCAACATCATAACGGGCATTTTTTTCATCAATAGCTAAAGCACGAACCGCCCCACGTTCGACAAATAAATCAAGAGTGTTATAGACAGTTGTTTTTGACAGGGTCGGCATTTCCGGACTTAATGCCAGATAAATTTGTTCAATAGTAGGATGAATGCGGTTCTTCAATAAAAAATTCATGACAGCAGAACGTTGCACCGAAGGTTTGATGGAGAATTGTCGTAAATACTGATGAGATTCTAACATAATAGTTTAGTATTTAAAGTATTTGTAAGTTTTCTTTATTTGAAACTATTACAAAGATAGAAAGTTTTTAGTAAAAAACAGTGTAATTTTTTATATATTAAGTTATATTAATTATAACTATACATAATATACGTTATTTAACTTTTTGCACTATTAGGTTTGAATTATAATTTTGATAATCACCTTATTACAACTATTCAATTTTATAAAAAGCACGTACAAATCGAGATCTTTTACACTTCACTAAAGAATATCCAAAAAGATCAACTTTTAAAATTTCATTTTGAATCTCTTCTAAAGAAGTCCCGCAGGATGAATGAAGTACTCTTAAGGAAAAATCGACATAAACGAAGGTTAATGAAGTTCTAATTTAAAGAACAAGAATACGTTTACTTCCTGTTACTTAATCATATCAGTGAACTATAAAAAAAGCCGCAATAAGAATATCATTGCGGCTTTTAAAGTATTTATTAAGAATTACAATGCTTTAATTTCTTTCAAAATATCGTTCGTTACACGTACAGCAGCTGCACTTTTAGCAAACAACGCTTTTTCTTCGGCATTCAATTTATAATCAACAATTTCTTCAACTCCGTTTTTACCAATAACTGCAGGTACACCGATACAAATATCGTTCTGACCGTATTCACCTTCCAGGAATACACAGCAAGGAATAACTTTCTTTTGATCGTGAATAATTGATTCAACCAAATAAGCAGCAGCAGCACCCGGTGCATACCATGCTGAAGTACCAAGCAATGAAGTTAAAGTAGCACCACCTACCATTGTATCGGCAACCACTTTGTCTAATGTTGCTTTATCAAGGATGTCAGTAACAGGACGTCCTTTGTAACCGGCAAAACGAGTCAAAGGGATCATAGTGGTATCACCATGTCCACCGATAACCATACCTTCTACTTCGGTAGGATTTGCATTCAACGCTTTGCTTAAATAGCATTTAAAACGTGAGCTATCCAGTGTTCCACCCATACCTATGATTTTGTTTTTTGGCAGACCGGTTGCTTTCAATGCAAGGTAGGTCATTGTATCCATTGGATTACTAACCACTACAATGATTGCATTTGGAGAAAATTTAAGGATGTTTCCAGCAACGCTTTTTACAATTCCTGCATTCACACCAATCAACTCTTCACGAGTCATACCTGGTTTGCGAGGAATTCCGGATGTAATAACAACAACGTCAGAATTAGCAGTTTGAGCATAATCATTGGTGCAACCAACAATTTTAGAATCGAAGCCCAATAATGCAGCTGTTTGAAGAATATCCAGTGCTTTTCCTTCAGATACACCTTCTTTAACATCAAGCATAACAACCTGATCAGCTACTTCTTTGAATGCAAGGACATTTGCACATGTGGCACCAACATTTCCGGCGCCAACTACGGTTACTTTAGACATAATAATTTTATTTTTTAATTGTTCAATTATATTTTTCTAATCTGAATGACAAAGATACAAATATAAATTCATTAAAGAAAAATTTCTTTAATTTTTTTACAAATAAAAAACGGTATTTAAAAACGAAATTGCCATCCGACAAATTGCTAAAAATTATAAGATTATTTGTATCTTTGTGGTCGAAAAACTTTGACAAAAGATAAAAATTAATTATCAATCATTCAAATAAATAACAATATGCAAACTATTGACAGATTTAATTTTGCAGGAAAAAAAGCATTCGTACGTGTCGATTTCAACGTGCCATTAAACGAGAATTCGGAAATTACAGATGACACACGAATCCGTGCGGCAATGCCCACTTTGAAAAAGATCCTTGCAGATGGAGGAAGTGTAATTATCGCATCGCACATGGGTCGTCCGAAGAAAAATCCGGATGCAAAGTATTCACTGAAATCAATTTTAAGCCATGTTTCCGAGTTATTAGGAGTTGATGTAAAATTTGCTCCTGATTGTGCAAACGAAGAAACTGCAAAAATGGCGGCAGCTTTAAAACCAGGTGAAGCATTACTGCTTGAAAACCTTCGTTTTTATGCAGAAGAAGAAGGAAAACCAAGGCTGGCTGACACAGCTACTGAAGAAGAAAAAGCAGCCGGTAAGAAAGCAATAAAAGAAAGTCAAAAGAAATTCACTGCTACTTTAGCATCCTATGCAGATTGTTATGTAAACGATGCTTTTGGAACAGCTCACCGTGCACATGCCTCCACTGCTCTTATTGCAAAATACTTCGACGAAAACAATAAAATGTTCGGTTACCTGATGGAAAAAGAAGTACTTGCAGTTCAAAAAATCATGACTGATACAGCCCGTCCTTTTACAGCCATTATGGGAGGTTCGAAAGTATCATCAAAAATAGAAATTATTGAAAATCTGCTTACCAAAGTAGACAATCTGATCATTGCAGGAGGTATGACTTATACTTTTACAAAAGCAATGGGTGGTAAAATCGGAAATTCTATTTGCGAAGATGATAAACTTGATCTGGCACTTGAATTACTTGAAAAAGCGAAAGCAAAAAATGTAAAAATAGTTCTGGCTGTTGATGCTAAGATCGCAGATTCATTCAGTAATGAAGCCAACACGCAATTTGTTCCTGTTGATGAAATTCCTGACGGCTGGGAAGGATTGGATATTGGCCCTGAAACAGAAAAAATATTTGCTGATGTCATTGAAGCTTCTAAAACAATTCTTTGGAACGGTCCCACAGGAGTATTTGAATTTGACAACTTTACTCATGGTTCACTTGCAGTAGGTGAGGCCATTGTTGAAGCGACTAAGAAAGGTGCATTTTCACTAGTAGGTGGTGGAGATTCTGTAGCTTGTGTCAATAAATTCGGTATTGCTGATAAAGTATCGTATGTATCAACCGGAGGCGGCGCATTGCTTGAAGCAATTGAAGGACGTGTTTTACCAGGTATTGAAGCAATTCGCGGATTTTAATTCTAAAACGTACTCAGTTTAAATACTGAACATATAATCAGAGAGTGCCATTTGAAGTAATTTTCAAATGGCACTCTTTTTATAATTCAAGCTATGTTGTGATTCAATTAATAAACCAGTTAAAAGAATAAACATACTGTTGATTTACAACTAAATAAAGTTATTTCTATTTGCAAAGTTTGCTTTTCAATAAATGCACCCTATTATTCATTCCAGATATTTTCATACGTATAACAACCACCAGGTAGTACACAAAAAAGACCTTTAGCAACACGTTTATTGCATTGCAACGAGTTTATTTTTACTATATCTTCATCTTCCAACTCAACATTTAATGAATCAAAATTTTCACTGATGCGTTTTAAATTTACTGATTTTGGAATAACTGCAACGTTACGGGACATTCCCCATGCCAACAACACTTGTGCCGGCGAACAGTCGTGGCTGTTAGCAATCTCTACAATTACCTTTTCACGGGTTAAGCCTGCTTCACTTTGGACCAAATGACGGCTGCCCAAGGGTGAGTACGCAGTGACCAGTATTTCATTACTCTGACAGAATTCAATTAAAGCAGGTTGCTGAAAATAAGGATGAATTTCTATCTGATTTAATTCAGGAAGGACTGTGGATGTATTTATCAGTTGCTGAAGTTTTACCTTGCTGAAATTAGACACCCCTATATATTTAGTCAGTCCGGTTGCTTTCATCTTTTCCATAGCCTGCCAGGTAATTGAGATAGGCATTTCAACAGGAGTAAGCAAGTCCGAAGCATCTTTTGCCTGTTCATGACCAGCCTTAAAAGCGACAGGCCAATGAATCAGATAAAGATCAAGATAGTCCAGTTGCAAATTTCTTAATGAAGTACGGATGGCAACCTCGACACGTTCAGGATTATGATCACTATTCCAAAGTTTAGAAGTAATGAAAAGCTCATTTCGTTTCACCCAGCCTGAGTATATTGCAAATTGAATAGCCTGGCCTATCTCAGGTTCATTCTGATAAATATAGGCACAATCGATATGTCGATACCCAATACGAATTGCTTCGACAACGGCATCATAGACTTCATTTTTCTTTGACAACCAGGTTCCCAGACCAAGAGAAGGCAACTTGTCTCCATTTTGAAATAAAAGATTTTTCATATAGTTTTAATTGTATAAACGCTACAATCGAACTGAATGTTTTTATGGAATTCGATTTACAGTCGTACCTGCAAGAAAGGATGAATACCAAACAAGGCGTTAAATAAAAATTTAACGCCTTGAGTAAAATATAAATTGTTTGTTATTTTAGTTTGGCCAAAGCTTCTTTGATCCAACCAAATGCTTTTACAATATTTTCGTCAGAAGTAGCATACGAGAAACGCAGACAATCAGGAGCCCCGAATGCACCACCGCCAACACATGCCACGTGACCTTCTTCCAACAAATACATGGATAAATCGCCTGAGTTTTCAATTACTTTTCCGTTGAACGATTTACCAAAATAACTGCTGCAATCCGGAAAAATATAGAATGCTCCCTGTGGATCGTTTACTTTTAATCCCGGAATCCGGCGTGCTAAGTCAACAACAAGTTTTTTGCGGCGTTCAAAAGCTTTCCGCATGGTTTCTATACAATCCTGGTTGCCTGTGTAAGCCGCTTCAGCAGCTTTCTGTGCAACCGAGCAAGGTCCTGAGGTATATTGACCCTGCAGTGTATTACAGGCCGAAGCAATCCATTTTGGAGCTGCAATCCAGCCAATACGCCAACCTGTCATTGCATATGCTTTCGAAACTCCATTAATGATCGCTACCCGATCATGTACATTTTCGAATTGAGCAATACTTTCGTGAGTTCCCAGGTAATTAATATGTTCGTAAATTTCATCGGACAGAATGAAAACATTTGGATATTTTGCCAACACATCAGCAAGAGCTTTCAATTCTGATTTTGTGTAAACACTTCCCGTTGGATTCGAAGGAGAACATAAAATTATAGCTTTTGTTTTTGGAGTTATGGCAGCTTCCAGTTGACTTGCTGTTATTTTAAAATCCTGATCTATACCTGCTGAAACAAATACAGAAGTTCCATCAGCAATCTTCACCATTTCAGGGTAACTCACCCAATAAGGTGCAGGAATGATTACTTCATCTCCCTTACCGATAATGGCTAATAAAACATTACATACCGATTGTTTAGCTCCATTGGAACACACAATTTGTTCTGGTTTATAATCGAATCCATTTTCGGATTTCAATTTAGCACAAATGGCATTTCGTAACGCAGGATAACCGGGTACCGGAGAATAAAAAGAAAAATTATTATCAACTGCTTTTTTAGCTGCCTCCTTGATATGGTCGGGGGTATTGAAATCGGGTTCACCGACACTCAGATTAATTACATCGAAACCCTGAGCTTTCAGCTCATTACTTTTTTGTGACATGGCAAGAGTCTCAGAGGGAGATAGTGATGCCAAACGATCAGATACCGGATACA
>Ga0302213_1001385_pt1 | contig 11528 bp, 11 predicted proteins | sample II_Fen_N1_2_FD_194583 | JGI IMG/M metagenome (GOLD analysis project Ga0302213, IMG submission 194583) | Peat permafrost microbial communities from Stordalen Mire near Abisko, Sweden - II_Fen_N1_1 | ecosystem: Environmental > Terrestrial > Soil > Wetlands > Permafrost | place: Sweden: Abisko... | reverse complement strand
TTTGAAATTGACCAGCAGCGCGTCCGGCTGGGCGTTGTAGGGGCGCAGCGCCTCGCCATCAAAATCGCCGGGACTTTGGGGGGCGCTGGAAAAGGCGCTGCGATCCAGCAGGATGTCGCCAGTGATGTTCTTGATGCCCAGCCCCTGCACGCGGCGCAACAGCAGCCACAGGCGTTCCATCACCAGCTTCGGGTCGCCCTGGCCCTGGATGATCAGGTTGCCCTTGAGCACACCGTTGGCAATCGGCCCGTCGGCATAGACCGGCGTTTTCCAGCTATAGGCCGGGCCGAGCAGCTCCAGCGCGGCGTAAGTCGTGACCAGCTTCATCACCGAGGCCGGGTTCATCGCGCTGCTGGCGCGCCAGCTCAGCAGCGGCGCAGCCTTGCCGCCGGGCGCCGGAGTGGCGTCGATGACGAGGGCGGCGAGCGCGTCGGGCGGCACTTTGGCGCGCGCCAGCAGGGTCTGGACTTCGGGCGGCAGGCTCTGGGCGCGGGCGGGCAGGGCGCGGAGTCCGGCCAGCGCCATCAGCACGCTGGCGGCCAGGCGCAGCGTGGGCAGGGCGCTAAAACCGGCGCCGGGCCGAACGCAAAGGGAGGTAAAAAGCATGGGCTGATTATCGGCGCCACCGGGATTTTCTGGCGCTGACGCGGCGTTTTGGCGCGTGCGGCGGCGGGGTTGCTTGAGGGCAAGGGGCAGGTTTGCGCGGCGCGGGCGCCAGACGGGATAATCAGCTGTTTCATGCCCATGATGAGCGGCTCTGGCCGCGCGGCAGCCGCCGACGCCTGAAACCGATGATTTTTGATTGCAGCCTGCGCCCGTCTCTTATGCGAAACCGCCTTATTTGATGTCTAAACCCCTGAAATTTCTTGCCTTTGACACCAGCACCGACCGCCTGTCGGTGGCGCTGACTGACGGCGCCCGCGTCTGGCAGCAGAGCAGCCCCGGCGGCGCGCTGGCTTCGACCCAGCTGATTCCGGCGATTCTGGCGCTGCTGGCCGAGGCTGGCTTGACGCTGGGCGAGCTCGACGCGATTGCCTTTGGCCGGGGGCCGGGCTCGTTCACCGGCCTGCGCACGGCCTGCGCGGTGGCGCAGGGACTGGCCTTTGGCGCGAACCAGGGCGCCGGGATTGCCGTGCTGCCTATTGATACGCTGATGGCCGTGGCCGAGGAAGCGCGCTTTGCGCAGTTTGGCGCCGCTGACGATGGCGCTGGAGCGGGCGCCGCTGCGGGCGCCAGCACGCCGCCGTCCTTCACCGTGACGGCGTTGCTCGATGCGCGCATGGACGAGATGTACGTGCAGCGTTATCAATTCAGCGGCGGCCAGTGGCAGTCGCTGGGCGATTGCGCGCTGATCCGGCCCGAAAACCTGCAGCCCAACGCCGCCGACCGGCTGCTGGCGGGCAATGTGTTTGGCGTCTATGCGGCGTGCCTGCCTGCGGGCGTGGCTGCGTTTGAATGCGTCGAGGCGCTGCCGACGGCCACCGCGATGCTGCGTCTGGCGCCCGCACTGGCCGCCGCCGGGCACTGCGTCGAGGCGGCGCTGGCGCTGCCGCTGTACGTGCGCGACAAGGTTGCGCTGACCACCGACGAGCGCGCCCAGATCAAGGCTGACGCCGCGCAGGCCGCGCTGCTGGCGCTGGCAGCGGCGCCGATTCCTTCCACCCCCGACCAGGCTGGCTGAAGCCGCCCTTTTTTGCCATGAACGCAGTTTTGCACCCCGTCGAAGTCCAGTTTGAAACGATGACGCCCTCTTGGCTGGCAGCGGTGTTGCAGGTCGAGCACCGCGCCTACGAGCACCCGTGGAGCGAGGCCAATTTCACCGACTCGCTCAACGCCGGTTATCAGGCGCAACTGCTGGTGGCCGATACGCCGCAGGGCAGCGAGGTGCTAGGCTATTTTGTCGCGATGAAGGGTGTCGATGAAGTGCATTTGCTCAACATCACCGTGGCCCCGGCGCATCAGGGCGAAGGCTGGGCGCGGGTGATGCTGGACGCGCTGGACATCTGGGCGCGCGGCCAGGGCGCGCAGTGGCTGTGGCTGGAAGTGCGCGTCGGCAACACCCGCGCCCGCAAAGTCTATGAAAGCCACGGCTTTGGCCATGTCGGCACGCGCCCGCGCTACTACCCGGTCAGCGCATCCCACCCGCAGGGCGAAGACGCGCTGGTGATGAGCCTGGCGCTGATGCTGTGACGGGCGCCCATCTGGTGACGCCGCTGCCGTCCTTTCCGATGAATCCTGCTGCGATGAATCCGGCCCGCCTGAATCTGGATACGCGCCAGCGCGCCATGCTGCTGGAAATGGGCGTGCATGTCTGGCTGCCCGAAGCGCCGTTGGCCGAATTGCCGCCTGTGCTGGAGGGCTTGGCGGCGCAGGCGGAACCGGCCAGCGACGCCGGATTGCGGGCGCCAGATCAGGCTGGTCAGGCGCCGGTTTCGCCGCTGCCGCCGGTTTCCCGCCCGGCTGCCCAGAGGCCAGTGACGCCCACGCCAGCCGCCAGCGCGCCGGATGGCCGCCAGCCCGCCGGTTTGCCAGCCGCTTCGGCTTCCGGCGCTGGCGCTGCTTCCGCCCTTTCCGTGCGCCCCGAAACGCCGGGCAGCGCACCGGCGGCCTGGCTGCTCGGCGAGGCGCAGCCGCTGTACGCCGAAGCCGCCGCAGCCGCCGCAGCAAGCAACGCCATCAACGCAGCCGCCCAGAGCGCAGCAAGCGCCCAAACTGTCCCGAGCGCCCAGACCAGCGGCGCCCGCTGGCTGGTGCTGGCCGAAACCCCGCCGACGGCGTTGCCGGACGGCGTTTTGGCAGATTTTTCCGCGTTTGACGGCGACGCGGGCCAGCTCCTCGACAACATGCTGCGCGCCGCCCGGCTCAACGGCGCCGCGCTGGCGCTGCTGGCGCCACTGGTGCGTCAGGGCGCGGGCGCTGTCACGCCGGAATTTTCCGCCGCGCTGGCCGCGCTGGTGGCGCAGACGCAGCCCGACATCGTGCTCATCATGGGCCGACTGGCCGCGCTGGCCCTGCTACCGACTGGCCTGCCCTTCGGCAAGTTGCGCGGAAAGGTTCACACGTTGCACGGCGCCCGCGCCATCGTCACCTACGACGCGCCCTACCTGCTGCGCACACCCGGCGACAAGGCCAAAGCCTGGGCCGACCTGTGCCTGGCGATGAGCTTGAGCGCGGCGCCGTAGCCAAGCTGCGGGCGGACTTCTTACAATCGCCGCATGACTTTTCTCGACATGCTGGGCGCCGCAGAGCGCCAAAACAACTCCATGCTGTGCGTCGGCCTGGACCCTGAACCGGCCAAATTTCCCGGCCAATTGAACGGCGATGCCAGCAAAATCTACGATTTTTGCGCCGCCATCGTCGATGCGACGGCTGATCTGGTCAGCGCCTTCAAGCCGCAAATCGCCTATTTCGCCGCCCACCGCGCCGAAGACCAGTTGGAGCGCCTGATCGCCCACATGCGCCGCGCCGCGCCGCAAGTGCCGGTGATTCTGGACGCCAAGCGCGGCGACATCGGCAGCACCGCCGCCCAGTACGCGATTGAAGCCTTCGAGCGCTACGGCGCCGACGCGGTCACGCTGTCGCCCTTTATGGGCTTTGACTCGGTCACGCCTTATTTGAAGTACCACGGCAAGGGCGCTTTCCTGTTGTGCCGCACGTCCAACCCCGGCGGTGACGATCTGCAAAATCAGCGGCTGGCCTCGGTCGAGGGCCAGCCGCTGCTCTACGAACACATTGCCCGGCTGGCGCAAGGCCCGTGGAATTTGAACGGCCAGCTGGGGCTGGTCGTCGGCGCCACCTACCCGGCGGAAATCGAGCGCGTGCGCGCCGTGGCGCCGACGGTGCCGCTCTTGATTCCCGGCGTCGGCGCGCAGGGCGGCGATGCGGTGGCGACGGTCAAGGCGGGCTGGCGTCCCGGCGCGCCCATCATCGTCAACTCGTCGCGGGCGATTTTGTACGCTTCGCCCGGTGCGGATTTTGCCGGTGCGGCGCGGCGCGAAGCCATGAAGACCCGCGACACGCTGCAGGCAGCGCGCCCGTTATAAAACCGCCGTCAGCCCGTTTTTTCTTCAATTCGCGACGGTAAAGCGCCGCTGCACATGGCGCGGTTGCTCGATTTCATCGACGATGGCCACGGCCAGATCGGGCACTGAAATGCCTGCGGGCTGATCGCCCTGACCGGGCAGCAACTCGTCGGCGCCGAGCCGGTACTGGCCGGTGCGCTCGCCCGGCGCCAGCGCAATCGGCGGCGACACAAAGCTCCAGTCCAGCGCGCTTTCGCCCTGGAGCTGGTTCAGCAGCTCGCGGGCCGCCAGCGCGCCTTGCTTGTAGGCGGCGGGAAACTCGGGCGTATCGACCAGTTGCAGGCCGGGCGCGACAAACAGGCTGCCCGCGCCGCCAACCACCAGCACGCGCTTGACGCCCGCTTGTTTGGCGCCGTCCAGAATCGCCTGGCTGCCCTGCAAAAACAAATCGTGAATCTGCGGCTCGCCCCAGCCGGGGTTGTAGGCGCTGATGATCGCGTCATGACCGGCCACGGCCTGCGCGACTTGGGCGGCGTCCAGCACGTCGGCGGCGACCACGCTCAAGCTGGGCTGGGGCGCGATTTTCGACGGCGTGCGCGCCAGCGCGCTGACCTGGTGGCCGCGTGCCAACAGTTCGGCCAGAACTGGTGCGCCGACAAAACCCGTGGCGCCAATTAATGCGATTTTCATAAATTACTCCTGAAGTAGTTGAGAGAAGCCTTGAGTCTGATAGCTTTTCAATCAGCCGAATAGAGGGTTTAATTCGCTATCACTGTGAAGCAGGGCTCATCAATTGAAAGAAAATATGGATCAACTCAAGCGCATGGCCATCTTTGCTGAGGTGGTGGCTGCGGGCTCTTTGACGGCGGCGGCGCGCCAACTGGGCATGACGCCGTCGGCGGTCAGCCAGCACCTGCGTCAGTTGGAACAGGCGCTGGGACTGGCGCTGCTGCACCGCTCGACGCGGCGCCTGAGCCTGACCGAAGCGGGCGAGCGTTACCACGCGGGCTGCGCGGCGATGGTGGCGGCTGCGCGTTCGGCTGAACAGGCGCTGGCGCGGCTGCGCGACGAGCCCGAGGGCGAGCTGCGGCTGGCCGCACCGCTGGGCTTTGGCTGCCTGCTGGCGCGCGCGCTCGGGCCGCTGCGCCGCCACCCCAAGCTGACGCTGCGCCTGCTGCTGGACGACGCGGTGATCGACCTGATCGAGGCGCGTGTTGATTTGGCGCTGCGCGTCGGGCCGCTCGGCGACTCCACGCTGGTGGCGCGCCGGTTGGGCAGCCTGACGCGCCAACTGTGCGCGTCGCCTGCCTACCTGGCCGAGCATGGCTGGCCCGCCCAGCCGCAGGATTTGCTGCGCCACGACTGGCTGGGCAGTCGGCCCGGCAGCCAGAGCGTTGACCTGCTGACGCTGCAAGGCCCGTCCGGCCAGACTGAAACCTTGCGGCTCGAAGGCCGGGTGCAGGCGTCGCAGGTCAGCGCGCTGCATGCGCTGTGCATGGCGGGCTGGGGCATTGGCATCGCGGTCGGCATCAGCGAGGAAGACCGCCTAGCGCTGGCCGCTGGAAAGCTGCTGCCGGTGCTGCCTGGCTGGCGGCTGGCCGATCTGCCGGTGTACGCGCTGACGCCCCGGCGCGGCGAGCAGCCCGCCAAGGTGCGCCACGCGCTCGAACTGCTGGCCGCCAGCTTTGACAATCCAGCGCCAGCGGCTGGTTCTGCACGAACTGCTGAGGGTTGAAAGAGATCATTTTTCCCAAAAATACACGGTGATGCACGGATAGGGCATGCCCGCACAGATGCAATCTGATAGGCTTGAGTTTTTACTTTTGAAAGTTTCACCATGCTTAACTGCGGCCTCGAATCCCAAGAAAAACTCGTCTCGAATATCAAGGGCGTGATCTCTGATGCAGAAGAAGTGCTCTCGGCCACAGCCGGTCAAGCGGGCGACAAAATCGCCGATCTGCGCGCCCGCGCCCAAATCCGCCTGAGCGATGCCAAAGAGCGCCTAGCGGATGCTGAAGCCGTTCTCGTTGCCAAAACCCGCGCCGCAGCACAAGCTACTGATGACTATGTGCATGAGTCGCCCTGGACGGCCATCGGCATCGCTGCGGGCGTGGGCGTGCTGGTCGGTTTGCTCGCCGGGCGCCGCTGAGCGCCTTTTCGTCTATTTCCCGGTCAGTCCGCCGCGCTGGCGACGGGCTTCACTTTCGCTGTTGGAATCACATGCAGCGGCAAACAGCACGGGCCAGTGTGGCCGCATGCGGCTGAACCAGTCGCCGGATTTTCCAGCCAGCGCCTGTTGACAAGATACTGCTGCGCAAAGAACTGATCAGCATGACCAAGCTGCCCGCTGGGGGAGTCCAGCCGGGGCAGCGGGGCGTAGGGGCGTAGGCCAGACCTTACGCCCGTCTGCCAACTTTACGCTGCAAATCCCTAATGACGCTTCATGGCCGATGGCGAAATTCCTTTGAGTCGTATGAACGCTCTGCGCATCTGCTCGGCGTCTGAAAATCCACATTGACGAGCCACTGCTTGCACCGAATAGTTGCAACTCTCTAGGATGGCGCTGGCCGCTTCCACCCGCAGTCGCTCCACTGCGCGCGCTGGCGTGGTGCCGACTTCGGCGGTGAACAAGCGGGCAAAATTTCGTGGACTCATGCCAGCCTGATCGGCCAGATCGTTGACCCTCAACGACTTGCCCAGATTGCTGCGAATGTAATCCAGAAGCACTGCAAACCGGCCATTTTCCATACCCATTTCAAGCAAGGCCGAATACTGTGATTGCCCCCCATGACGACGGTAATACACCACGAGTTGGTGGGCGACTTGCCGCGCCACTCTTTCCCCCAAGTCCTCGGTAATCAGTGCCAGAGACAGATCAATGCCAGCACTGATTCCGGCAGATGTCCAAACCTTTCCGTCGTTGACATAAATGCGGTCGGCATCGAGGCAAACGGCTGGAAAGCGGCTTGTGAAATCGGCACTGCGCCGCCAGTGAGTGGTCGCTTTCTTTCCATTGAGCAGTCCTGCCGCAGCAAGCAGATAGGCGCCTGAACAGACGCTGGTCACACGGCGAGTATTTGGGGCAGTGTGACGGATGAAGTCCAGCGTTTCCGGGCAGTCTGTCGCCTGAATCACGCCTTCGCCTCCGACGACCATCACGGTGTCTATCTCGTCAACATCCGCAAACCGAGAGGTCAGCAGTGAAGTGCTGGAAGAGCTTTCGATCAGGCCACCGGTACGGCTGACGAGAGTGAGCTGGTAGCTACCTGAACAAAAGCGGTTGGCCATTTCAAAAGCAGCGATGGGGCCAGCCACATCCAATAACTGAAAGTTTGGAAAGGCAACAAAAACGAGTGTCCGTGTCATGGTGCTCCTGTGTTGATCGACTATTGACCCAGTGTGGAGTGTCAATCCTTGAGTAAGAAACCAGGAATTAGTGTACTAAATGGCAGAAAACTAGGGAAATTAGTCATTTACGACATTGAGCTACTTCACTAACATCAAAACAGAAAGAACAACTAACTCACGGAGGAACAACCATGTTGATGTCTAGCGCCTTACTCCCATCCATTGAATCCGCAACACTGCAAGAACCTATCGGGCTCAGCGGTGAAGTGATTGTTGGACTCAGTGGCGAAATTATTTCGCGCTCTCAGATTGGGCACGAATTCGTCTGGCCGAAGCGCGATCCTCGCGCTGAATGGCAACCTGTCCGCACCTATGTAGCCAGCGATCACGCCCGAATCAAGCTCCTCAGTGTCTCGCATCACTTCGACATGGATGCATTTCTGGAGAAGACCAAGCATTTGGATGTACCGTCGAGGATTATCGAATTGCTCAACCACAACGCGTTCCAGTTCAATTCGAGAAAAAAATTCCGGGAATGCGAACAGTGGCGTCAGCGGATTTCACAGGCTTGCGAGGCCGGTAATCCAATTGAAATTCTGATTCTCGCCTTTTGCGTCATCAGCAACCCGACCAAGCGGGTACAAGCGACCGAGGTGACTACCGCCGAAGACGTGTCGCTTTTGCATCTGGATCAAATCGCCCGCCACATCGCCTGTATTTATCCGCCAGGCGCTGTCTTCCAGGTCATCAGCGACAGCACTTTTTATGCACTGCCTTTGGGGGTGACTTCGGTGGAGGCTCAGAACTACCTGGTCAAGTTAAGGCAGCGCACCGAGGATCTGCAGATCGCCGAGACGATCAAAATACTGGATATCACGGACTACCTGTCCAATCACAACCAGCTGTTTCATGAGCGCTTTGAATTCTGGCGCGCCCGCTTCCTGTCCGACCCGCTCTCCCACGATCTACTCCCGGATGAGTACCGGCGCTGGCATGCCAGCATGCGCTCAACGTTGAATTCCAGACGGATGGGGTTTGATTATGAGCAACTGGCCGCTCTTTTCTGTGCCGACTCCGGCATGTCTCTGGGGTCTCTTGATGACAGTGCCACGGTTGCGCTCGCTGAGTACCGGGCTTTGAAAGCTGCCGCAGCCGACACCCAGTGGGAAAACCAGTACTTTCCCAATGCCATACGGGCCACCATTCATGCTAAAAAACTTCCGGTTCTTGGTCTGCGTCTGTACCCGGAATACAAGCTAAATTCCCGTTTGCTTCCCTATCATGGTGTTGCAGTCATATCCCGTGAAGAAAGCGACGCCTATGAACGCATGGAGATTCGGCACGAGATCACCCTGATTGGCAATCCAGCCTATACCAGAGTGGTCGGCAAGAATGGCGTCACCCAGTTTTACGAACGCTCCCAGCTCGCGGAATGAACCGAAACGTCCTCTTGCTGGCGCTGTCCCAGGCGGCGGTGATGACCACGATAAGTCTTGTGCTGTCATCGTCCGCTTTGGTTGGTGTGCAACTTTCTTCACCGGGGCTTGCCACGGTACCGCTGGCTATTCAGTATCTGGCCACGATGCTGGTGCTCTACCCGGTCGCCAAACTGATGGAGCGGCATGGTCGCCGGGCCATATTTTGCGCTGGGGCGCTGGCTGGCGCCTTGGGCTTGGCAGTCGCGGCGGCAGGCATTCGTCTGGGTAGTTTTCCCCTCTTTGCCGCAGCCGGTTTTCTCATCGGTATTTTCAATGCGGTTGGGCAGTACTACCGTTTTGCGGCGGCCGATGCAGTACCTGCCGAACGCAAGAGCATGGCTATTTCTTTGACCTTGAGTGGTGGCCTTCTGGCTGCGGTGGCGGGACCCATGCTTGCCCGCTGGACAAGGGATGCATTTGAGCCGTCCTTCTACGCCAGTTTCTTAGCGTTGATCGGCGTGGCGCTATTGGGAGCCTTATTCACGACAGGTCTGCAACTGCCGTCCATGATGCCTGCAGACCATCAGGAAAGTCGGCGACCATTCGTGGAGATCGCGGCCAATCCAAAGTTTGTGCTGGCCGTTTTGGGCGGGGTCGTGGGGTATGGCGTGATGAACCTTTTGATGACAGCAACGCCATTGGCGATGATGAGTTGCAAGCTGGGTTTTGCCGAAACCGCCACAGTGATTCAGTGGCATGTGGTTGCCATGTTTGCGCCGTCGTTCTTTACTGGTTCACTCATTCAGCGGATTGGCACACTGCCCGTCATGTTCCTTGGCTGCTTGCTTAACCTGGGAGGTATTACTGTCAGTTTGATGGGCAATGAACTTCATCACTTTGAGATGGCTTTGATTTTGCTCGGAATAGGCTGGAATTTTCTTTACGTGGGTGCTACTTCACTCCTGACTGAGACTTATCGCAAAGAAGAGAAAACCCGAATTCAGGCATTTAATGACACTCTAGTATTTCTAGGGATAACGGTGGTGACAATGCTGTCAGGAACTCTGGTCAATACACTGGGTTGGCAGACCGTTAATATTTACGCTTCTGCGCCTATTGTCTTGGTCATGGCAGTAATTTTTCGGCAAATAAAATGGTCGAACATCTCATGGCTACGTATAAATTAGACTACGTGAGGGCGGATAAGTCTGCTGAGCAAAACCACGATCTACTCACCACCACAGCAGCGCGCGCACGGCTGACTTGCCCGATAGATACCCTAATCTTCGATCTTGATGGTACTTTGGTAGATACCCTTGGAGGCATCCGAAATGCGATTAATCTTGCACTGAGTCAGGAAAGGCTCGCACCATTGACAGTTGAAGAAATCACACATCAGGTTGGTCAAGGTGGGACCGCTCTGGTTGAGTACGGGCTGTTGAAATCTCGGCAAGTGCTGGATCCACAACGTATTGCCAATTTGCAAGAAATATATTTCAAGCAATACCTTTCAGCGCCTATTTATGCCACGAGTGTATTTCCCGGCGTGTTTGATATGCTGAACCGTTTCTCCTCATTGGGGATAAATCTAGCCATCTGCACAAACAAAACAAGTAGTCTGGCCTCAGCAGTCATTGATGGCTTGGGCTTGGCTCACTACTTCAAAAATATCGTCTGTGGCGACTCCTTGCCGCATCGCAAGCCGCATGCTCATCCAATTGAGTGGATCATCAACAAGGTTTGCACACAAGCTGACGCATGCGTGATGATAGGAGACACCGAAAATGATGTTCTTGGCGCAAGGAATGCCGGTGTATTCTCAATTTTTGTAAACTTCGGTTACGGAAAATTTGAATCACTAGAAACGTGTCCAGATTCAATTATTGATCATTTTGATGATCTGGAATTGGCATTACGTAAGATTAGATTGAAATTATCTCGGTCATCAGTTTAATTGTTATCGAAATTAATGCCAGAAGCTGAAGTTGCCTACACTTGCGCATCAGCTAGGTTTGGTCAAACACTCGGCATTTCCCCTATTTTTCTATTGGAGGCTTATTCGGCGGCCAGCAGCCGTTTTAAATACTGCCCGGTATGGCTCTCCGGGTTCGCTGCCAGCGCCTCCGGCGTCCCCACACCCACCACCGTGCCGCCGCCCGCGCCGCCCTCCGGCCCCATGTCGATCAGCCAGTCGGCGGTTTTGATCACGTCCAGATTGTGCTCAATCACCACGATGGTGTTGCCCGCGTCGCGCAACTGGTGCAACACTTTGAGCAGCAAATCAATGTCGGCAAAGTGCAAGCCCGTCGTCGGCTCGTCCAGGATATACAGCGTGCGGCCTGTGTCGCGCTTGCTCAGTTCCAGCGCCAGTTTCACGCGCTGCGCTTCGCCGCCTGACAACGTGGTGGCCGCCTGGCCCAGCTTGATGTAACTCAGCCCCACGTCGAGCAGCGTGTGCAGCTTGCGCGCAATCACCGGCACGGCTTTGAAAAACTCGGCGGCGGTTTCCACCGTCAAATCGAGGATTTGCGCGATGTTTTTGCCTTTGTACTGCACTTCCAGCGTTTCGCGGTTGTAGCGCTGGCCTTTGCACACGTCGCAGGGCACGTACACGTCGGGCAAAAAGTGCATTTCCACCTTCACCACGCCGTCGCCCTGGCAGGCTTCGCAGCGCCCGCCCGCGACGTTAAAGCTGAAGCGCCCGGCGCCGTAGCCGCGCTCTCTGGCGGTGTTCATCTCG
>Ga0302213_1001381_pt1 | contig 11554 bp, 11 predicted proteins | sample II_Fen_N1_2_FD_194583 | JGI IMG/M metagenome (GOLD analysis project Ga0302213, IMG submission 194583) | Peat permafrost microbial communities from Stordalen Mire near Abisko, Sweden - II_Fen_N1_1 | ecosystem: Environmental > Terrestrial > Soil > Wetlands > Permafrost | place: Sweden: Abisko... | reverse complement strand
AGGTTGGGACGATGAAGGAACGTATTATGTAGCTTCCGAATTAAAAGCATTGGAAGGATATTGCTCGGAAATCAAAGAATTTCTTCCGGGAAAATATCTTTACAGCCCTGATGGTGAAACTACTCAATGGTACAAACGCGATTGGGAAAGTTATGATGCCGTTAAGGATAATGTATCAAGTATTGAGGAGCTTCGCGATGCATTGGAGGCTGCCGTTGAGCGTCAGTTGATGGCCGATGTGCCTTACGGCGTATTGCTTTCTGGAGGTTTAGATTCGTCCATCATTTCAGCTGTTGCAAAAAGATTTGCCTCGAAGGATGATAACTGGGGAACTAAACTACATTCATTTGCAGTAGGACTGGAAGGTTCACCCGATTTGGCAGCTGCCCGTAAAGTTGCCGACCATATTGGAACCATTCACCACGAAATACATTTCACCGTTCAGGAAGGGTTGGATGCCGTTCGCGATGTAATTTACCACGTTGAAACATATGATGTAACAACCATTCGTGCCAGTACCCCAATGTACTTGTTGTCGCGTGTTATAAAGTCTATGGGAGTAAAAATGGTTCTTTCGGGCGAAGGTGCAGATGAAATTTTCGGAGGTTACCTTTATTTCCACAAAGCACCAAATGCTGAAGAGTTCCACAAAGAAACTGTTCGCAAACTGAGCAAACTACACCAATACGATTGCTTGCGTGCCAATAAATCGCTTGCTTCATGGGGTGTTGAAGGCCGTGTGCCATTCTTGGATAAAGAATTTATGGATGTTGCTATGCGTTTGAATCCGGCAGATAAAATGTGTGGAAGAAACGGTAAAATGGAGAAACATATTCTTCGTAAAGCGTTTGAAGATTATTTACCCGAAAGTGTAACCTGGCGTCAGAAGGAGCAATTCTCGGATGGTGTTGGCTACAACTGGATTGATACATTACGTGCTATGACTACCGAAATGGTGTCGGACGAGCAAATGTCGAAAGTAAATGAAACTTATCCAATAAATCCACCAATGAACAAGGAAGAATATTATTATCGTACAATATTCACCGATTTCTTCCCATCGGATGCTGCCTCGTTGTGTGTGCCTTCAGTTCCTTCCGTAGCTTGTAGTACGCCTATTGCACTGGAATGGGATGCTGCATTTAAAAACCTGAATGATCCTTCGGGTCGCTCGGTAACCAGCGTACACGAACAGGGATACAACAAATAATAATGTTGAAATATATTTTAAAAGCGCGAGTCGGATTATCCGGTTCGCGCTTTTTTCATGTCAAGTCAAGTTATTACAAAAACAATTATCTTCCAATTTGACGACTGAGTCTGTTTTCCTGACGATTCAGTTTTTTTTGCTGTTGTTTGGTGATATGACCTCCATTTCGTGAAGCCATTAATCTTTCCTCACGAAGAATTTTCCTTTCTTTTGCTTTCAATCTTGTGGCTTCAGCTTGACTCATGCTTCCTTCATTCACTTTTTTGTTGATACGTTTATTCTCGTGTTTGAGTCGTTGATTTACTTCAACGCGTCGGGGATGATTTTTCTGCCATTGGCTTTGATTCACATTTTGTGCTGATACAGCTGCAGTTAATCCTGCAAATATCAAGGCGATTACAAATCTTGTTTTCATAATGTTTATTTTTTTTGAATTAATGATATAGTGAACTGTATTTCGATTATTTCAAGTTGTGTGCCAAATTTCATTTCAAATAAATTGTATCTGTTTTCCATAGGGTATACTAACCTAAATTAACTGTTTAATCTAATATATTAAGCATTTACTTGCATAAATAAATTAAAGTTGAACATTGTTTTAAAGAATGAAAAAGATTTTCATAAATTTCATAGCTTAATTATCTACTTAATAAGACTTATTGTATCTTTGCTTGATTTTGATATTCGTTTTTATCCTTTAAATTCATATTTATTTTAATGAACCGAATTACTGCAATTGTTTTAACATTTTTATTTTCATCAATGTTATTCTCTCAACAAAGAGATTTAAATTTCTATATTGAACAAGCAAAGAAAACCAGCCCTTTGATAAAGAAGAACGAAAACGATAATCGAATCATAACTCTCAATCATCAACAAATAGAACGAGTACTTAAAGGGCCTGTTATCAGCCTTGAATCCAGCTTAGTTTTGTCACCGATTATTGCTTTTGATAATGATTTTACAACCTTTGCAATTGCTAGCGATGGTTCACACAGTTATGTCGGTTATGATCTTAGTGCAACAAATGGAGGTCAATATCAGGCGCTTGTTTCAATTGTACAACCTTTGCTCGGTGACAAGTATTTAAAACCTTACATTGAAAAAGCTGGTGTTTCATTAAAGCAAAATAAGAATGAAATAAACATGACTTCTCATGAGATTGAGCAATTGGTAGGGTATCAATATTTTCTTTGCCTGAAATCAAAATATCAAAGAAATACGGGTGAAATTAATTTAAAATTAGTAGAAGATCAATTAATTACGCTTCGTAAATTGGTTGAAAGTGCCGTTTATAAGCAGTCTGATTTGATGTTACTTGAAATTGAGAGACAAAATATACTCTTGGCAAATAAGGCATTTGACGACAATTACAAATCAAATATTTATGATCTAAACTTACTTTGTGGAGTAAAAGACAAGGGTTTGGTTGACATTCAAGATACTGAGCTTTCTATTTCGCCAAATTCCAATAAAGAATCTAAGTTTTTTGAATCCTATCGGTTGGATAGTTTAGCCATTGTTGCCGATCAGTCAATCAACGATTTGAAATACAAACCGCAACTTAATATCTTTGCTAATGCCGGTTATAATGCAACGGGGCTTTTATCGTTGGATCATTTTGGGTTCAGTGCCGGATTAAGCTTTGGCTGGACACTTTACGACGGAAACCAACGAAAACTTGAACGCGAGAAATCAAAGGTATATATTTCAACCGTTCAGTTTGAAAAAGAACACTTTAAAACACAGCGGGAAATCAATATCGATAAAATAGTAAGCCAGCTGAAAGCCCTTGCCGAGCAAGAACGAATGTTGGATGATCAATTGAAACAATACGATAAATTATACAAAGCCTATGCCGATCAGCTTGCTCATGGATTGATTTCTGTCATGGATTTTAAAAACCTATTAAAGGATATTACTTCCAAAAAACAGGATTTCCAATTATTAAAAATGGATAAACAACTGTTGATAAACTCGTACAACTACTGGAATTATTGAAAAATCTCCAAAAATCATTCTCTATGCGAATCAAATTAATTACCTCCTGCATTCTTGTTTTATTAATTACTTCTTGTAGCAAAAAGGAAGCAGAGCAAGCTGAACAAAAACCAATTGTGAGTGTAAGAGCAGCCAGCGTGAAACTGGGAGAAATTGAAAGCAAACTAACATTTAACGGCAAAACCGTTTATCTGAAAAAGAATATGGTTTCGTCACCAATTTCGGGATATGTGAGATTGATTGCCGTAAAATTTGGAGATTATGTAAAAAAAGGAGAACTGCTTTTTGAAATTCAAACCAAGGAAAATAAGGCGCTTGAGAATTCAAATGTGGGAAATGCCGGACTAATTAAAGTATTCGCACCAGCCCAAGGCGTTGTAAATACATTGAATACAACCGAGAACGGTGCTTATGTGGTGGAAGGAGCAACGCTTTGCACGGTTGCCGAAAATCAAGAAGTGCTGGTGCAATTAAATCTACCTTTTGAATTTAATTCGTTGGTAAAAACAGGAGAAACCTGTACCTTGGTTTTGGGTGAAGACACTCGATTTTCAGGAACTATTTACCAGATTCTACCCACTGTTGATGATGCCAATCAAACTCAACAAGTACTTATTAAACCTCATTACAACAAACCGCTACCTGAAAATTTGAATCTTGAAGTGGAACTGCTTAAAGTCCGTCACAGTAAAAGCTATTTAATTCCCCGCAATGCCTTAATGACCAATGAAACTCAAACTGAATTTTGGGTTATGAAGGTAGTCAACAATATTGCCATCAAAGTTCCGGTTAAAAAGGGTATTGAAAATGATGAAACTGTTGAAGTGTTGAATTCCGGCTTGACAACCACTGATTTAGTAATCAGCGAAGGTGCTTACGGACTGAATGATAGCTCGGCAGTGAAAATAACGGCAAGCAGTAAGCAGTAAGCAGCGTATGGAAAAGATATTTGTAAAGTTCAAAAGCCCGATAGCGGTAATTCTGCTGCTGATCTTAATTGGTGGTGTATTTTCATATCAAAACCTTAAAACATCCCTTTTCCCAAACATTACTTTCCCAAAAATAAAAATCATTGCTCAAAACGGCGAACAGCCTGTTGAGAAAATGATGGTAATGGTTACCAAACCCATTGAAAATGCCATCAAACGAGTGGATAATCTGCATTTAATTCGCAGCACTACCAGCATGGGAAGTTGCGAAATTTCAGCTTTTATGAACTGGAACTCCAATATTGATTTGGACAAGCAGCAAATTGAATCGCAGATTACACAGATCAAAAACGATCTTCCACCCGATGTTCAAATTACGGTGGAAAAAATGAATCCGTCCATTCTACCTGTTATGGGATATTCACTTCAATCCGATACGAAAAGCCCTGTGGAGTTGAAACTGATTGCTCAATACACCATAAAACCTTATTTGTCGCGTGTTCCCGGAGTTTCGTCGGTGCAAGTTATTGGCGGAAAAGAAAAAGAATACCGCATTGTGTTGGATGAACGAAAACTCAGTACGCTTAAAATCAATCCGCTCGACATTCAGAAAATTCTCCAACAAACAGATTTTATTAAATCAACCGGATTTACGGTGGATTACAATCGATTATATTTGACGGTTACCGATGCCACGCTTAAAAACATTGAAGAAATAAAGAATCTGGTCATTTTTGACAACGGAATCCGCAAGGTGAAGTTCAGTGATGTGGCAAATGTGGTGGTGTCCGAACAAAATGAATACATCAAGATTAAAGCCGATGGCAAAAATGTTCCATTAATTGCGGTGGTCAAACAGCCGCAGAGCAATCTGATTGATGTGGCTAACGGAGTTTCAGCCAAGGTAGATGAGCTCAACAAGATTCTTCCAAAAGGTGTCGTACTAAAACCGTATTATAATCAATCCGAATTTGTGAACTCCTCCATTCAAAGTATTATTGATGTACTTTGGATTGGATTGGCTCTTGCCATCATAGTGGTTTTGCTATTTCTTCGGTCATTCAAGGCCGGTTCTGTATTGCTGATAACAATTCCAACAACACTGGCTCTGACGTTTATCAGCATGATATTAATCGGTTACGATTTCAATATCATGACAATTGGTGCAATTGCAGCTTCCATTGGGCTTATCATTGACGATGCCATCATTGTGGTGGAACAAATTCATCGAACTCACGAAGAATTCCCGGATAGAAAACCAAAACAACTGGTTGGAAAAGCCATAACGTACCTGTTTCCGTCCATGGTTAGTTCTTCGTTAAGCACCATTGTGATTCTGATTCCGTTTGAATTGATGTCAGGGGTAGCAGGTGCTTATTTCAAGATTCTGACCGAAACGATGATTATCACGTTGGTTTGCTCGTTTATTGTTACTTGGCTTGGTTTGCCTGTGATTTACTTACTTTTCTCCAAAAACAAAGCATTTTCGGATGACGTCGATAAGCACACCGTACAAACCCGCCCGTGGGTTGAAATCTTTATTCGCCGGCCTTACATAAGCATTGGTTTTATCGTTCTTTTGATTGTAAGTTTGGCATTTATGTTGCCAAGGCTGCAAACCGGCTTTTTGCCCGAAATGGACGAAGGTTCCATTGTGCTGGATTACAATTCTCCTCCCGGAACTTCGCTCGAAGAAACCAACCGAATGCTCAATGAGGTGGATAAAATTCTCGAAACAACTCCGGAAGTAAAGACTTTCTCGCGCCGCACCGGAACGCAAATGGGTTTCTTTATCACCGAACCTAACCGTGGAGATTATTTGATAGAATTAAAAACCAAATGCGACAAAACCACCGATGAAGTTTCCAACGACATCCGCACAAAGGTTGAAAAGACGCTCCCTGCACTGACCATTGACCTTGGACAAGTAATTACCGATATGCTTGGCGATTTAATGGCAAGCGTTCAACCTGTAGAGATAAAAATCTTTGGCGACAACAATGAAAAGTTGCAGGAACTTTCCAAGCAGGTGGCTGACTCGTTACGAACAATTGAAGGAACTGCCGATGTATTTGATGGAATTGTAGTGGCCGGACCTATGTTGAAGATATTACCCAAGGAAGAAAAACTGAAACAATACGGCATGAATCCAGCCGACCTGCAAGCTCAAATGGAAACGTATATTTCAGGTTTGGTAATTGGCTCTATCCCCGAAAAAGAGCAATTGACAGACATCCGAATGATTTATCCGCAAAACAACAAAACGCCGATTGAAAAAATGAAAGAAGCGAAAGTTTGTATTCCAACCGGCGATTATATTCCGGTGAATCAAATGGCCGATTTCAATATTCTAAGTGGTGTTACCGAGATTGAACGGGAAAATCTTCAAACAATGGGAGTCGTAACTTCCCGACTGAATAATCGGGATTTAGGAAGCACCATGAAGGACATTCAGAAAAAAATCGGCAAAATAACGCTTCCTCCGTCTTATCAAATTGTTTATGGCGGATCGTATGCCGAGCAACAACAATCCTTTTCGGAACTGCTGAGAATCCTTCTAATTGCGGCATTGTTGGTGTTTACGGTGGTGCTGTTTATGTTCAAGGACTTGAAACTATCGTTGATTGTAATTTTCGTCAGTTCACTGGGAGTAGTGGGAGGTGTGATAGCCTTATTTATTACCAACACACCGCTGAACGTTGGTAGTTACACCGGATTGATTATGATTGTAGGAATCATCGGTGAAAACTGTATTTTCACCATTCAACAATTCCTAAGCGAACTTAAAACCTCGACCTTAAATCATGCATTGATTTATGCCATATCCGCCCGTCTTCGTCCTAAATTAATGACGGCCAGCGGAGCCATTGTTGCCCTGATACCGTTGGCATTGGGAATCGGGAGTGGTGCTCAAATGCATCAATCGCTTGCCATAGCCGTTATTGGCGGATTGTTGGTTGCCTTACCCTTATTACTTGTTGTATTGCCTAGTCTGTTGAAGGTATTGATGAGGAATAAAACAATTCAACAACTTTAAACCTGTGAATCATGTAACTTTTACCTGAAATTTTGTAATAAGCATCGAACGAAAAATTCTTTACTTTGTTTTATAATTTCACTATCACTAAGTCAAAAAGAGATACTTATGCGACAGTGAATTGATCAATTAGAACTAATTACAAAAAGGTAGAAAATGAAAACTCAAATTGGAATCAAACCCGAGAATTCAGTTCAGGTAGCTGATGCTCTCAACAAACTTCTGGCCGACGAGCACGTGCTTTACATTAAAACCAGAAATGCACACTGGAATGTGGAAGGACCTGATTTTGCGGCAATACATAAATTCTTCGAAAGTCAGTACGGTCAATTGGAAGATATTATTGATCAGGTGGCTGAACGAATTCGCAGCATTGGTCATTACGCAGTGGGAACTATGGAAGATTATTTAAAGCTGACACAATTGAGCGAGAAATCGAGCGAAGGAAATGTCAGTCTGATTTTTATCAAAGATTTGCTGAGCGACCATGAAGCGGTAATCGTTGAATTGCGTGAAAACATAAATCGGTTTGCCGATGACTTCCACGATACAGGAAGCAGTGACTTTATAACCGGATTGATGGAAACACACGAGAAAATGGCCTGGATGCTCAGAGCTCATTTAAAATAATTGAACGAGAATACAATTAATAACAACAAAAATGACCGCAGGCAATAGCCTGCGGTCATTTTTAGTTTTAACTGCAACCTGAATTTACATAGACATTGGTTTCTCTTTGGCTGTTGGCTTTTTCTTGGTTCCGTCTTTCTTTACTTCCTTCTTTTCCACCAAATCCATACCACATTTCGGACATTTGCCCGGCTTACTTGCTAACACTTCGGGATGCATAGGGCAGGTATATTTCACTTCCTTTGCTTTTTTCTCCGTTTTTGGAGTCGTTTGTCCGTAAGCGTTATTAAATGTTGAGCCTGCAAGAAAAAGTCCTGCGACCAAAACAATCGTGAATAACAATCTTGTTTTCATTTTACATTATTTTTAGGGGTTATGTGTCTTTATAACAACCCCGTCTGCATTATGTTTTGAAAAACGTATAGTTGAATCAGTATTGTCCACTAAAAAACGATTTATTATTTGTTATTCCGAGCGAATGATACATCCTGTAAGACGAGAGCGAGGAATCTAATTGTTAAACCCCATTCTTATTTCGTATTTTTTTCAGTTATCTCTCTTAAAAATAGCTTGAATAATAAAAATACACCTCATTTCCAACAGAAGATGACGCATTTCCAACAGAAGATGACACATTTCCAACAGAAGATAAGTCATTTCCAACAGAAGATGATGTATTTCCAATAGAAGATAGCGCATTTCCAACAGAAGATAACGTATTTCCAACAGAAGATGACTCATTTCCAACAGAAGATGATTCATTTCCAACAGAAGATGACGTATTTCCAACAGAAGATGACTCATTTCCAACAGAAGATAAGTCATTTCCAACAGAAGATGACGCATTTCCAACAGAAGATAAAGTGTTTTAAGGTTCTATACGGGTCTGTTCAATAAACTGTGTCAGAAAGGATAGTTGATTATTGGTGAAAATCGCAGAAAACTTGATAGAAAAGCAAACAGTTGACAGTAAAGCCAATTCCTCGACCCCATTTCAGATAAATAGTACAAAGTTTTGTTGTTAATGTGAAATATAGTTTTTATCTTTGGGGGGTAAAATAAAAAGGGTAAAGAGAAATGCAGTAGTAGATAAATGTGATATATGTTCAGTTACAGGATATATCTATTTTCAACTAAGCATATAAACGTGTTGGGGGACATTTTAGAAAAAATAATTCAACTATAATAACTATATAACTAAGGATCATATGAGTAGTATGTCTCGAAACGAAAGAAGAAAAGAGAAGTTTAATAAAATTAAACACCCTCCAAAACAAGAAAAACAAGAAAAATGGGGTAAGAATTCTATTCTTTTAATTTCGTCATTCGCTATAACTTTTTTATTACTTGTTGGAATTACGACTTTTAACTCAGAATTATCTAATTTCTTTAATTCTAACGACAAAAAAGCTTATCAAACTACAAATGCTACTATATATTCATACGAAACGAAAACCATGCTACAACAGACGAAGATTGGTAACACTAACATAGCAGTAGGTTATTTAGTAAAGTACAGATATAATGTAAATGGAAAAATATATGACCATGAAGAGACTTTAAATATGCTGACAAAATCAACTTACTTGATTTATATAGCTAAGAATATTAACACTGAATCTTTTTTAGTTCAATACGATACTACGCATCCAGAAAAAGCATTTTTGGAACAAAAGGAGTAGAAATTATATTCGAATAAAATATATTGCCTGTGCTCCCCCGCTCCCTCGCGATTGTATCGCATGGTAGGTAAGTAGATCATACTGGAGAAAGGTTTATTTGGAATTAAAAAAAAGACATTGAAGATGACATGATTGAGCAAAAGAAAATTAAACAGCGATTAAAGCTAAGCTTTGACCAGACGTTGACACATTATATTGTTGTACTCTTTCTGTTATTCTATTCTGGACTAATATTCTGGTCACTCCATGACACAGATATTGATTTAACCCAGAAAAGTGAACTCATAATACTCTCCGTCATATTTTTTATTTTAGCTATTATTTTCGCATTCATTCAATATCAACGACTTTATCTAACCGAAATTAAAATCAACTATACTGAAGAACAATTTCAGGAAGCGGTAAAGAATGTAGTAGCCGATTTGAATTGGAGAATAGAAAATAATAATAAGAAACTATTCAAAGCCTATATACCGACAGTTTTTCAGGGATATACATTGACTGTAATCAAGTATAAAGACCGACTTCTGATTAATAGCATTGGTAATCTAAGTTCAAGAATGCCTCCGTTATTGTCATTCAAAAGAAACGAGAGAAATATCAATACATTCATCAAGTTTTTGATCGATATCATTCAAGGAAAATATATCGAACCCCCTAAAGAAATCACTACCAAAAATGAATGGTCTGCAAAGATGATATTGATTCGACTCTTTGCATATCCGTTTAGTTTGATTTTGATTGGACTTGGAATCTATACGATATTAATACGATTGTCAATGGTAACTTTTATAGTTGGACTTGGAGTAATCATCATCGCAACAATTTACTTATATTCGGACTTGAAAATACTGACACGTAAAAAGAAACAAGAAAAGCCCTAACCGCAAACACACTCTCAGTAGATAAGTAGATTATTCAAGGAGAGAAAGGTTTATTGGATATTATGTTGATGTAAAGTTGTTACCACACGATAGTATCATGCAACAGCAAGGTTACAACTTTTTTCCCGTATTTTACGTTCAAATGTAAACAAACAAATTACAATCGAAAATGAAAAAAGTGACAGGCATAGGAGGGGTTTTCTTTAAAAGTAAAGACCCCAAGAAAATGACAGAATGGTATCAAAAACACCTTGGATTAGAAGTAAACCCGTATGGTGCAACGTTTGAATGGTACGAAAATGCCGATAGTAAAACGAAAGCTCAAACGCAATGGACACCCTTCGCCGAAACAACAGAATATTTTGAACCTTCCTCCAGGGACTTTATGATTAATTACCGGGTTGAAAACATGGAACTGTTGGTTGAGGAATTAAAGAAAGAAGGTGTTACTATGGTGGATGAAATTGAATCGTACGACTACGGGAAATTTATTCATATCCTTGACGCGGAAGGAAACAAAGTAGAATTGTGGGAACCTATTGATTAAAAAAGAGGTGTAGATTATACAGATAAAAAAAGTTTTTTTTAATTGTAGCCACACGATAAAATTGTGCGGCAGCGAGGGGGAAAGACCTGAAATGATAGATTGAAATTTAATATAACAACATATGAAATCCTACTACAACTATCTATTAATAATTCTATTTATATCAGTATTGTCATACAGCTGTACTAAAGATAAATGGAAAAAGCTTGAGAAAAAGGAATCAATAGAATATTATAGCGAACTAACTAAAGAGAAAAATTATTCCACTTTAAATCGGAAGCCAATATTAATAGACAATGAAGAAATGGCAATTAAAATTGCAGAGGCTTATCTGTTCAAAGTATATGGTAAAAAACAAATTACAGAGCAACAACCCTATAATATAGATTCAATAAATAATTGTTGGATTATTGTAGGCACAATGCCTACTTATCTTAGTAAAGGAGGGGTCTTTGAAATTGCAATAGACTCAAGAAATGGTGAAGTTTTAGGATTAATTCACGGCGAGTAAAGCCATCGCTCCTCGCTATCGCGCAATTGAATCTCGTGGACGGTAAGTAGATTATACTGGATAGAAAGGCTTATTGGATAGTGTGTTGATTTAAAGTTGTTGTCACGCGATATAATCGTGCAG
>Ga0302213_1001379_pt1 | contig 11559 bp, 12 predicted proteins | sample II_Fen_N1_2_FD_194583 | JGI IMG/M metagenome (GOLD analysis project Ga0302213, IMG submission 194583) | Peat permafrost microbial communities from Stordalen Mire near Abisko, Sweden - II_Fen_N1_1 | ecosystem: Environmental > Terrestrial > Soil > Wetlands > Permafrost | place: Sweden: Abisko... | reverse complement strand
CCTTAGATATCCCACCTATATCCCACCTATATCCCATATCATATAATGAGGTGGGTTATCTATGGGTTAAGGGAAGGATATGGATAGATTACCGGAAGGAAAAGAAAGAAGAGATGATAAAGACGTGTCAAAGACCACCATGGAGTTTTTAAAAGTGAGTACATCCTTCTTCCACTATGTTTGAGAACCGGGGAGATGTTACTTGATTGCCTAACTTTGAGATGGTTAAATATTGTTGTTTGAAATAATTTTTATTTTAAATAGAAACTAATTGTAACTGATTGTAGTTACATTCGTATTCAATTTACTTAGTTCAATTACAGCATCAGTACTGAAGTGAAAACATCCGGATCACGCATCCGGTTTATAAACAAGGCAAGTATGTCTGTTATTGATATGCACAAGTCGCATCCATCAAACGTAATGAATGAAGGTGTTATGAAAGATGTTTATAACAAATTGAAAAACAATTTTTTAATTGAATAATATTATGGATAATTTAAAATATAAAGGATATATCGGAACTGTGGAGTATAGCGCCGTCAACAATTGCCTGATCGGGAAAGTAGAAGGGATGGTCAAAGATAGCATTACGTACGAAGGCCAGTCAATCACTGATTTAAAAACTGATTTTGAGCATGCTATTGAAAGTTACCTGGAAGGGTGTGAAGAGCTTGGAATCAAACCCCGCAAAGCATATAGTGGCACACTTAACATACGGATACCATCTGAAATACACTGCCAGATTGCATTAAAAGCAAAACAGACCGGACGCTCCATCAATGCCATTATCAACGATGCTTTGGAAAACCAGTTAAATCTATCGCATTGATTCGCAATAAACATGTGTATAAATTCTATTTATTAAAAAACCGTTCTGACTGTTAAGTTGGAACGGTTTTTTATTTCAAAAATTCAATACTTTTTGTGCTTATTTAAAATAAATGCACAAGATGTTTGGTGTGTTAAAAAGAGTTCGTACTTTTGGACGTAAATAAAGGTTGTGCAAATCGATTGAGCTTTTTAGATTTAATGAAATTACCAAAAAAATAATATAAAACAGCATGTTACAAGATATAGAAAAAACAATCAGAACGCGTAAATCAATACGGACTTACACGGATGAAGCGATTGAACCGAAAACAAAGCAAGATATCATCGATTTTATGCAATCCGATTCGGTGGGGATATTTGGCAATAAGGTTGATTTCTCCTGGATTGATGGCAGCTCCGATGAATTTAAAGATATAAAGCTTGGCACGTATGGCGTTATTTCCGGAACAACCAGTTTTATAGCTGGAAAAGTCGGGAATTCGGATAGAAACTTTGAAGATTTCGGGTATTGCATGGAAAAACTTGTTTTGTTTTGCACGCAACTGAATATCGGAACCTGTTGGATGGGAGGCACGTACAATAAAACGGCATTTTCCACAGCTGTCGGTTTACAGGATGACGAATTAATTCCGGCAGTGACACCCGTAGGATATTTTGGAACTAAAAAGCGGACTATTGATAAAATGTTCCGATATATGGCCGGTTCGGATAACCGCAAACCGTTTGATGAATTGTTTTTCTCTAAAACGTTTCAAGAACAACTCAGCGAAAAAGAGAAGGAAACAGTTGGGTACTTCCTTGAAATGGTACGTCTGGCACCCTCTGCGTCCAATAAGCAACCCTGGAGAGTGGTTGTAGAAAATAATGTGTTGCATTTTTTCCTGAAACGGACTCCGAATTATGCTAAAAACATAATGCATGCTGATTTGCAACGAGTGGACATGGGAATTGCCATTGCGCATTTGGAACTGGCATTACAGGAGAAAAATATGCCGCACAGATGGACAGTCGAAAAACCGGATCTTGATTTGGATGACATGACGGAGTATACGGCAAGTTGTGAGATACTTTAATGAAAGTTTTCATAATTTCTAAGATATACTGAGGGACTAAGCATACGAATAAACACCCAAAACAGATTTCTATAATGGATTCATAGTATGAAGTGATAAACGGATAAAATATAGGAAGATATGAAATCAATGAAACTGAATTTTATATTGATTGGATTCATTTTACTGACACTGACAAGTCAACTGGTAATGGCTCAGACTAAAGGTGTCGTAGTTGACAAAGAATCCCGTCAACCAATTCCTTATGTAAGCATTTACACGAAGGTTGGTGACAAAGTTTATGGTGCAATGAGTAATGAACAAGGAGAGTTTTCCATTGACTTTACTTTTCAGACTCTTTATCTCTCGCATATTAATTACCTGAAAACAGAAATTTTCAAATCTAATCTAAGCGATACCATTTATTTAGTACCCACAACTGCCTTGCTCCGGGAAATTGTAATCAGTAACAAACAACCCAAATGGATAAATCCGGTTTTAATGAAGGTTGTAGAGCGGAAAGCTCAAAACTATCAACTGAGCGAAAAAATGTTTTCATATAACTATCAGACGTATACCTTAAATGATTCGAATGGGTATGCATTTAAGAGCAATGGGAATCTGGGAATCCCTCAATTAAAAAAGAATTCCCAATATAAGATTGATGCCCGGAATAACACAATTAAATACAAAGATAAAACCGCAGGACCTGACTTTTCAAATTTGAAAAGAATGCTGTATGATGATTTTGTGACTACTATGGACAATAAGTTTATCGAAGAAAATGACTTTACCCTGGATGGCTCATTTGCAGACAAGAATAGTCACATTGTGCAACTAAACTTCGCTTCAAAAAAATACAAAGACTTTGACGGTTATTTAGTTGTTGATACCTTAAACAGTGTAATATTAGAAGTCGAAAGGAGTTCCGGCACAGATTATAATATCAAAAATCAAACTTCCTCCTTCCTTCGGAATCTTATTTCATCAAGAGCAGGCTTTACGTATAATACCTGGATTACAAAAAACAGCACTAAATATACTAAAACAGGACAGGCCTATTACATATCGGAGTGTAACTATAAGTTTTACATGAAAACAACAACTAAAACCAGAAAAGTTGATAGAAAATACTTTACTTCCATAGAATCAAAATTGGATTTAGGTAATGAAATTAAAACAAAGAATACTGAATTAAAAGTAATCCCAAAACCATATTATTTGGTTTTGATAATGACGAAACAAATGAAACAGGAGGAAGAGTCATTTAATAAAGTACCTGTAAATTTTGAAAAGTTCTGAATGGACTGATCAACGAATAACGGACTAAGACACTGCTTTTATAATTTGCGAGTTATATTACGCCTTGTAATAATGTAGAAATTCAACATTCCACCACTAACAAATCAAATGGAATATCGTTATAGAAGTGTGGAAGGATTTGATGAAATAAAACAAGAACATATTTTTTTAATTTGTAAATCTTATCTATCTTTGCAAGTAAGAAAGGAGCATAAAGCTATGACACAAATTATTTTACAGGTAGATGATGCATCTATTATACCTGCCCTAAAAAAAACGCTTAAACTATTGAAAGGAGTAAAAGTAAAAACAATAACAGATATACCAAACCCTGTAACAATAAAAGCAATAAAGGATGCCAAAGATGGGAAGGTTATCCACAGTAAGAATAGTACAGATATGTTTATGTCACTAAACAAGTAAGCAAATGTACAGCATTGCTTATACCGGTGCTTTTAAGAAAGATTATAAACGTTGTGCTAAACGGAATTATAATCTTCAAACCCTTCAACTAGCAGTAGAGATGTTGGAAACTTCAGGAACCTTACCTGAATCGTATAAACCTCACAAATTATCAGGAGATTTCAAAGATTGTTGGGAATGTCATTTACAATCCGATTGGCTAATCATTTGGATGCAAAATGATTCTCAAAAAGTACTTACCTTTATACGTACCGGTTCTCATTCAGATTTGTTTTAGCTAAGGCTCCTGCGAATAAGAGTTTCACTTTCCATTCCCCAAAGCCCCGGAATTGAGACTAAATTACTACTTTTGCAAAAACATTCCGGTTTTAAATTAAATTACACCTACATCTCACGATTTACGTGGTAATGGGTTGCTTTTTATGGTTCAAATTAATCCTATAATAAAATAAAATCATTTAAATGAAAAGAATCAGTTATTTGCTTTCTATGGTGATCTGTTTGGCGACAGTCCATGCTTCGGCTCAAAAGAAAGCTTTTGCCATTGAAGATTTGTATCGAATCCATCCGGTAGGAGCACCGGTTGTTTCACCTGATGGCAAGCGCATAGTACATACGCTTACCAGTTACGACCTGCCAAAAGGAAAATCCATGACCAGTATTTACGTCATGGATGTCGATGGTAAAAACAGTATCAACATCACGGATAACGACAAGAGCAATACCAATCCGATATGGGCAGCCGATAGCAAATGTATTTATTATACGTCAACCGTTTCAGGGACTCCTCAGGTTTATCTTTATACATTCGCAGATAAAAAATCAGCTAAGATCACTGACTTTTCAATGGGTGTATCCGACCCTGTACTATCACCGGATAATAAACTGATTGCTTTTTCAGCAGAAGTATACCCGGAATGTGGTGCCGATAGCAAACGGAATGCTGATACCGATTCCATGGCTACCAAAGGACCGGTACAGGCTTATATGGCTGATCATTTGTTGTTCCGTCACTGGACAGAGTATGCTGCCGGAAAATGCTCACACATAATTCTTTTCAATACTGAAACAAAGACATACACGGATGTAACACCGGGTGAATTTGTGTCCCCTGTATTTATGCTTGGCGGGGGTGTAGGGTATAGCTTTTCACCCGACAGCAAAGAAATCTGCTATGTTTCCAATCATTCCGAACACCCGGAAGCATCAACAAATGCCGATCTTTTCCTTGTACCGGTTACAGGTGGCGAAGCGGTTAATATCACTAAAAATAACCCTGCATGGGACGGATGGCCAGTATATTCGCCCGATGGGAAATATATCGCCTACCGCAAACAACTGATTCCCGGATATGAGGCGGATAAATTCAATATCGCTTTGTATACCCGTAAAACCGGCGAATCTACCATACTGACCGAAAAGTTTGATAACTGGGCCAATGATTATAAATGGAATGCTGATTCGAAATCAATCTATTTCGTGGGTGAAGTAATGGGAAACCAGCCGGTTTACAATATCGATATTGCGACAAAGACGATTAAGCCGGTAAGTGGTGAAAAAGCTATTTTCGGTTTCGATACCGACAACAAAGGTTATTTGTACTATACGGCAAATACTGTTGGAAAACCATCCGAGATGTATCGGTTGAAATTGAGTGACAAGAAGCTCACGCAATTGACAACCTTCAATCAGGAAGTTATGAATACCGTTGATATCCGTCCGGCAGATACCATGTGGGTGGCAGGAGCTGATGGTAAGAAGGTAGAAGTATTTATTGTAAAGCCACACAATTTTGATCCGAATAAGAAATATCCGCTGATCATGAATGTGCATGGTGGACCTCAAAGCCAATGGATGAATTCATTCCGTGGTGACTGGCAGGTTTATCCGGGTGCCGGATACGTGTTGGCTTATCCGAATCCGCATGGTTCAACGGGATATGGCCAGGAATATACCCGCGCCATCTCCGGTGACTGGGGTGAAAAGCCTTTTGAAGATTTGATGAAAGTAACCGATGCCTTGTCGAAATTATCCTATGTGGATTCTACCCGGATGGGTGCCATGGGATGGTCGTATGGCGGATATATGATGAACTGGTTCCAGGCTAAGACAAAACGTTTCAAGTGTCTGGCTTCCATGATGGGACTGTATGATTTACGTTCCATGTGGGGAGCTACGGAAGAACTCTGGTTCCCGAACTTTGATTTAAAAGGCCAACCCTGGAACTCTGATTTATACAAGAAGTTTTCTCCATCGGAATATGTGAAGGATTTTGCTACCCCGACATTGATAATTACCGGACAACTTGACTTCCGTGTTTCATACACGCAAAGCCTCCAGTATTTTACAACGTTACAGACGCTTGGTATTCCTTCACGGTTGATTATCCTCAAGAATGACGGGCACTGGCCGAATACGGTAAAATCCATGCCGTTGTATTACGATGCGCATCTTGATTGGTTCCATAAATACCTTGGTGGTGACGCAGCTCCTTATGATGTAGATAAAATGGTCAAGAACCAGGCATTTAAATAATTAATAATGAAAAATTAATAATTAATAATTGTTAGGACGCTGAAGACTAAGTACGTGAAACAATATAATATCCCATTTTAGTTCTCATTTATCTGTCGCCGCTATGCGGCTTTGGCTCTAAATTATACAATTATGCTACCATACTGTCGGTACTACGCACCTAAAATAGCCGCGTAGCGGTGACAGTTTGGTAGAAAAGTGTTCAAACAAATTGTATCAAGCCGCATAGCGGCGACTGAAGGTAAGATGCACTTAGTTTCAACTAATTTAGATATTATATAGTTACATCTACTTAAGCTTTTGTAGATTAACAAATATATCATTAAATATCTACGATTACTTAACAGAAATAGGGGGTTACAAATAATAAAACAAAAGGCTAAGATCAGAAGTTGATCTTAGTCTTTTCTTTATTCTATCTCAAATTAATGCTGAAACCGAAAGGGATAATACGCTTTTACTGTTTTTGAAGGAATATACTTAAAGTAACAATCGTTTCACATAAACCTCTTTGAATTGCTGGAAGAGCACTATGTTTTCGAATCCGTTAGCTGTTTTAATCCATTCTTTAAGCAATCCGTTTTTATAATAATTCTCTTGTTCGAATAACCGTATGCTGGGGATGTTATTCTCGGCAATGTGGCAGTATAGCTGATTGATCTTCAAATAACCGAACACATACTCTTCCACTAAATGAAGGCTTTGCTTTGCATATCCTTTTCCCTGGAAAGTGCTATCAACAAAGAGTCCCAGTGCTATGCGGCTGTTGTGAATATCAAAATCAAACAGGTCAACCGTTCCTACCGTTTCACCCGTCAGTACGCTGGCCATCATTAGGCGTAATTGCCTGGTTTCGTAAATATCTTTGTCGGAATTGATGATATATTGCTTGAGGACATAGCGGGAGTAAGGATTGCGCGTATTACCAACATCCCACAACTGTGGATTGTTTTCCCACGCATACAATCGATCCAGATCTTCCGGTTCAACAGCACGCAGCAGTATGTTTTCGTTTTCTAACAACCTATAAGAATTTACTATTTACAATTTATAATTTACGATACTCGATGCTCAATGCTGTTATTTCCCAAAGATTGTTTTTAAGAATCCCTTTTTAGGTATTTCATATTCGCTTTCAATCTCGTCGGTAACAGGTTCAAGATATTTTCCGGAGGTTATCATCCGGTAGATAACTCCCCAATCGGGCAGGCCTCCTAAATTTCTGTCATCAAGAAATAGATCTGCTTTTAGTTTCCTTGGTTCTTTGTATTCCACTTGTTCTTCCGGATAATTACTATTCACAGCATAAAATTCCAACCCACGGCTTTTGCAAAAGTCCAGGGCTTCCTGCAATTCAGCACCTTGTCGCACTGTCCATAGGATTAACTGATATTCCGGACTTTGTTGCAACCTTTTAAGCGTGTCTATCGCAAAGGGTATTTCTTTCCCTATCCTTGGATATTCATGTTTAACAATGGTACCATCAAAATCTACTGCAATTATCATAAATAGCTTAAATTATGAGTATAAAAATACTACTATACTACAACACCCATCTTCCTAATCAACCAATCAACCAATCAACCAATTAACCAATCACCTATTCACTAACTTCATTTTCCGGTTCTTCCGGTTCATCAAGTTTCAGGTCTGATGTGATCTTACCAACCGTAGGTTTGCAGTAAAGGAGCGCAATGGCTGATATACCGGCACAAAAAATCATTGATTCGGAACGTATAAAGTAAAACGCCACTACACTTAATACCAATCCGAAACCTACGGCAAGTATTCTCCAGGTTGCACCTGCAGCATATTTATCCTGTTTTCTGAAATCATCTTCTATCAACTTCCATTTTTTTGTACTTCTGTGGAAGATGGATATAGCGGCAGGGAGAGAAATCAGAATATAAATTATCACTATGGACGACAGCGTAATGCTCAAGGGGCTCTTAGGGTCTACTGCATCGCGGTTTTGGGTAACCAGATAACCAATAATTGTTGATAAAATGGTTAAGGTATAAATCATATAATACGCGTTGTTGATTCTCTTTACTATTCTTTCCATGTTGTATGCAGTTGTTTGTTATGTCAACGTGATGTGTCAACGGTTTAATTTTTATTTAAATGAATTTGTAAAATCTACTCTGTTTAATATCGATCTGCCCAGGGTAACTTCGTCGGCATATTCCAACTCATCGCCAATGGCTACTCCACGTGCAATGGTGGTGACCTTTATGTTCAGTGGTGCCAGTTTCCTGAAAATATAGAAGTTGGTTGTGTCACCTTCCATGGTGGTGCTCAATGCCAGGATAACTTCTTTTACCTTTTCGTCTGTAACCCGTTGGATTAGACTTTCTATCTCCAGGTCTTTAGGTCCAATGCCATCCATGGGAGAAATTATGCCCCCCAACACATGATACAAACCCCGGAATTGCTGTGTGTTTTCAACAGACATCACGTCCTTAATGTTCTCCACCACACAAACGGTTTCATGGTCGCGTGAGGGGTTGCCACAAATACGGCAGACTTCAGTATCGGAAATGTTGTGGCATACCTTGCAATAAATAATTTCTTTGCGCAATTGGATAAACGCATTCCCAAATGCTTCCACCTCTTGCTCAGACTGTTTCAGCAGGTGTAACACCAATCTGAGGGCAGTTTTACGCCCTATTCCCGGTAGCCTGGCAAACTCGTTGACAGCGTTCTCGAGTAAGGATGAAGAATATTGTTGGTTGCTCACAGTCGTATTTTAAATGCAGGTGCAAAATTATAAAAAAAAACGATTCAAAACTATTTTTGTTCTAAGCATTTACGTTCGGGCATTTTTTGTTATTTTTGCAGGAAATAAGAGGTAAGAAGTAAGAGGTAAGAGGTAAGGAATTGGTAGTCGGAAGTAAGTAGTAAGATTCATCCGGAACAAGCTTCATTACCAACACCTAACTCTTCAAACTTTCAAACTTTCAAACTCTTCAAACCCCTTAACCACTACATTTCGCTCGCATGTCCGGACTTTCCATCTTACTGGTAATCGTTGTTTATTTCGCTGTTTTGCTTCTGATCTCCTATGTGGTGGGCAGGAAAAGCACAGATAATGATGCGTTCTTTCTGGGAAATAAGAAATCTCCCTGGTGGGTGGTGGCTATCGGAATGATAGGTTCTTCCATTTCAGGGGTAAGCTTTGTATCTGTTCCGGGCATGGTGCGTGGCATTGACTTTACCTATATGCAAACTGTTTTCGGTTTCTTCTTTGGCTATCTGGTCATTGCAAACGTGTTGTTGCCCCTGTATTATAAGCTGAACCTGACAAGCATTTATACGTACCTGGAACAACGCTTCGGCAGGTATTCGTATAAGACAGGCGCCTCTTTTTTCCTGCTTTCAAGAACCATTGGTTCCGGAGTCAGGTTGTACCTGGTGACCCTGATATTGCAACTTGTGGTCTTTGATGCCTGGCATATTCCTTTTGTGGTAACGGCATCGGGAACCATTTTCTTTATCTGGCTGTATACACATCGAAGTGGTATTAAAACAATTGTCTGGACCGATACCCTTCAAACCATTTGCCTGATATCAGCCCTGGTATTGATGGTTATACAGGTATCAAAACAGCTGGATTTCAGCGTAGGAGACTTTGCGCGTTCCATGATACATTACACCCATTCACGCATTTTCGTTTTTGATGACTGGCATTCCAAGCAAAACTTCTTCAAGCAGTTTTTCAGTGGGGTATTCATTGCCATTGTGATGACAGGACTCGATCAGGATATGATGCAAAAGAACCTGACCTGTAAGAACCTGCATGATGCCAAGAAAAACATGTATTGGTACGGCATTGCATTTGTGCCCCTTAATCTGTTGTTTTTATCGTTGGGAGCCATGTTGTTGATGCTGGCTGCAAAAAATAATATAACTTTGCCGGCATTGTCGGATGATATATTGCCCCTGTTTGCGACACAGTACCTGGGACCGGTAGTCACCTTTCTGTTTGTCATAGGTATTATTGCAGCAGCATTTGCCAGTTCCGATTCGGCATTGGCATCGTTGACCACCTCTTTTTCAGTGGATATCCTTGGGGTGCAACATATGGAGCCAGCGGTAGCCGAACGCAAACGGAAGTATACGCATATCGGCATGTCGATAGTATTTGTATTAATCATGCTGGTTTTCAAAGTGCTGAACAATAAGAGCATTATCGATGCCATTTATACCATTGCTGCATATACCTACGGACCCTTGCTGGGAATGTTTGCCTTTGGATTATTCACAAAGCGTAATGTACGGGATAAATGGGTTCCGGTTGTTGCGGTAGCTTCCCCGTTTATTTGTTATGGATTGAATTCAGTTTCAACCGGTATATTCAATTATCCCCTGGGTTATGAATTGCTTATGATAAACGGACTGATTACCTTTGCCGGAATGTATCTATTATCAATTAAACAGGGAAGAAATATAACCGTTTCCAATATTTAGAAAGCTTGAAAAGTTGTAAATCATATCACAAAGTAATATCATGCAATCATATCACGAAGTAATATCACAAAGCAATATCATAAAATAATAAAATTAAAATCATGGATATAAAATCTGCCGAATTTATTATAAGCAATACGGATTATCTCAAATGCCCCGATAGCAAGTTACCTGAATATGCCTTTATTGGACGCTCAAATGTAGGCAAATCGTCGCTTATTAATATGCTTTGCAACCGCAAGGATCTGGCTATGACTTCGTCTAAACCGGGCAAAACCTTACTGATCAATCATTTCTTAATCAATAACAACTGGCATCTGGTGGATTTACCCGGATACGGCTATGCCACTGCCGGTAAGAAGATGCGCGACAAGTTGCAGGATATGATTGAAAGTTATATCCTCCAGCGCGATCAGCTGACGTGTCTTTTTTTGCTTATCGACAGCCGTCTTGAACCTCAGAAGATAGACCTTGAATTTATTGAATGGCTTGGTGAAAATGGTGTGCCTTTTGCAATTGTATATACAAAACTGGATAAACTGACTCATGCAATTGGTAAATCAAATATCCAGGCCTATAAAGATAAACTGATGGAACAATGGGAAGAATTGCCTGTAATTTTCCTTACTTCTTCTGAAAAACGTACAGGACGTGATGAACTGCTGGGGTATATCGAAGGTATTAACAAGACGCTGAAGTAGAGGGTAGTTTTTAGTAGGCAGTAAGTAGTATGTAGATTAGGAACATTTTCAACGATTTAGGTGTTTAATAAGGCGTTTGCGCTTATCTTAGCAATCGTTTGCAATTTTAATTTCAACGTTTCTGAGTTTATTATTAATTTTATTCAAAGAAAATTAATAAACTTGTCCTCGATTAATCCGCAAAGGAATAATAGTTAACCAAACAATTGATTTTAATACTATGCTGAACATTCAAAAGAAAA
>Ga0302213_1001378_pt1 | contig 11561 bp, 10 predicted proteins | sample II_Fen_N1_2_FD_194583 | JGI IMG/M metagenome (GOLD analysis project Ga0302213, IMG submission 194583) | Peat permafrost microbial communities from Stordalen Mire near Abisko, Sweden - II_Fen_N1_1 | ecosystem: Environmental > Terrestrial > Soil > Wetlands > Permafrost | place: Sweden: Abisko... | reverse complement strand
CCCCATAATCCGATTTCTTCTATGTACGCACCGGATTGTACGCTTGGAATGTATGTGTTATGGACTATTGAGTCCATCAGGGCGGTAGCCATACAAAGTGACCTGTTGATACAGAGGTTTCCTTCCCAAAACCCGATACTGGCACTCAGGGACTCACCCGAAATGACGTTAGTGTATGATAACCTATCACAGGAAGTAGTGGCAAAAGCTTACAATGACTGGTGGCAAAACAACGAGAAAACTACTTTTAAAGATTTTAAAACTATTGACCCACTAGCGGGGACCAGCTATAAATGGCATTAAGAATAAAAGTATTATGATGCAGAATAGAATTAGGTATCTATTAATTTTGACAGTTCTTTTAGCAACCTCCTCATGCTTGAACCGGCAGTTTGAAAAAGGGAAAGCTGTGTTGATATCCACATCGGATAGCGTAATGAATGACTCATCCATTATTACAGGGCATGTATACCCGGTTAATCCTGTATTGAAATATCCCTACAAAGAAGTTTCGTTTGATGTTTGGATAGAGAATGCATCTATGACTACGACAACAGATTCAACCGGATATTATGCGATTAAAACTAAGCCGGGAACTTACACCATCAAGTGCCAGAGCAAGTGGAACACCTATAAAGAGCTTATAGAAGAAATGCGCGATATTAAAATAACAGGAAACAAAAAAGTTCAACTGGACTTTTACATTGGAACTACAATTGAATAAAATGTAAGATCACCGGCCCTTAAAGCGGGCTAGGCGCTGTATTTTAATAATTGCAAATGCTATATCACTATTGAAGATACACTCTTAAGCCTTTATCGACTAACGGATTTTGGGGTGATGAATAAACTATATGCAAAAACAGTCGATCTATTAATAACCTTCTATTCTCAAATAAATTAACCTGTAAACAATGCGATTAACGTTCATTCTTATTACCCTTTTATACTCATCCATTGCAACAGGCCAGGTTGATTTAACCACTCCTTTTAAAAAGTGCAGGGTACAGGGCAGCACGACTATTTATGATTATAAAAACAAGAAGTGGATCGTAAGTGATGCGGCTGATGCAAACGTTGGAACATTGCCTGCTTCTACTTTTAAAGTCATAAACCTATTGATAGCACTGGAAACAGGGGTGATTAAGGACGAAAATGAGATAGTAAAGTTTACTGAAAAACAGGACACCACGTTGTATGGGTACCGTCCGGATATTTACAGGGATCTGACTGTCAAAAAAGCGTTCGAGGTATCGGCCGGGTGGGTATTTGTCAAGCTGGCTAAACGTATCGGAAAAGAAAGATATGCCCGCTATATCAGGCTCTGTCATTACGGTAACAAGGATCTGTCGGAAAAGGGTGTTGACTTCTGGAACTTCGGATCGTTTGCCATATCACCCCGCAATCAGATAGACTTCTTAATCAGGGTGTACGAAGGTAAATTGCCTTTTTCAAAGCGGAACATAGATATCCTGAAGAAGGTGATGATAACTGAAAAAACCGAACACTACACCATTCGTTCAAAAACAGGCTGGGCCCCGGCTAATGGGAATGATATTGGCTGGTGGGTGGGCTATGTGGAACGGAAGGACAATGTGTATTTCTTTGCCACACGGCTTATCAAAAAACGTAGCGAGGTCAATCCTGACTTCGGCTCATGCCGCAAGGATGTTACGAAGATGATATTGAAAAATCTAAAAGCCCTGGAATAAAAAGACAGTCATTCATACAAGGTTGGTAAATTCGACCTGTCATAGAAAGATTAATAAGATCCTGGCGTGTGATTTTACACGAAAGTTTAATTGGCTACAAATAACGATTCTAAAGAAGTAAGCCCTGTCTGATCCATCCGGGAGAAAGAGACAACCCAAAATATCCTGACTCCAGTATTTAATTTCAGGTGTTTATTCAACCCTATTTTTACTTGCGGCTCAATTTATTTTGTAACAGAAAGCAAGGCAGTATGTGCTGTTGCATTAAAATTGATATTGGCTTCCATCGCATAATGATCAGAAAGATTGGACGATTTATGACCGATCCTGGCATAAAAAGTTTGCACTTTACGCTCAATGTGATCAATCCATTGCTCATTCCGGACGAGTATATAATCAATCACTCTCTTCTTTCCCAATACATTTCTCACTAACGTGTTGTCTATTTCATCGTAAGTAAACTTTACATCACCACTTATCTCCCCATTATTGGCTCCGAGCGTGTGAAGCATTAGCTGGTAGTTGATATGATCGTCCATGTCGATATTAAAATCACCACAAATCAGTTGGGGAATGTCCGGATTGAAATACTGATTCAGCAAATGTTCTTTGATTTCACTGCATTGCTTTTCTCTTACCGAGTGTGAATTATCCGCCTGAAGGTGCGTGGTAAGCAATTGAAACTTTGCTCCCTGAAACTCACCCTGAAAAAGAACTGCACCTTTACGGGCAATTATATCGAATCCTTTGCTGATACTAAACTTTATCTTGTCCAGCTGGGTAAGTGGAATTTTACTGACGACCCACAGTCCGCTGCTGGTTCGAAAAGGCCAATAACACTTATTTGCCGGTCCGTATTGATATGGATATTCCTTTGCCAGTCGTTTAGCCAGAACATTGCGGCATTTACTGCTAAAAGCTTCCTGAAAAATAATAATCTGGTAGTTCGAAGATTGTAATGTGTCAGCAATTGCTTTAGCCCGGTCGGCATTGCGGTTGAACAAGCTAATGTAAGGCAACATGTAAATGTTCCAGCTCAGGATTTTTAGTGATTTAGTGTTGATACTTAACTTTTCCATCGTTTGTGGGGTTTGGCTCTTTGCGTCAATAACGCTTAATGTCATAAACAATAAAAACAAGCAAAGAGTTTTGTACATAAAGTTTCCGTTTATAATCTATTGCAAACTAACAACAAGAACTTTACAACAACGTTAAGACGGAATGACTTTTTGATTAAAAGATATAAATTGTCGTGGAATAATAGTAAGCAGGGGGTGAAATCCGGGGACAGGGATATCTGCCCTATGGGCTTTTCACTAAACTATCGGTGCTACGTACCTCAATTAAGTACGTAACACCGATAGTTTGGCAGAAGCATTTCGATCCTTACTTCTTAAGCTACGGATGGGATATTCATGTTTCGGGACGGAAACGGCGAGGAGATTGCTCCCGGTCTTTTATTTGTTGATCCTAAAATACAACATTGCATTGTATCAATTAGCTTGTTTCTTTAATCAACTTCTTACTGAAAAATGAGGTGCCGGCAACGATTAATACTCCTTGCTTTTTTCACCTCGCAGCACCCGTAAGCCGCCCAAAGCGAGGGCTTCCATTTCATTCTCGCCGGGATAAACAGCCACATTGGCTATGGGTGAAATCATCTTTTTGATGTATTCCACTATGAACTGACTATGGGCAATTCCTCCGGTTAGAATGACCGCATCGGCTTCGCCGTGCAATACGGCTAACATGGCCCCAATTTCTTTGGCGATGCTATATGCCATGGCTTCGATTACCAGTTTTGCTTTTGTATCGCCATTTGCTGCTCTCTTCTGGGCAATGAGCACATCGTTTACACCTAAATGGGCCATTAATCCTCCATTGCCTGCCAGTAATCTTAATATTTCAGCGTGTGTATATTTTCCACTGAAACATAGATTTACCAATTGACCTGCATCCAGTGTTCCTGAACGTTCGGGAGAAAAAGCACCATATCCATCCAAACCCTGGTTTGTGTCAATTACTCTTCCGTATTGATGGGCTGCAATTGAGATTCCTCCACCTAAATGTGCAATGACCAGTTTTAATTTTTCGTACGTGGTACCGTTTGCTGCGGCATATTTACGGGCAATTGCCTTATGATTAAGTGCATGAAAAGTCGACCGACGAGGGATTTCGGGCAATCCGCTGATACGGGCTACATCCTGCATCTCGTCTACCACAATAGGGTCAACAATAAAAGCTTTGCAACCCGGAATTCCATCCGCTATTTCGCGGGCAATTACTCCACCCAGGTTACTGGCATGTTCACCACCCCACGATAGCTTTAAATCATTTATCAGCTTTTCATTCACAGTGTATACGCCTGATTCGAGGGGACGTACTAATCCACCACGACCAACAACAGCTGATAAATCGGATAAATCGATGCCGTCATTTTTTAATTTATCCAGCATTAGATTCTTTCGGAATTCATACTGGTCGAATAATGTTTCGAAAGGACTCAAATCTGCCGGAGTATGACGAATGGTGTGTAAACAGATCAGGGTTTCATCTTCGTAAACCGCAAATTTAGTAGACGTTGATCCCGGATTGACGGATAGTATTTTATACATAGAAATGGAATGAAAATGTAAAATAAATAATTTTTAATTGATACAAAGATAGTTTAAGTAATGAAGAATTCCAAATTAGTTTTATATGGAATTATCTCTGCAAATAACCAGAAAATGATAGAAAGGAAACTCATAATTAATAAAAAAAGTAAACCAAATCAAGTTGTTATCTAATTTTTATCTTAAATCTTTGTATTATAAAGAATTATTTTGTACTTTTGCAGAGAATTAGGATATGGAGGAGGGGACAACAGTCCCCTTGTTTGTTCAAATAATGACCAATATGATTTCAAAAGACTCTGTACAGCAAGCTGTTGAACAATTTATAGCCGATACTGATTATTTTCTGGTGGATGTAAAAATCACTCCGGATAACCGTATTTTCGTCGAAATAGATTCATTCGAAGGAGTGACCATTGAATTCTGCGCAGAGCTAAACCGTCACATTGAGTCTCAGATTGATCGTGAAGTTGAAGATTATGAGCTTGAAGTAGGTTCTGCCGGGTTGACAGAGCCATTTAAAGTGCTGAAACAATACGAAAAAAACATTGGGAATGAAGTTGAAACGTTGACAAAGGAAGGACTGAAATTTACCGGACTTTTGCTTGAAGTTCATCCAACAGAATTTGTGATAGAAATTGAAAAATCGGTAAAACCGGAAGGAGCTAAACGCAAAATAATTGTCAGCGAAAAGCTTACTTTTTCTTACGAAGATATTAAAACTACAAAATATATTATTAGATTCAAATAAGCCATGAGCAAAAAAGAAACAATTAGCTTAATTGATACTTTTTCGGAGTTTAAAGAGCTAAAAAGCATCGATAGGAGTACATTAATCAGTGTAATGGAAGAGTCGTTCCGGAGTGTGATTACAAAATTGTTTGGAACGGATGAAAATTACGATGTGATTATCAACCCTGACAAAGGTGACTTTGAAATTTATCGTAACCGCACGGTGGTAGCTGATGAGAATTTGGAAGATCCTAATTTGCAAATTTCGCTTACGGATGCAAAAAAGATTGATGAAGATTATGAAATTGATGAAGAAGTAACAGATACAGTTGATTTCCTGAGTTTTGGACGCCGGGCTATTCTAACCCTTCGCCAGACCCTATCCTCTAAAATACTAGAACTTCAAAAAGATAATGTTTTTTCTAAATACAGTGAAAAGATCGGGCAGATAGTAAGTGCTGAACTATATCAGATCTGGAAAAAAGAAATGTTGCTTATTGATGATGAAGGAAATGAACTTTATTTACCAAAATCGGAGCAAATACCTACTGACTTTTACCGCAAAGGGGACACTGTACGTGCAGTAGTTGCCATGGTTGAAAATAAAAACAATAATCCGAAAATTATACTTTCACGTATTTCACCTGTATTCCTGGAACGATTGTTCGAACTTGAAGTACCTGAAATTCATGAAGGATTAATCACCATAAAGAAAATAGCCCGTATCCCGGGTGAACGTGCCAAAGTGGCTGTAGAATCGTACGATGACCGTATTGATCCGGTAGGTGCTTGCGTAGGTGTAAAAGGATCACGTATTCATGGTATTGTCCGTGAACTACGTAATGAAAACATCGATGTAATAAATTACACGAGTAACATTAATTTATTCATATCACGTGCGTTAAGTCCGGCTAAAATTTCGTCAATTCGTTTGAATGAAGTTGAAAAGAAAGCCGAAATTTACCTGAAACCAGAAGAAGTATCACAAGCGATTGGTAAAGGTGGATTAAATATCAAATTAGCAGGATTACTTTCGGGATATACGCTCGATGTATTCCGTGAAATGGATGAAGATACTGAAAGTGAAGATATCTACCTGGACGAATTCAGTGATGAAATTGACCAATGGGTTATCGATGCTTTAAAAGCTATTGGTTGTGATACTGCAAAAAGTGTGTTGGCAATTCCACGTCAGGATTTGATTCGTCGCACTGACCTGGAAGAAGAAACCGTTGACGAAGTATTGGCCATTCTTACTGCCGAATTCGAAGACGAAGAATAAAGTGTTTCGTGTTTTGATTTTCGTAATTTGAGTTAAGTTGAAGATTAGCCAAAAAACGGAGAGTATTGACCGGAAACTTTTTATAAAAATAAGAAAAACTGTAATTATAGCATATGTCCATAAGATTAAGTAAAGCCTGTAAAGATTTAAATGTTGGAATGACCACCGCAGTTGAGTTTTTGGCGAAAAAAGGTCATAAAATAGTCGTCGACCCTAATTTAAAGTTGTCGGACGACTTGCACCTTTTGCTTGCAAAAGAATTTAATAAAGATATGGCTCTAAAAATTGAATCAGAGCGATTAAGCCAGGAGCGTCTTCTAAAAGAAAAGGCTCCCAGCGTCTCTATAGAGGGTTACAATAAACCAAAACCGATTGAGAAACCGGCAGAGACTATACATGTGACTATTACTGATGATCAGTTGCCTCATTTCAAATCTGTTGGACATATCGATTTGGAAACAAAAGACAAACATCCTGAAGCAAAAGCAGAAGTGCCTTCTCCTATAGTTGAAAAACCAATAGTTGAAAAACCAGTGGTTGAGAAAGTAGTTGAAGAGAAAGCAGTTGTTGTTGAGAAAGTTATTGAAAAAGCTGTTGAGAAAGTAGTTGAAGAAGCTGTTGAGAAAGTTGTTGAAGTTGAAAAAAAGGAAACTATTAAAAAAGAAGTTCCTGTAGAAGTTATTCCACAGGTCAAGGAAGAGCCCAAAAAAGAAGTTGCAGTACAAGTTTCAAAACCAGTGACTGAAACAATAGTTGCTGAGAATGTAGTACCTGCTGAACCTGTCAAAGTTGAAATAAAAGAAGAAAAGGTCATAAAGAAGGAACACAAAGCCTCTCACGAACCAAAAGCTGAACCGGTTAAACCAGTTAAGAAATTTGAAGTTCCTGTTGAAGTTGAAGTTGAGCATGAAGTTGAAGTTGATTCAACAGAAAAAAATATCGAAACCAAAGATAACGATCACGAAGAAGATGAAGTATTTACTTTGTCAAGACCAATAAGTGATGTTGCTCCTGTAGTTATTGGAACAATTGATTTGGAACTTTTAAACCAAAGTACCCGTCCAAAGCCCAAAACCAAGGAACAAAAACGACGAGAAAGAGAGGATAAGACAAAAATCACAATAGATAATAAGAAACCTGTTTTACCCGGTGATAAGAAGATTCTTCGCACAGCTGCTGAAGTTGCGGCTAATCCAACACCTGTACATCCTAAAAAGAAACGTGAACGTTTCTCCAATCAAAAAGTTGATATTACTAAAGTTCCACAACCAAATGGACCAACCCAAGGGTTTGCTCATCCTAAAAAGGTAACTCCCGGGACAACCGGTGGTGCAGGTGTAGCAAGACCAAATAAAGATCGTCTGAAAAGAACAGTAAAAACAGCTGTAAACGAAGAAGATGTTCAAAAACAAATTAAAGAAACGTTGGCTCGTCTTTCGGGAGCTAATAAAAAAGGGAAAGGATCTAAATACCGTCGTGACAAACGTGATAGCGTAAGTGTTCGTCAACAGGAACAGGCACAACGTGAACGTGATGAAGAAAGTGTTATCAAACTTACTGAGTTTGTGACTGCCAGTGAATTAGCTGTTATGATGGATGTTTCAGTAAACCAGGTTATAGCAACTTGTATGAACATTGGTCTTATGGTGTCTATCAATCAACGGTTGGATGCTGAAACTATCAACATTGTGGCAGAAGAATTCGGATTTACAACAGAATATGTTAGTGCCGATGTTATTGAAGCTATTGGTGAAGAAGAAGTAGATGTAGAGTCTGATTTATTACCACGTGCTCCGATTGTTACAGTCATGGGTCACGTCGATCATGGTAAGACTTCGTTACTTGATCATATCCGCAAAACAAATGTTATTGCCGGTGAAGCCGGTGGTATCACTCAACATATTGGAGCCTACAATGTAAAACTTGAAAATGGCCAACGAATTACATTCCTGGATACTCCGGGTCACGAAGCGTTTACCGCTATGCGTGCACGTGGTGCGAAGGTAACTGATATTGTTATTATTATAGTTGCGGCCGACGATAATGTGATGCCTCAAACCATTGAAGCAATCAATCACGCAGCTGCTGCCAACGTTCCAATCATCTTTGCTATTAACAAGGTGGATAAAATAGGAGCAGACCCTGAAAAGATTAAAGCAACATTAGCTCAAATGAATTATCTGGTCGAAGACTGGGGTGGAAAATATCAATCACAGGATATCTCTGCTAAAAAGGGTGATGGAGTTACTGAATTACTTGAAAAAGTATTGTTGGAAGCTGAGTTACTTGAATTGAAAGCTAATCCGAATAAACGTGCTATTGGCTCGGTTATCGAATCAACGTTAGATAAAGGTAGAGGATATGTTTCGACTATTCTGGTAAATAACGGAACACTTCACCTTGGTGATGTGGTACTGGCCGGAACAAATTACGGAAAGATAAAAGCCATGTTCAATGAGCGTAATCAACGTATTACTCAAGTTTTACCGGGTGAGCCGGCATTGATATTAGGACTCAACGGAGCTCCTCAGGCAGGTGATAATTTCAACGTAATGACTTCGGAGCATGAAGCACGTGAAATTGCAAACAAACGTGAGCAACTACAACGCGAACAAAGTATACGTACCAAGAAACACTTTACGCTGGACGAATTAGGCCGTCGTATCGCCCTTGGTGATTTTAAAGAATTAAACATCATTGTGAAAGGTGACGTGGATGGTTCGGTAGAAGCTTTATCGGATTCATTACTGAACCTATCAACAGAAAACATTCAGGTAAATGTGATCCATAAAGCGGTAGGTGCTATTTCAGAATCCGATATCCTGTTAGCTGCTGCTTCCAATGCTATTATTTGTGGTTTCCAGGTTCGTCCTACTACTACTGCCCGTAAAATGGCAGACAAAGAAGAAATTGACATTCGCCTGTATTCTGTGATTTACGATGCGATTGAAGAAATCAAATCAGCTATGGAAGGTATGCTTTCTCCTGAAATTAAAGAAGAAATAACTGCCACTGTCGAAATACGTGAAGTATTTAAAATTACGAAAGTGGGTACTATTGCAGGTTGTTTGGTTCGTGAAGGAAAAATCAAACGAAATAATAAGATTCGTATCATTCGTGATGGTATTGTGGTTTATACCGGTGAACTTGATTCCCTGAAACGTTTCAAGGATGATGTCAAGGAAGTTGGGACTAACTATGAGTGCGGCTTGAATATCAAAAACTACAACGATATACAGGTTGGCGACATTGTTGAAAGTTATGAAGAAACTGAAGTAAGAAAAACTCTATAAGCATTGACTATTTAGTCATTGACTATTTACTATTAAAAAAGCCGAATTCGTAATGAATTCGGCTTTTTTGTTTAATGTCTGCTGAATGAGAATCTATTTTTCCAGCTTCTCCAATAATAATTTCACTCCTTTCTCAACATCCTGAGTCTCTAGTAGGGCTTTGATAAAAGCACTCCCGATAATTGCTCCTGATGAGTATTTGCATACCATGTTACGGGTTGATTTATTAGAAATACCAAAGCCGATCAGCCTTGGGTTCTTAAGGTTCATGGCGTTGATGCGGTTGAAGTATTCTACTTTGTTATCAAATGAGGTTTGTGTGCCTGTTGTGGCAGCTGATGAGACCATGTAGATAAACCCATTGGTATGACTGTCGATAAGTCGTATGCGTTCTTCGGATGTTTCAGGAGTAATCAGGAAGATAAATTCCAACTTGTAACGTTCGGCTATTTCTTTGTATTCTGCCAGAAAATCATCCATGGGCAAATCAGGGATAATCATACCATCAACTCCTACCCGGCTGCATTCTTTGCAGAACTTTTCAAACCCGAATTGCATTACCGGATTCAGATAGCCCATCATAATCAGCGGAACGTGAATATCCACACGCACTGATGTCAACTGTTCAAACAATTTACGAATGCTCATGCCATTTTGCAATGCAACCTGACTGCTATTCTGAATAACTATACCATCGGCCAGAGGATCGGAAAAAGGCACTCCTATTTCTATTAAATCAACCCCGTTTGCCTGCAGGCATTTCAATACAGGGATAGTATCTTCAAGTTTTGGAAAACCTGCCGTAAAATAGACAGAGAGTATGTTTTCAGATTTTTGTTGAAATAATTGGTTGATACGATTCATAATTATATTTTTGATTTATTTTTGGACAGATTGATGCTTGTCCCTAGAAATTGCTGATAAATTCTTTCAATAATGATATATTTTTCAATCCGGGCTTCAATTCAAATTTACTATTCAAATCTATGCCTGCAAACAGTGGATGTTCAATTTTCCGGATAGCTTCTGCGTCATCAACAGCTATCCCGCCACTAAGCAAAAAGGGAGTTTCCCCTTTGTATCCTTTCAATATTTGCCAATTGAACTTCACTCCGGATCCTCCATAAGCATCTGTTTTAGTATCAAACAGAAAATAATCACAAACACCTTCGTAGGCTTTTGTTACCTTAAAGTTATAGGCTTCTGCAATTGGAAAGGCCTTAATAACCAGATATCCCAGTTTTTTTAATTTACGGCACATATCTACCAGTTCAGTTCCGTGAAGTTGCAGACCATCCAGTTTGTATTTATAGGCAATCGTCAGGATGTTTTCGATATCTTCATTTACAAACACTCCAATTTTTTTAATTGTTGGTGGTAAAGCCTCAAGTGTTTTAATATCTAATGGATCTGCATAACGGGGTGATTTAGGGTAAAAGATGAAACCCATAAAATCAGGTTTTAAAGCAGAAACTGCTTGTATGTTTTCGGGATATTTAAGTCCACAGATCTTTATTAGCATTTGGGTGATTCGTTAATGAGTTAACCGGTTAATTAGGTGATAGGTTAATTATGTTTCAGCATTGTTCTAAGCTTGATGCTTAATGCTCGACGCTATAAGGCTTTTATAAATGAAGTTAATGCCTCGGCAGGATCGGATTCTTTCATGAAATTTTCACCCATTAAAAAGCCTTTATAACCTGCTTTACGCAATTCCTTTACCGTGTCTACTTTTGATATTCCGCTTTCACTGACTTTTACGAAATGATCAGGGATTAGATCTGCCAAATCAAATGACACCTGTATGCTTTGCTCGAACGTTTTCAGGTTACGGTTGTTTACACCGAGCATATCCACATAATCGTTTGCATGCCTGATCTCGTCGGCATTATGGACTTCCAGCAATACCTCCAGTCCCAATTCATGT
>Ga0302213_1001374_pt1 | contig 11577 bp, 11 predicted proteins | sample II_Fen_N1_2_FD_194583 | JGI IMG/M metagenome (GOLD analysis project Ga0302213, IMG submission 194583) | Peat permafrost microbial communities from Stordalen Mire near Abisko, Sweden - II_Fen_N1_1 | ecosystem: Environmental > Terrestrial > Soil > Wetlands > Permafrost | place: Sweden: Abisko... | reverse complement strand
AGGTCGCCCATCAGCACCTTCAACAGATCAACCAAATCGCCCACAAGGCGGCCAACAAGGTTTTCAAAACTAACGACAACGCTTTTCAAAGCAAAAATACCTCCGCTTGGAGGTATTTTTGCTTTATGACATTCTGTTTTTAAAGTCTTCATATCCGAATTCCCGAACAAGTCTGAACTCATTCTCCTTGGTCCATATACCAATTGCAGGATGCGAAACCCCGTTAAACATGGTGGTTTTCACCATGGTATAATGAATCATGTCTTCAAAAATAATGCGATCACCAATTTTCAGTTCGTTGTCGAATGACCAGTCACCGTAAAAATCGCCCGACAGACAACTGTTTCCACCCATGCGATAAGTAGGTTTACCCTCCACCGCATCCGTTGCGCCCACAATGGCAGGTTTATATGGCATTTCGAGGCAATCGGGCATATGGCAAGCAAACGAAACGTCGAGCATAGCAGTTTTGATGCCTTTGTTCTCCACGATATCCACAACGCTCGAAATCAATACGCCGGTTCTCCATGCAAAAGCACTTCCGGGCTCAAGAATGAGTTGCAAATGCGGATATTTAGCCTTGAAGTTTTTCAAAAGGGAAATTAGATGTTCGGTATCGTAACCTTCTTTGGTCATCAAATGTCCACCTCCCATATTCAGCCATTTGATTTGAGAGAAGAATTTTCCGAATTTCTCATCTACCACCGTCAATGTTCTTTCCAAATCGTATGAAGTGGATTCACACAGCGTATGAAAATGCAATCCTTCCACACCTTCAGGAAGTTTATCGCCTAATAAATTGGCTACCACGCCCAATCGCGAACCCGGGGCACAAGGATTGTACAAATCCGTTTCCACATCCGAAAACTCAGGATTAATACGCAACCCGCACGATATATTTTCAAATTGCGTTTGTGGATAAAGGCGCTCGAATTGTTGTAACGAATTGAATGTGATATGACCGCTGCAACGCATGATTTCGGGGAATTCGCGATCGGTATAAGCCGGTCCGTAAGTATGTGCCTTGCTGCCCATTTCTTCGTATGCCAGACGTGCCTCAGCCAACGAACTAGCGGTAGAATATGGAATATATTCGCGTACAATGGGAAATGCACTCCACATGGCAAAAGCCTTGAAAGCGAGTATAATCTCCACTCCTGCCCGTTCTTTTACCGAACGGATAAGTTCCAGATTGCTACGAAAAGCTGCTTCGTCGAGAACGTAACAAGGGGAAGGGATATTTTGATAATTCATAATTTACAATTCATAATTGATGCAAAGATAATGATTTTAAACATGTAGAGACGCACAGACGATATTAAACACGTAGAGACGCACAGCCGTGCGTCTCTACGATAGATAAATCTAAATTGGTATTTTACAATTCCAAATCAATGTTATGTAATTCGTGCCAAGGCAATCCGTGGATATTCAGTTGTTCCATAAACGGATCGGGATTGAATTCCTCTACATTGTAAACCCCTACTTTGCGCCATTCGCCTTTGAAGAACATCATGGCACCAATCATGGCAGGAACTCCCGTGGTATAGCTTACGCCCTGTGTGCCGGTTTCTTTGTAAGCCGCTTCGTGGCTGCAATTATTGTACACATAGTATGTCACATCCTTGCCATCTTTTATTCCTTTGATACGGCAACCGATAGAAGTCCATCCTGTATAGTTTTCGCCCAAATCGCCTGGGTTTGGAAGTACGGCTTTCAGGAATTGGATGGGAACAATTTTTTGTCCGTTGTATTCAACTTCATCAATACGAGCCATACCGATATTTTGAATTACACGTAAATGTGTCAGGTATTCCTGTCCGAAAGTCATCCAGAAACGGGCACGTTTGATGGTTGGATAGTTTTTTACCAACGATTCTAATTCTTCGTGATAAATTACATACGATTCCTTTGGTCCAATTTCAGGATAGTTCAATGGCATGTGAATTTCGTGCGGCTCAGTTTCCACCCATGCACCATTTTCCCAGAATTTCCCACGTTGCGAAACCTCGCGGATATTGATTTCAGGATTAAAGTTGGTTGCAAACGCTTTATGGTGATCACCGGCATTGCAATCCACAATATCCAAGTAATGAATTTCGTCGAAATGATGTTTAGCGGCATAAGCGGTGTAAATGCTGGTTACGCCCGGGTCGAAACCACAACCAAGAATGGCAGTTAATCCAGCTTGCTCAAAGCGTTCTTTATACGCCCATTGCCAGCTATATTCAAAGTGAGCTTCGTCTTTTGGCTCGTAGTTAGCTGTGTCCAGGTAGTTTACACCAGCTTCCAAACAAGCGTCCATAATGGTCAAATCCTGATAAGGAAGAGCCACGTTGATAAGCAACTCGGGTTTATAAGCGTTGAGCAAAGTTACCAGTTCCGGAACATTATCAGCATCTACCTGAGCTGTTTTTACTTCCACGCCAAAACGTTTTTTTACGTCTGCAGCGATTATGTCGCATTTTGATTTGGTGCGACTGGCCAACATGATTTCAGTAAATACATCCGGATTTTGAGCCACTTTGTTTACCACAACAGTTCCCACGCCTCCGGCGCCGATAATCAATACTTTTCCCATTTTTTGTTGAATGATAAAGTTTAAATTTTGAATAATTATACGTTGACTGCAAAAATAGTTGATTTTTTGCTATTTAATGGCATTCGACATGAAATTTCAATGAAGATAAACCGTCGGATCAAATCCTTCCAGTCCTTCTTTTCGTTCGGTGCAAGTTCCACAGGTTCCGCAGTGAATTTCCTGACCGTTATAACACGAATAAGTATCTTCAAATGGAACATTAATTTCTTTGCCTTCTAATGCAATTTCTCGTTTTGAAAGATTGGTAAACGGAGCCAAAATCTCGCAATGATTATACGTGCCAAGACTTATGGCACGGCTCATGGTTTGAATAAACTCCTCCCGACAATCGGGATAAATTGCATGGTCACCGGCATGATTGGAAATCATCAACTTATCGCAACCAATGCTTTCCGCAATTCCTGCAGCAATACTCAGCATGATGCCATTACGAAAAGGCACTACGGTTTTAATCATATTCTGATCCTCGTAATGTCCGTTCGGAATTTCGCCACCCGATTGTAATAAATCGGATACAAATCCCATTTTATTCATATCCAACTCAATAACGCGATGTTCAATGCCAAGCTTTTCACAATTTCGGGCGGCATATTCCATTTCGCGCAAATTATGTTTCGATCCATAATTAAAAGTTAGCGCCAAGCGGATTCTATCGGCATATTTGTAAATTGCCACCGAACTATCCATTCCACCTGAATATAAAATTACTATATCTTTCATTTTTAAATACATTTTATCTATAAAATAAAACTTTCAGAATAAAATTTAAACGTACCTCTCAACTTTTTTCTTTGAATTTCTAAGAAGATAATTTATTCTGTTCGTTTCATCATTTTTTGGAGCACAAAAGTACTCAAAACGTGGCAAATTTTCGCTAATGCTGTGACTTTTTGTGAGTAGAGCTATAAATGATGGTTTTTTTGTACTTTTGCAAACGAAAAATAATAAACAGCAAAACACCTGAAAATACACATCATTGTTTAGTGTTTATAAAGTGAACTTAGTGATTTAGAGGCAAAAATGAACTTGAAACCAACCACACAATTACCCGCCGAGTGGGCAGAACAGGAATTCGTGCAACTCACATGGCCACATGCCGGAACAGATTGGGCTGACACGCTCGACGAAGTGAACGAATGTTTTGTGAATATAGCCAAAGCTATTCTTCGATTCGAAAAGTTATTAATCGTATGTATTGATGCTGAAGAAATTGAAGTATTTTTTACCGAAGAAGAGTTGGAAAGAATTACTTTTGCCGAAATGCCAACCAACGATACCTGGGCACGCGACCACGGCGGAATTACCGTGTTGGAAGATGGAGAGCCGATAATTTACGATTTCACGTTCAACGGTTGGGGAATGAAATTCGCTGCCAATCACGACAACCTGATTACCCGAAAACTCTACATGGCCGGGGTTTTTGGCGACTCGAAACACCGAAACTGCTTCGATTTTATTCTGGAAGGTGGCAGCATTGAATCAGACGGTGAAGGAACACTGCTGACTACCGCCGAATGTTTGCTGTCCTACAACAGGAATAATTTATCGGAAGATGATATGGAAATCCGGTTGAAAGAATACTTTGGATTAAAGCAGGTTTTATGGCTAAATCATGGATATTTAGCCGGCGATGACACCGACAGCCATGTGGATACACTCGTACGTTTTTGCGACAACCGAACTATTGCTTATGTGAATTGTGATGATGTTGAAGATGAACATTATTACGATTTAAAAAAGATGAAAAAGGAACTTAGGCAATTCAAAACACTGGAAGGACGGTATTATAAATTAATCCCACTTCCGATGGCTGATGCTGTTTATCTTGATGAAGAGCGACTTCCGGCAACTTATGCTAATTTTTTAATCATAAACGGAGCGGTATTGATGCCAACCTACAATTCGCCTAAAGACGAAATTGCAAAAGAACAATTGCAAAAAGCGTTTCCTGATAGGGAAATAATAGGTATTAATTGTAATGCGCTTATCAAGCAACATGGGTCGTTGCATTGCGTTACGATGCAATATGCAAAACAACCCCTAACCCCTAAAGGGGAACAAGAGCCTTTGGATATTTAAATTTTTAATCAAATCAACACTAACTTAATTCCTCCCCTTCAGGGGAGGTTAGGAGGGGTCAAATGAAAATAGCTTTAATCCAACAATCCAATACGGGCAGTCGATCTGAGAATGTTGAAAAACTGGAGAAAAACATACGTGCTTGTGCCGCTCAAGGTGCCGAACTGATTGTTTTGCAGGAACTGCATAATGGTTTGTATTTCTGCCAGACGGAAGATCCGGCGGTTTTTGAACAAGCCGAAACTATACCGGGACCATCAACCGAAACATTTGGTCGCTTAGCGAAAGAATTGTCAGTGGTTATTGTACTTTCATTATTCGAGAAACGAGCTGCCGGATTATATCACAACACAGCCGTGGTTCTTGAAAAAGATGGAACCATTGCCGGAAAGTACCGTAAAATGCATATTCCAGATGATCCGGCTTATTATGAAAAATTTTACTTTACGCCCGGTGATTTGGGCTTTGAGCCTATTCAGACCTCGGTTGGAAAACTTGGTGTACTCGTGTGTTGGGATCAGTGGTATCCCGAAGCTGCGCGCTTGATGGCTATGGCCGGTGCAGAATTACTAATTTATCCAACCGCTATTGGTTGGGAAAGTACGGATAGCGATGAAGAGAAACAACGGCAGAAAAATGCCTGGGTAACCGTTCAGCGCGGACATGCAGTTGCAAACGGACTTCATGTGTTATCATGCAACCGAACTGGTTACGAACCCGACCCATCGGGTGCAACCAATGGTATTCAGTTTTGGGGAAATAGTTTTGTAGCTGGTCCGCAAGGTGAAATCATGGCCGAGGCTTCAAATTCGGACGAAATGAATATTATTATTGAACTTGATATGGCTCGTTCGGAATCTGTGCGCAGAATGTGGCCTTTCTTCCGCGACAGACGAATTGATGCATTTGACGATTTGACGAAACGCTGGAGAGAAGAATAATTATTTTCTAAACAACCAGACTGCTTTTTTATTAAACGAATGATCCGTTACCTGGTCAATCATAAATGCGGCTAAATCAGCTCGTGAAATGCTTGTGTTTCCTTTTTCGGGTTTCGTTATCCCAAATCTAAATTTACCAGTAAATTCACCATCGGTAAGTGCACCCGGACGAACAATCGTGTAGTGAAGTTTGCTGCTCATAATCCGCCGCTCATTCGTATTGTGATCGGCAAGTGGTACTCTGAGCATAAGGTTCATAACAAAAAACCGCATTACAGCAGGAACCATACTTATGGATTCTCCCGCTCCGAAACTCGAGAGATAAATAAACCTTGGAACAACTTCCTGTTCCATAATCCGAACTATATTTTCAATTCCCGACAGAATCTCAGGCGAATGCTTTGTAAGAGAGCCACCACCTAAAGCCGATATGCAGGCATCTTTACCGGCAATGGCATCGGTCAGTTTAAGTGTTTCATTCAAATTTCCTACAACAATTTTCAGTTTCGGATTATCAATATTAATTGATCCCGCCGTACGAATATAAGCAGTAACATCGTGTCCTTCGACTAATGCCCTTTCAACCAAAAGTGAGCCTGTTTTCCCGCTTGCTCCAAAAATGACTATTTTCATATTGTTCAAATTGAGGTGTTATACTACTTTTAAAAGAAAACATTCAACCCTTATCAAAAGTTTAGTTTATACAAAAATAGAGAATCTGAAGTTTCAAATTCTCTATTTTTGCTATCTTTATTTTTTTACTTTCTGTTCTTCAATTCCTCTTCGGACTTAACCCGCAAACCCGGATTTTCCTTTACCATTTTCCGTAAAAATTCTTCAGGATAACCGGCACGAATTATTGATGGAGGAATGCTATGATCGTTTTGCACAAACTTTCCGTCTTTTTCCTTTTTGATATTTCCATCCATATATTTAACTAACAGATATTCTCCCAGTTTTTTCCATGCAGCCGTTGAATTCTCAGCCTGTGCTACACTGAAATCAGTCAGAAAAACGCGGGCATCCGCTTCAGTCATCCCCACAGCTACTTTATCAATAGCTGGAATAAGCGTATTGAAGTCATTTTCCCATTTCTGTTGAACCTTTTTTATATCAGGAAACATATAAGAATACCGACTGTAAGCGTAGTTAGCTACCCAGTTAAACGTCCAAAAAGCAGAAGTCGAAGAGTATTCCAACAAACTGCCATTATCAGCTCTGAAACATTCGGGAGCTCTATTTATTCCACAATACATCGGCACATAAAGACTTGTTGCTGCATCGTCCACTCCAAACCAAAGAATTCCGCCAATATAATCAGGCATCCAGCTTCGCATTTGAGCCACGAAGGTGAAACCGGTTTGTTGAGTGGCCGTTGGTCGCTCGTGAACATATTCTACACTGTCCACTTTGAAAGTCAACGGACTGTTGCGCAGCTTACTTCCAAAAGGACCGGCTGCCAGACCTTTAGTCATATCAAATTCAGTTCCTTCATACTGATCGCGCATGTAGTCTTTAAGCTTTTGAGCCGAAAGTTTAACTGTTGGTTTAATCCACAATGGCATACGTTCAGACGTTTCGCCTTTGATATACGAAATGTATTTATCCATTGCGGGATCCAGCTTTCTAAAAAACGCCCACACGCGAGCCTCGCAAGCTCTCAGAGCCACATAATCGAGCGGCGCATAGGTATCGGAAAAACTAAAATCCTTATTTTTACCTTTGAAATAACCTTTTTCACGGGCAAAGGCAATTACATCCTCCGAATAAAGGCAAAAATTTTTGTCGTCGTAAGGAAATGTGGTGATTCTTGCCTGATTAGCATGTGCCGACACACAATCGTCGGGGATACGTTGAGCTACCCAAAGTGCACCTTTATTGTGTGGACCTTTTCCAACCATTTCCAGTATCCAAACCTCATTTGGATCAGCAATGGAGAACGATTCACCTTCGCTGTAATAGCCATATTCAGCCACCAGATCGGTCATTACCTTTATGGCCTCACGAGCAGTTCGGGCACGTTGAAGCGTAATATAAATCAAGCTTCCATAATCCATAATAGCAGTTGTATCGACCAATTCCGTGCGACCACCAAAGGTTGTTTCACCTATGCTGAGCTGATGCTCATTCATATTGCCAACCACGGCATAAGTATGTTCTACTTGTTTAATTTTTCCGAGAAATTTTCCGGTATCCCACTCGTGAATATCAAGCATCGTCCCTACCGGATAATTGGCAGCCGGATAATAATACAGAGCTCCGAAAAGGAAATAAGAATCAGCATTATAGCTTATAAAAGTGGAGCCATCGAGTGATGCGCCTTTGCCTACCAGAAAATTGGTGCAAGCAAATCCCGAGTTAAAAGCCAATATAAAAATGACCAGAGAGTAAATTTTTTTAATCATGTTTTGGTTTTTCTTTTGAAGAGCACAAAGATATGACATAAAAAGGAAAGAAAAAAGGGTCAAAAGTCAAAAGAAAAATGAGATAATCAGAAATCAGGTTTATTTTTTAGAGAATGATTTTTTAATCCATTTAGGAATAACCAACACGCCAAGCAAAAGGTATAAGTAATAACTAATTAATCTCCAAATGATGGTAATAACCAGAATAGGTCCGCTTCCCAACGCAATATCGTTGTAGTATTCTTTAAATGCAAATTCACTGATTCCGCTTCCCCCGGGAGTCGGACTCACCACCATGACAATCCAGAGCAGGAGTTGTCGTCCAAAGATAATCAATTGGTTGTTGAAAGGAGTAAAAGCCAGAAATAATGCGTTTACCACCAGAAAACGTGATGACCAGGATAGTGCTGTAGTAGCAAAAGCTTTAGCCCAAAAGCCGAACGATCTTTTGCTGATCTCTTTGGAGGCATTCACCATGGTTTCTGTAAATGTAGCAATATTATCATGCCATCTTCGCAAAAAGGGCAATTTAAATAACAGCAAGAAAAGTTTTGCAATCAAATCGGGACGTCGAAAAAGCCCGATAAACAATATGAAAGTCCAAACGAATAAAACACTATAAACGCTCCAAAATACAACTCCAATGGTAGAAGTAATGACGGAACTTGCATTAAACAATTCATGTAAAGGCACAAATAAGAAAATAACTGGACAAATGAGAATGAAAAATAATTCATCCAGAAAAAGATTGCTAATCATTATCGCGGTACTACGCCCGACAGTAATTCCTTCTTTATTAAGAAACAAAATAATCAGACTCGAACCACCAACGGCCGAGGGGGTAACCGCCGAAGTGAATTCATTCAATACATTGATGTTGAATGCTTGTCTCCACGACAAATCTTTACTTGTCATAAGCCGGAATCGCCAAATCATTCCGAAATCGCGTCCCATCATAAACACAAAAGCCAACAAAATAAATCCAAAACTTGTCAAATTAAAAGATATTCCCTTAAATGATTTCGGATCAAATTCGGACAGAAACAACCAACCAATAACAACTATGCCAATAAGAACAGGGATGAGGATTTGAGTCAGTGTAAACGGATTGGAGCCTTTCTTTAAAGTTTTGGTCATATTCTTTTCATTAAATGATTATATCTGTCCAATACTTCATCGGTAACACTTTCCCAGGATCGGGTAATACTTTTCGAAGCGTTTATTCCAACTTGTTTGACTAATTCGGGATTTGAAATTAAGCGGCGCAGACAGGTAGCTAATGATTCGATTGAATTTTCGACCAGAAACCCATTCACATTATCCGTAATTATTCTGGCAACATTGGATTCTTGTACCAATACCGACGGCGTACGCAACGCAGCCGCTTCACGCACAACGAGAGCCCAGGTATCGTAAGTGGATGGGAATAAAAACAAATCGGCGGCTGCATAAAACTGCTTAAGTCTGTCTCGGTCGGTTATCAAACCAATGAATTCGATCTTATCGCTCAGCCCCATTTTGTCAACTAACTGCTTTAAATCCTCTGCAGCATAACCGATTCCAACAAAAAACATTTTAAAGGGAATGTCCTTAATCAGAGCCAGCGATTCAAGAATCATGCGGATATTTTTTTCCCAAATAAGTTGCCCAACGAACAGAAAAGTTGTTTCATTCGTTGAAATTTTCAATTCCTTTCGAGCTTGTTCCTTTATCAAATCTACGTGTTGCGTTTCGCAAAAATCATTTCCAAGGGGAACAATTTCAATTTTTCCTTTAAACCCATATTCGCGAATGGTATCCTCCACAGATGGTTGTGAAATCCAGACTTCATCGGCTTTTTCGTAAAAACGAATTACATTCTTAACCATTAGTTTGGCTAAGAACTTGTTATGAACCGAATGTTCAAAATCGTCACGATATTTTGAATGAAAGGTAGCCACAAACGGGATCTTTCGTTGCTTGGCAATACGCAAAGCAATACTCCCAGAGCTAAACGGGCAATGAGCATGAACCAGTCCGAATGGAATTTTATTCAGCTTACTCCTTAATGTGAAATCAGCCCACGGCAGTCCAAATCGATACGGTTTTCTATTTAAAATAGGAAATGACGAATATCGGTAAACCGGGTAAGGTTCTTTGTCGGTGAAATTTGGTGATTTAGGAGAAACTACACATACAGGTTGATTTTTTTCGTGTAACCAATAGGCATAATTTTGCGTGGTGAGTGACACTCCATCCATTATGGGTGGAAAACTATCATTAAAAAGACCTATTGTTTTAAAAACATCGTTTTTTCTAGGATTACTAATCATAGTTTTTTTAAGAATGTGGAGAACACTATTTTCAATATCAATGTAATGCAAAGAACGTGAATATTTTTCATATATTTTTCAAGATCAAGGAATATATTTGCCTAACGGCAAGTATTCGTTCCACTTTACCAAAATATAACCCATCAAAACACTGAATTTTAAAAAAGGAAATAAAGCGAAGGCAAAAAACATGATTACCTGTTGATTATTCAATTTTGGAAGTGAAAGACATACTTAAAAATTGACAATATGATAGGCAAAACGCCAAATACCATATCATTTTGTCAGAAAATCATCTACCGCAAACAATAACGCACGTGCATAATCTTCTAAAGCATTTACAGATGCTCTATATGCACGTGCATTTAACTCCATATAACATCACTTTAGAGTAAAAGCACATGTATTTGGCTCTAAACAACATCATTTTAGGAGTAAAGCAGATGATTTTAGCATCATATCACTTGGTAGAACGGGTCTATTCAATAGAACCGATGTTGAAAGACATGTATTATTCTTGTGGAGTACTACTTTCGGGTGAGTGATTGCTTTTTGAGAATGATCGGTTAATCCATTTAGGAATAACAAAAATTCCAAGTAATAAATAGAGATAATAACTGATTAAACGCCAAATCAGTGTTACGAAAATGATGGCACTGTCGGACGAGAAAACGTCGCGATAATACTCTTTGAAAGCATATTCCGTTACACCGCTTCCGCCCGGGGTTGGGCTTACCACCATGTAAACCCACAATATCAATTGACGGGCAAAAACCACTAAATGGTTGAAGGCAGAAGGATTGAAAGCCATAAAAACAGCATTCACAACCAGAAAACGTGCCGACCAGGTTATCAGGGTCATGCCAAAAGCTTTGATCCAAAACCAATAAGAATGGCTGCCAATTTCTTTGGAGGCTTGAACCAGATTATTTGTCAACAAGTCAACATTGGAATACCAACGACGCAAAACAGGAAGTCTAAACAGCGTAAGCAGCAAGTGTCTTATCCAATTTGGACGGCGGAAAATACCGATAAACATAATGCTTGTCCAAACTAACCTTGTAAAATATAAACTGGTAAACACAACAGCAAAGGTTGAAACAATCACCGAAGATGAATTAAAAAGCTGATCGAGCGGAATAAAAAGAAATACAAACGGGCAAACAGTGAGAAAGAATAATTCGTCGAGTAATAAGTTCACAAACATAATCGTAGTACTACGTCCGGCATTAATTCCT
>Ga0302213_1001370_pt1 | contig 11611 bp, 9 predicted proteins | sample II_Fen_N1_2_FD_194583 | JGI IMG/M metagenome (GOLD analysis project Ga0302213, IMG submission 194583) | Peat permafrost microbial communities from Stordalen Mire near Abisko, Sweden - II_Fen_N1_1 | ecosystem: Environmental > Terrestrial > Soil > Wetlands > Permafrost | place: Sweden: Abisko... | reverse complement strand
TGGCCGACATTCTTGCCTCGATAGAATCATTGGCATGACCAATGTCAATCCATCAGATACCAGCAGCCAGAGCGAGGCTCCGGGCCCGGCTGTGGAGAATACCGCTGCGCCGTTGCCTGCCAGCACCACCAAGCCCGGGACCGGCCGCCAGCCGCTGGTGTGGTTGGGTGCCATCCTTGGCATCAGCTTGCTGGCCACCGTTTTGCTGTGGCAGAAGGTGAGCAACATCCAGGAGCAGCTGGCTCGCCAAAGCGCCGAGGCCCAAGGCAAGTCGGCAGAGGCGCAAACCATGTCCAAGCAGGCGATGGCCATGGCGCAGGAGACGGTCAGCCGGGTTGCGGTACTGGATGCGCGCTTGAGTGAGGTGGCGCTGCAGCGCAGCCAGTTGGATGAGCTGATGCAAAGCCTGTCGCGCTCGCGTGATGAAAACCTGGTGGTCGATATCGAGGCAGCCTTGCGCCTGGCACAACAGCAAGCTGAATTGACTGGCACGGTCGAGCCGCTGCTGGCCGCGCTCAAAAGTGCTGACCAGCGCGTGACGCGCGCCGCCCAGCCGCGCTTGGCGTTATTGCAACGCGCCCTGGCCCGTGACATCGAGCGCGTCAAATCGGCGGCGGTGAGCGATACCCCAAGCATGTTGGTCAAGCTCGACGTTGCCGCTGGCCAACGCTGTGGCGCCTGTGCACAAAATGGCTGACAAGCCGCAGGCCGCTGCGTCCAAACCCCTCGATCAATGGCAAAAGGCACTGGAGCAGGTGCTGGGTGAGGCGCGCAACCTGGTGCGGGTGAGCCGCATCGAGTCACCTGAGGCGGCCCTGCTGTCGCCAGAACAATCCTTTTTTGTGCGCGAGAACCTCAAGCTCAAGCTGCTCAACGCCCGGCTGGGTCTGCTGTCCCGGCAGATTGATGCCGCCCGCACGGACCTGAGCGTTGCGCAGGACAGTTTGGGCAAGTATTTTGATGAGCGTGCGCGCAGCACCCGCACAGCGCTTGCCTTGTTGCAACAGGTGCAACTGCAAATGCGCCAGTTGCAGATTCCCCGGGTGGACGACACGCTGTCGGTGTTGGCCACAGCGGCGGCGGGGCGATAAGTGATGCGGCTCACCTTGTGGTTCGTCGGGCTGTTTGGTGTGGCGGTGGCGCTGGCGTTGTTTGCCAGCACCAACCCGGGCACCGTCACCGTGTTTTGGCCGCCGCATCGGGTGGATGTGTCGCTGAATCTGGCGATTTTGTCGCTGCTTCTGGTGTTTGCGTTGCTGCATGTGGCGCTCAAGGCGCTCTCGGCGCTGTTTGCCATGCCGGGCCAAGCCCGTTCATGGCGCTTGCGCTACCAAGAGCGCATCATGCATACGGCCTTGCTCGACGCCTTGTCGCACCTGGTTGCCGGGCGCTTTATCCGTGCCCGCAAAGCCGCAGAACTGGTGTTGGCGCGCGAAGCGGTCATGACCCGCAGTGGCGAGGTTTGGCCCGATGCGCCCCGGCTGCGGGTGATGGCCCACTTGCTGGCCGCTGAATGCGCCCAGGCGTTGCAGGACAAATCAGGGCGTGAAATGCACTTTCAGCAGGCGCTGGCGCAGTCGATCAGTGCCGAGGCCAGCAGCACCCGCGATGGCCTGCAGTTGCGCGCGCTGCGTTGGTCGTTGGAAGACCGCGACCCAGGTGCCGCCATGGACTGGCTCGATCAACTGCCCGCCGGCGTGGCACGACGCACGCTGGCACTGCGCTTGCGTCTGAAGGTCGCTCGTCTGGCCGGTCAAAACGATTTGGCTCTGGAAACCGCGCGCTTGCTGGTCAAGCACAAGGCGTTTTCAGAAGGGGCTGCGCTGAGTTTGCTGCGCGCCTTGGCACTGGAGTACATCCAGACCACGCACGAGCCAGAGCAACTCGCGGCCGTTTGGGCGCGCTTGGAGCCCGCCGAGCAAAACGTGCCCGAGGTCGCGTTGTCCGCCGCCGGGCGCTTGCTTCGGATGGGCGGCTCGGTGGACTTGGCGTTCACCTGGTTGCTGCCAATTTGGGAGCGTTTAACCCAATCTGGATCAGGGCTGGAGCCGGATCAGAAGGTCTTTTTGATCCGGGTGATGGAAAATGGTTTTTCTGCCGCTGGCGAAGACATCGACAAGCTGTGGCTGTCACGCATTGAGAAGGCCCAGCAAGCCGCCCCAGGCGACGCCGATCTGCAGTACCTGGCGGGCGTGGCTTGCCTGCATCTGCAGCTTTGGGGCAAGGCACAGCAACTGATTCGCCAAGCCTTGCCGCGACTGGATGATGCGGGCCTGTTGACGCGCGCTTGGCAAGTTCAGGCCGAACTGGCGCAACGCCAGGGCGACGAGACGCAGGCCCTGGCGGCCTGGAAGAGCGCTGCACAGGTCACCTTGCGCCGCAAGGTTTGACAGGCTAAGGCGGCCAGGCGCTGCCAAAATGCCCCGCATGTTCATTTGCGTGACTTGGGCGGCGTTCGAGTCTATGATTTGCGCATGAGCACATTCATTGAACACATCGTCAAGCTGACTAACCACCGTGACCGTGATCTCTTGGAGCTCACGCTGTCAAAAGCGCTGATTGACTTGCTGCCACTGGAGCGCATCGTGGTGGCGCGTGTGGTGCGTGAAGACGGTGTGAGTCGCTGGCTGGAAGTGGCCCGGCTCGATGCCAAAGGTGGCGGGCGTGTGATCGACCCGCAACGGGTGGATTTTCAGACGCTGGTGAAGCTCGAAGACGCCACGGAACGGCTGCAATGCCTGGAGAGTCGCGATCGTGTGGAGGTCGCCTGGGCAGGACCAGAGGGGCCCCGTATCACGCTGCTGCCTTTGTTCTCGGATTTTCGACAAGATGACGCAGGTGTGCTGGAACTGCATTCAGATGCCGCCCTGAACCAGGACAGCCTGGCGCTGGTGGATGCCTTGCGCCAGATTTACCGCAACATGTACAGTCTGCTGGAGTACAGCGACCGCGACCCGCTGACCGGGCTGCTCAACCGCAAGTCGCTTGACGATGCGTTCTACAGCGCGGTGCTGGAAGACTTGGATGGCACTGCGCCCGCGATGGACAACGCCACCGAGCAGGAACGCCGCCATCGCGTGCCTGCCAACTATTGGCTGGGCAGCGTTTCCATCGACAACTTTGGCCTGATCAGGGGCAACTATGGCGCCGCGGCGGTACAGGAGGTGCTGCAGCATGTCGGTCGCATCCTGAGCGGCACCTTCAGAACCTATGACCGGCTCTACCACTTCGAGGCAGACAGTTTTGGCGTGCTGCTGCATTGCCCGGACGAGGCCTTGGTGTTGGCAGCGTTTGAGCGGCTGCGCGCCAATGTCGAGAAAACCCGTTTTCCGCTGGTGGGCCGTGTCACGGTGAGCAGTGGCTTTACCACCGTCAGGGCCGATGACTCACCCAGCAGTGCGCTGGAAAACACCGCGCGTGCGGTGGACTTTGCGCGTCGTGGTGGTGGTAACAAGGCCTGCAGCCATTTGGGGCTGGTACGCCGGGGCTTTTTTGGCCCGGTACCGGTTCTGTCCCAGGAAACCACGGTCGATTAGAACCCGCTGATCGCAGTAAAAAAGGGCACCACGAGGCGCCCTTTTTTTGATAGCAAACATCCCTTTCGGGACGTGGGCTTACTGCCCTTCTGACTGCTCAAATGGTAGGGTTGTGTTGCGCAGGTCGCGACGGGTCTCCACCAGCACCAGTGGGCGTTCATCCATCACCACCGGTGCCGGACGTTCACGCGGTACACGCACCGGCTCGGGTTGAGCGGCAATGGCAGCTTGAGCGGCGGCCACTTTCTCAGCGTTGGACAGGACCCAGTTCAAACCACTGGCTTGGGCCAGTTGGGCCAGATCTTCCAGCGGCAAAGCGTAAGGCTGCACCTTGGGCATGTTGCCGACGGGCGCCGTTGCACTGGCTGCTGGCACGGGGGCTGCTACAGGTGGTACCACGGGCACGGGGACTACGGCCGGTGCAGGTGCGGCGACTGGCGCAACCGGTGCGGCCACTTCCACCACCGCAGCGGGCACTGCGGCTGTCGGTGCTTGTGCTGCCTCTGGTGCGGCGGTTGTCGCTGCTGGCGCGCTGGCAACAGCGGGTGTGCTGAAGTAAGACTTGCGCGGTGCGCTGTCCGTTTCTGCGTCAACACCGTTTGTCGGCGGCAGTGAGGCTGTCACCTCGGTGTTATCGCCGTTGTCACCAGCGGCGCGCTCGGTGCGCTCACCGCGTGGCTTGCGTTCGCGGCCATAGCGGTCACGCGAGCGTTTTTCGCGGGGTGCGGACTCAGCGCGCTCGCCTTGGTCCGCGGCCGGGAGGTTCTCGTCGGGAAGGCTGGTCTCGGTATCCGCACGCACTTGGGCGCCGTTGGCCACATCAGCTTGCTCAGCTGCTGGTTTGCCATCGACATCGTTGCGTGGGCCTCGTGGTGGGCGACGATCGCCGCGCTGACCACGGCCATTGCGGTCCTGACGTGGCTCGTTGCGGGAGGGTTCGCCACCTTCGGTTGTCACCAGAGCCTCAACATTCTCACGACCTGTCTCGGGCGCGAGGGCGTTGACCTGGCTGTCCGGGCGTTCGTTGCGTGGGCCACGGTCATTGCGTTCACCCCGTTCCGCACGGTCAGCGCGTTCGGGGCGGTTACCGCGTTCACCACGGTTGGCGCGGTTGTCCTGACGACCATCGGTACGGCCTTCCGGGCGCACTTCTGGACGGCCTTCTGTGGCACGGCCATTGCGGCCTTCACCACGCGGGCCACGTCCGCCTTCGGGACGGTCACCACGGGGTTCGTTGCGGCGGCTGCCATCGCGGCCCGAACGACCACCAGCTTGGGATGGGCGGGACTCTGATTTGTCGGCAGCCACGGCGGCGGGTGCCTTGGGGGCGGGGGCCGCCACAGGTGCGGGTGCAAACAGGTTTTTCACCCAGCCGAAGAAGCCTTTTTCAATCACCACGGGTGCGGCAGAAGGGGCTTTGGCAGCTTGTTGCGCTGCCGCTGGCACTTGAGCCACAGGGGCCGGTTTGGGCGGGGCCACCGGTGCCGGGGCATCCGGCAAAACGCCTTTGATGATCGGTGTTTGGCGGTTGGTCGGCTCTTGGGCGCGGCGGGTGACGGCAGTGGCGTCCTCCACTTCTTCGGCCATCTTGTAGCTGGCGGTGATGTTGTCCAGACGCGGGTCGTCGTGTTTGAGCCGCTCTAACTTGTAGTTGGGGGTTTCCAGCGATTTGTTGGGCACCATCAGCACGTTGATGCGCTGCTTGAGTTCGATCTTGGCGATTTCGCCGCGCTTTTCGTTCAGCAGGAACGAGGCCACTTCCACTGGCACTTGGCAGAGCACCGAGGCGGTGTTGTCCTTCAAAGACTCTTCCTGGATGATGCGCAGAATCTGCAGCGCCGAGCTTTCGGTGTCGCGGATGTGGCCAGAGCCACCGCAGCGCGGGCAGGGGATGGAGGCGCCTTCGCTGAGCGCCGGGCGCAGGCGCTGGCGGCTCATTTCCATCAAGCCAAACTTACTGATCGAGGCAAACTGCACCCGCGCGCGGTCTTGGCGCAGGGCGTCGCGCAGGCGGTTTTCCACCTCGCGGCGGTTGCGGCTTTCTTCCATGTCGATGAAGTCGATCACGATCAGGCCACCCAAGTCACGCAGACGCGCCTGGCGTGCCACTTCGTCAGCGGCTTCCAGGTTGGTGCGGGTCGCGGTTTCTTCGATGTCGCCACCCTTGATGGCGCGCGCCGAGTTCACGTCCACCGACACCAGCGCTTCGGTGTGGTCGATCACGATCGCGCCGCCGGACGGCAGGGTCACGGTGCGGGCGTAGGCGGTTTCGATCTGGTGTTCGATCTGGAAGCGGCTGAACAGCGGCGCGTCGTCGCGGTAACGTTTGACGCGGGCGGCGTGTTCGGGCATCACATGCGCCATGAACTGCTGGGCCTGTTCGTACACATCGTCGGTGTCGATCAGGATGTCGCCGATGTCGTTGTTGAAATAGTCGCGGATGGCGCGGATCACCAAAGACGATTCCTGGTAGATCAGGAACGCGCCCTTGCCACCCTTGGCGGCGCCGTCAATCGCGGTCCAGAGCTTGAGCAAGTAGTTCAAGTCCCATTGCAGCTCAGGCGCGCTGCGACCGATACCGGCGGTACGGGCAATGATGCTCATGCCGTTGGGGTATTCGAGCTGGTCCAGCGCTTCTTTGAGTTCGGCGCGGTCTTCACCCTCAATGCGGCGGCTGACACCACCACCACGCGGGTTGTTGGGCATCAGCACCACATAACGGCCAGCCAGTGACACGAAGGTGGTGAGTGCGGCGCCCTTGTTGCCGCGTTCTTCTTTCTCGACCTGGATCAACAGTTCCTGGCCTTCGCGGATCACATCCTGGATGCGCGCCTGGCTGACCGAGACATTGGCCTGGAAGTATTGTTTGGAGATTTCCTTGAACGGCAGAAAGCCGTGGCGTTCTTCGCCGTAGTCCACAAAGCAGGCTTCCAGCGAGGGCTCAACGCGGGTGACTACCGCCTTGTAGATGTTGCCCTTGCGTTGCTCGCGCCCTTCAATTTCGATTTCGTAGTCGAGCAGTTTTTGCCCGTCCACCACAGCCAAGCGACGTTCTTCCGCCTGGGTGGCGTTGATCAGCATCCGTTTCATGGGTAGCGTTCCTTCAATTCAAATATCAACAAACTAGCTCATTGCGAGCTTTTGATACACAAACTGACGCTTTGAAATGCGGAGGAAACTGCCGTAGACCTGCCACTCACACAGTGAGCGGGGGCGGGGGCGCGTGGACGGGAGTCATCGGGTCTGTGGGGATTTTTGCTATTGATTGAATAGCCAAACACGCCCTTTTAACGGGCACTGGTGCCAGATGCGCGCCAACAAACAGCACGTTCACGCGCTGCAGGCAAAAACACATCAAGGACATCAACACAAACATATCACTTCATTCCGCTCACAGTCCAGGACTGTGAGTTTTTGGTTATTCCGTATCAGGATTTCAAGGCGTCGTTTTAACCCTTCAGCGCGGCTGCCACACGGGACATGGGGTCACCTGTTTGCAGCCTGGATGTCAGGCGGTACCGACTTTTCTGGCGAGGCAGGAGGTGCGTGAACTAAACTTCACCATCCAACGAATTAACTTTCTGTTAAATCAACCACTTACAGCACATCGCCAGTGAAAGTCATTATAGGGGTCAAACCCGCACCGCAGGCCCCCAAAGTAGAAACCCTTTGTATCGATGAGGACGCGTCTGGCCAACGGGTCGACAACTTCCTGATTCGCCACCTCAAAGGGGTGCCCAAGACCCACATCTACCGCATGATCCGCAGCGGTGAGGTGCGTGTTAACAAGGGCCGGGTCAGCGCCGATACCCGTCTGCAAACCGGAGACCTGCTGCGTGTGCCGCCAGTGCGCATTTCCGAGCGGGTGGCTGAAAAAGAGCAGGCGATGGCCGAGCAGGTGGCGCATGGCGCGCCAGCGCGCGATTTCCCGGTGCTGCTCGAAGATGAGCACCTGATCGCCATCAACAAACCCGCCGGTGTGGCCGTGCATGGCGGCTCCGGCGTGAGTTTTGGTGTGATCGAGCAATTGCGCATGGCGCGCCCGCAGGCCAAATTCCTGGAGTTGGTGCACCGACTGGACCGCGAAACCAGCGGCATTTTGCTGGTGGCCAAAAAGCGCAGTGCCCTCAAGCACCTGCAAGACCAGTTCCGCACGCGCCAAACCGGTAAGACCTATTTGGCGATGGTGCGTGGCCAGTGGCCCGCCAAATTGAAAGTGCTGGACAAGCCCTTGCACAAATACCTGCTCGACGGCAACGACGCGCAAGCCGGTGAGCGCCGTGTCAAGGTGGTGTCACGCGACGACCCGGATGGCATGCCCTCGGTCACGTTGGTCAAGGTGCGTGCGACCAGCGCCGACTATTCATTGCTCGAAGTCACCATCAAGACCGGACGCACCCACCAGATCCGTGTGCACCTGGCCAGCGAGGGTTTCCCGATCCTGGGTGACGACAAATACGGCGACTTTGATCACAACAAACAACTGGCTCGCGCTGGTGCGCAACACCAACTCAAGCGCATGTTTTTGCACGCCTGGCGTTTGCAGTTGCATCACCCCGCCAGTGGCGAGCCGATTGAATTGCTGGCAGACTTGCCACCCGAACTCGCCCATTTTTACGCCGCCGTTTTGGCGTCGCGTCCTGATTGAATCCGCATGACCCCACGCAACTTTGACCTGATCGCCTTTGACTGGGATGGCACCCTGTTTGATTCCACTGCCATCATCGCCCGCTGTATTCAGGCGGCAGTGCGTGATGTGGGCGGCAAAGAGCCAACCTACGAGGAGGCCTCGTATGTGATTGGTATGGGCCTGATGCAGGCGCTGGCCCATGCTGCGCCCGATGTGCCGGAAGCGCTTTACCCCAAGCTGGCGGATCGCTACCGTTTTCATTACTTTGCCATCCAACATGAGATCAGCCTGTTTGAGGGGGTGTTGCCGCTGCTGGCTGACCTGAAGGCGCATGGCCATTTGCTGGCAGTTGCCACAGGCAAAAGCCGCCGTGGTCTGGACGAGGTGCTCAGCAGCGTCGACCTGGCAGGTGTGTTTGATGGTTCGCGCACCGCTGACCAGACTGCGGGCAAGCCCGATCCGCTGATGTTGCGCGAACTGATGGCGGAATTCGGCATTGCGCCTGAACGCACCTTGATGGTGGGTGATACCACCCACGATCTGCAGATGGCGCTCAACGCGGGATGCCCCAGTGTCGGTGTGAGTTATGGCGCACACGACCATGCCGTGTTTGAGGCGCTAAAACCCCTGCATGTGGCCCACAGCGTGCACCAGTTGCGAGACTGGTTGCTGACCCATGCCTGAGTCGGCGCGCGGCTTGGCCTAGCCAGTCTGATGGCAGAAGTTGTCTTTTTATGCCATTCGTCCGACTTGACGGACAGCGGGGCGGCGGTGCCATTTCAGGTTCGGTATTACTCCGAGCACTGTGCGGCTTTTGCGGTGCGCTATGCTGGCACGGTTCACGCCTATCTGAACCGCTGCAGCCATGTGCCGGTGACCATGGATAGCTCGCCCAACCAATTGTTTGACAGCACCGGCAAATGGCTGATGTGTGCTGTCCACGGCGCGCTGTATTCGCCCCAAACCGGCCAGTGTGTGATGGGCCGCTGCCGTGGCGGCCTGGTCAAAATCCCAGTCAGCGAGGTGGCTGACAAGGTGCACTGGCATACTTCCGACAAATTACAACGCAAGCAACCTTTATGACCGACCCCGTTGATACTGACAAGTCTGGCGCGCCAACATCGCCAGAAAATATGCAAAATTCGCCTCAAGCCCATGTTAATCAAGGGCATGATGCTTCTGAAAACAGAGCATCTGGCGAGCCTGGAACGCCGAACTGGGAGCGTGCCACGCTGGAGAAACTCGCCTTTGCGGCACTCCACGAACAGCGCGTTGCGCGGCGTTGGCGCAACTTTATTCGCTTGGCCTGGCTGGTCGTTTTGGTGGCGGTGGCCTGGTTTGGCTTCGACCAAAGCAACGCTTCCAAAAATGTGACGACCCCGCACACAGCGGTGGTTGAGGTCAAGGGTGAAATCGCCTCGGGGGCGGAAGCCAGTGCAGAGCAAATCTTGTCTTCCGTGCGGGCTGCTTTCGACGATGCCGGGGCGCAGGCAGTGGTGTTGCTGATCAACTCCCCGGGCGGCAGCCCGGTGCAGGCGGGCATTGTCAATGATGAGATTCGGCGGCTCAAGGCACTGCACCACAAACCGGTTTATGCGGTGGTGGAGGAGTCCTGTGCCTCAGCGGCGTATTACATCGCGGTGTCGGCTGACAAAATTTATGTGGACAAAGCCAGCATCGTCGGCAGCATTGGTGTGCTGATGGATGGTTTCGGTTTCACCGGCTTGATGGAAAAGCTGGGCGTGGAGCGCCGTTTGCTGACCGCGGGCGAAAACAAAGGTTTCCTGGACCCGTTCAGCCCGCAGACCGAACGCCAGCGTGAATACGCCCAGGCCATGCTCAACCAGATCCACCAGCAGTTCATTGCCGCCGTTAAAACTGGGCGCGGCACACGGCTGAAAGAAGACGCAGACACCTTCAGCGGCTTGTTCTGGAGTGGCCAGCAAGCCATCGAACTGGGGTTGGCTGACCAATTGGGAAGTGTGGACTACGTGGCACGCGAAGTGGTGAAAGCCGAGGAGATCATCGACTACACCCGCCGCGACAACGTGGCTGAGCGCTTGGTCAAGCGGTTTGGCGCTGCACTGGGCGAGGCTGCTGTGCGCGCCACTCAGTCAGCCGCCGTCTTGCGCTAAACCTTGCGCCAACCGATACGCTGACCAGTCCGACTTGGTTGGGTGCATACCAGCCAAGTCTGGTCACCTCTGGCTAGCGGCCAATGGCAAACACGGCCGGGGTGGCGTTGTCCAGCGGGCTGGGCTTTTTTTTCCAGCCTTTGATGCTGTCGCTTGACAGCTGTGCACGCGGCAAAGTCAGGCCAGACCCAATCGCTAGGCGGGTGTTGTGCTGTAAAGTTTGTAGCAAAGTCTGCAGCATGGCCTGGTTGCGGTAGGGCGTTTCAATGAACAGCTGGGTTTGCCCGCTGCGCAATGCCAAGTTCTCGAGTTCGCGGATGCGCCCTGCGCGTTCAGACGGGTCTTGTGGCAAATAACCTACAAATGCGAAATTCTGGCCGTTGAGCCCGCTGGAAGCCAATGCCATCAACAACGACACCGGCCCGACCAGCGGTGCCACCGTGATGCCGAGGTCGTGTGCGGCCCGCACCACCGAGGAGCCCGGGTCGGCCACGGCGGGCATACCGGCCTCGCTGATCAGACCGACGGCATGGCCGTCCAGTGCGGGTTGCAATAGCGAACGGGCGTCAAAGTTGCCGTTGTGGTCACCCTTTTTGTGCACTTCGCGGGGCAGCTCGACCAGTTGCATCTCTTGGATGCTGCAGCACAGCGGGGTGATCTCGTGAATGCGCTTGAGGTAGGCGCGTGCCGACTTGGCGTTTTCGCACACCCAGTGGCGCAGTCCGGCCGCCGTTTGCAGGGTGCCCAAGGGCAGGGTGGCTTGTAAATCGGTGGTGTCGTCGCAGCCGAAGTCCAGTGGTGCGGGCACCAGATACAGCGTGCCTGGGGTGTTGCTTGTGCCCATGATCACAGCACCCGGATGCCGGCGGCTTCGACCAGACGGCAGGTGCGAATCAGCGGCAGGCCAATCAGCGCGGTCGGGTCATCGTTGTCGATGCGTTCCAGCAGTGCAATACCCAAGCCCTCGCTTTTGGCGCTGCCAGCGCAGTCGTAAGGGGTTTCTGCCAGCAGGTAGGCCTCAATTTGCGCGTCCGTCAGTGTGCGAAAACAGACCTTGATCTGTGCCAACTCGGTTTGGGCAAAGCCAGTCGCTTGGCAGACCACCGACACAGCGGTTTGAAACACCACCGTTTTGCCACGCATGGCCTGTAATTGGGTCACTGCGCGGGCATGGTTGCCGGGTTTGCCCAGCGCTTGTCCGTCGAGATCGGCCACCTGGTCCGAGCCAATCACCACCGCGTCCGGATGCGCTTGGGCGACAGACTGCGCCTTGGCCAGCGCCAGGCGGCAGGCAATGTCCGGCGGGGTCT